>Ga0306926_10000470_pt1 | contig 37643 bp, 37 predicted proteins | sample flu12Cox44000178_FD_203759 | JGI IMG/M metagenome (GOLD analysis project Ga0306926, IMG submission 203759) | Lab enrichment of tropical soil microbial communities from Luquillo Experimental Forest, Puerto Rico - flux8day.12C.oxic.44.000.178 (v2)... | ecosystem: Environmental > Terrestrial >...
GACCCATGTGGAACAGGGAACGCGAACCGAGCGTGCCCATGTCGTAGGGCGTGACATCGGTGTCGCGCGCGGCCACCTTCACGCTCTCCGCCGGGATATTGAGCACTTCGCCGACGATCTGCACCATGGCGGTATCGGAGCCCTGCCCCATGTCCACCGTGCCGCAATACAGGATGGTGCTGCCGTCGGCGGCGATGTTGACGTTGGCAACGGAGGTCGTCGGCGAGATCACCGCCTTGATGGCGAGCGCCACGCCGCGGCCGCGGCGCACCGGTCCGCTGCCGCGCTCGAGCGGCTTGCTCCAGTTCAGGCGCTGGGCGACGCGTTCGAGCACCGCCTCCAGCTTGGCGTCGCGCACGACGGTGCCGGTCGCCTGCGGGCGACCTTCGCGCAGGATGTTTCTGCGACGGAACTCGACCGGATCAAGCTTGAGCTCGCGCGCAATGATGTCCGTGTGCCGTTCATAGGCCCATACCAGCTGCGGAACGCCGAAGCCGCGCAGCGCGCCTGCGGGGGGCAGGTTCGTGTACAGCGCGTAGGAATCAATCCACACATTGTCGATGTCGTAGGGGCCGGACGCGGTGAAGCCGGATTTCTGCGTCACGCGCGGGCCGATATCGGCGTAAGCGCCGCCGTTCCAATAGACCTCGCATTTGCGTGCGATGATGCGGCCGCTCTCGTCTACGCCGGTCTTGATCCGGAACGTGCTGGGGTGCCTGGTGATGGTGTAAAACTGCTCCTCCATGGTGAGCGCGACCTTGACCGGACGCCGCACGATCATGGAGAGCGCCGTCGCAAGCGCTTCAAGCTTAATGTAGAGCTTGCCGCCGAATCCACCGCCGAGATACGGCACCTTGATGCGGACGCGGTTCTCCGGCCAGCCGAGCAGACGTGCGATCTCGGTTCGCACGAACGAGGGCCCCTGCGAGCCGCTGACGATCGTGACCCCGGTTTCCTTCCAGTCGGCAATCGAGGCGAACGGCTCGAGCGCGAGATGCAGGACCTTCTGCGTCTTGAAAGTGTGCTCGAAGACGTGAGCGGCGGCGGCGAACGCCTTGTCGATATCGCCGCGGCGCAGCTTGTAATCGAGCGCGGTATTGGTCCCTTTGCGGCCCTTGAGGTGCTTGAGGTCGGCAAAGGTCCCGGCCGGCCGTAGCTCTTCATGGACCAGGACCTTGTTTTCGGCAGCTTCCACCTCATCGAATACCGCCGGCAGCTCCTCATATTCGGCAACGATGAGGGCCGCCGCCGCCTCGGCAACATGCGGATCGGAGGCCAGCACAACGGCGACGGGCTCGCCGACGTAGTGCACCTTGTCGATCGCCAGGATCGGCTGGTCGTGGAAAGCAGGACCGTAATAGGGCTCTGGAATGACCTTGCGCACGTCCTGTGAGGTGACGACGCGATAGACGCCGGGGAGTCTCTCGGCTTCGCTCGTGTCAATCGATTTGATCCGACCGTGTGCGACCGTGCTGCGAAAAATCTTTGCGTGCAGCATGCCGGCAAGCCGCATGAGGTGAGTGTACTCGGCGCGCCCGGTCACTTTCTCATGCGCTTCAATGCGCGGCAGCGAGCGCCCGACCTGGCTTCCGACCTCCCGTCCGACGTCCATCAGTGCGGCGCTCCCGTGCCGTTGAGCGCCTCGCGCAGCGCGCGTACCACGAAAACCCGTACCAGCTCGCGCTTGTAGGGCGCCGAGCCGCGCACGTCCGAGATGCACTCCGCTTCGCTTGCCGCCGCGTCGCCGGCGCGGGCGAGCTTGCTCTCGTCGATATCTGCGCCGGCAAGCGCCGCTTCCGCGGCGGGAAGGCGCGTGGCTTTCTCGGTGGCGGCGCTCACGACGATGCGCGCAGACCGGATGATCGATCTCTCCCGCTCGAGCGAGACCGCCACGCCGAGCGCGGGCCAATCCTCGGCCGAGCCGGTGGTGACCTTGATATAGGCCGCGGACGCTTTTCCCTGCGCAGGAATGTGCAGCTGCGAGATCAGTTCGTTCTTTTGCAGGACGGTCTCGAAATACCCGGCGAACAGGTCCTCGATCGCGATGTTGCGTTCCCCGGCAGGACCAATGGCCGAGACATGTGCGCCGAGCGCGATCAGAATGGGCGGTAAATCCATGTGCGGGTCGCCGTGCGCCAGGCAGCCGCCGATGGTCGCGACATTACGCACCCGGATATTGGAAAGCCGGAGCATGGCGCGCGGAATGACGGGCGCGGAGCAGGCCACGTCGGCGGACCGCTCGACCTGGGCAAGCGGGGTCATCGCCCCGATGCTCAGCGTCCCATCCGCTGCGCGCGCGATGCGCGCATGTTCGGCGGGGAGCTTGCGCAGGCTCACGAGGCGGCTCGGCCGGAACACGCCGGCCTTCATCATCAGCATCAGCGCGGTGCCGCCGGCGATCGGCCGCACCGCAGGATCATCGGGGTCGAGGAGCGCCACCGCTTCGCGCAGCGAGGTGGGCTCGAGCAGCTCGAACGGAGTCATGGCGCGCGCTCGGAGCCGACGGGGGGAAAAGCGGCCCGGATGCGCTCTGCGAATTGCCGCTCCATTTCCTTGGCTTTGGCGCGCAGCACGGGTTGACCGAGGCTGCCGAGCTTTCCGGTCAGCGCGGCCTCGATCTCATAGCTCACTCGGGTTCCCCCATTCTCTTCCGCCAGACGGGTGAGCGAACGAGCGCTAAGGCGTCCGACGATCCCGCTCGGTGTCCCTTCGATCCTCGCCTCGATCTCGTTCGGCGGATCGATGCGCAAAACCTCCACCGCGACGTCGAACTTGAATTTGAGATACGCGATCTTCGTCTCCAGGACAGCCGTGTAGTGGTCGGAGTCGATCTCGCTCAGATTCTGCACACCCTCCACGCAGGACGCGAAAAATCGTGCATCCCGCACTTTCGCAAAGACGGCTTCGCGCGGCGCAACAATGGCGATATCGCCGGTAAACTTCATCGGGGATCGCGGATCCAATCGTGCGTTGGGGACGAGAGGCAATGAGCAGTCGCCGATATACTGGCTCTCATCCTCAAAAGTCGAATGCCGGAACTCCTCCAGAGTTGGAATTCTGGTATTATAATACCAGATTTTCTTTATGTCGGCTTCGGAACAAAAGTCCGACCTGACGCGTTGGGCTGTCCGACGTTTATCGGGAAGATGGAAGAGGGCGCCATGTGGATCTCGCTTTTCATCGTTGCTTGCGGGGCGGCCGTCTGTCTGAGCGTGGCGGCGGTCATGATGCAGCCGGCGACGCGACGGAGCCTGCACAGTTAGCGTTGAGTGCGGTAAAGCGTAGGCGTAAAGGCGTAACGGGCGGCCCCTTCCGGGGCCGTCCGCTTTTGTGAGGCTTCTCCGGTCCGGTCGCCGCCGCCGTGTTCCGCCGCCCGTTACACAATTCATCGGCCGATTTTGCCGGGAAGATTGTCCTTTTGCCCAAATTATCGTTTGTAGAGGTAGTCGCCCGCGGCCGCCGGGCCGCGCCCATTGGAAAAGATCATGGCTTCATCGCTCTTGATGACGCGGCGCTTCGCCCCCCTGTTCTGGTGCCAGTTTTTCTCGGCATTCAGCGATAATTTCCTCAAGAATTCCCTGGTCTTTCTTATCCTGTTCCACATCGGCGGCGCGAACGCCGAATCCCTGATTACGCTGGCCGCGGCGATCTTCATTGCGCCTTATTTCTTTCTCTCCGCTCTCGGCGGCGAGCTTGCCGACCGCTACGACAAGGCGCGTGTGGCACAGAGGCTCAAGCTCGCCGAGATCGGGATTGCGTTCCTCGCTGTGCTGGGCTTTGCCCTGCACTCCGTGCCCGTTCTGTTTGTCGTGCTGTTCCTGTTTGGGGTCATCGCCGCACTGTTTGGTCCCATCAAGTACGGCATTCTTCCCGATCATCTCGCCCGCTCCGAGTTGCCGGCCGGGAACGCACTGGTGGAAGGTGCGACGTTCATCGCGATCCTGCTCGGCACCATTGTGGGCGGCATTGCTGCCCGAGACGGAGGCGACCCCGCCCGTTTTTCCTTTCTGATGATTGCGTTCTCGCTCATGTGCTGGGTTTCAAGCCTCTTCATCCCTCCTACCGGAGCAGGCGCGCCCGATCTCGCAGTGCACCGCAATGTGCTCGTCTCTACTGCCGGGCTGCTGAACTTTCTGCGCGAGGACCGGCGGCTGTGGTGGGGCGCGGTGGTTACGAGCTGGTTCTGGCTGGTCGGCGCCGTCGCGCTTTCGCTGATGCCGCCGCTGGTCAAGAATGCGCTCGCCGGCAACGAGGACGTCGTTACCGCGTGCCTGGCGATCTTCTCGATTTCCATCGCGGTCGGATCCGGCCTTGCCGCATGGCTCTCGGCCGGGCGCATTGTTCTTCTGCCGACGCTGATCGGCGCCGTGCTGCTGGGCGTGTTTGCGATCGATATCGGCTGGTCCACGATGGGCGCAGCACCGGCGGCGAAGCTGGCAGGCTACTTCTCCCTCTTCGGCTCGGCCCACGGTATCCGGTTTGCGCTTGATCTTGCCGGGCTCGCCGTGGCGGGCGGCCTCTTCATCGTGCCCACCTTCGCGGCCGTGCAGGCCTGGGCCGGCGCCGACCGGCGCGCGCGCGTGGTCGCCGCCGTCAACGTTCTCAACGCTGCGTTCATGGCGGGCAGCACGCTGATCGTGGCGGTCCTGCAAAAATCGGGGATGACCACTTCGCAGCTGTTTCTCGCGCTCGGAGCCGCGAGCCTCCTGGTCGCGGTTGCCATCGGCCGCACCATGCCGGCAAGCGCGCTCAGTGATGCACTTTCCATCATCTATCGCGCGCTGTTTCGAATCGAAGTGAGGGGAATCGAGCACCTCAACAATGCCGGTCCCAACCTGATCATCGCGCTCAATCACGTGAGCCTGCTCGACGCCGGGCTGGCGATGTCGCTGCGCAGCCGCAAGCCGATCTTCGCCATCGATGTCGGAATCGCCAAGCGCTGGTGGGTGCGCCCGTTTCTGCGGCTTACCCGTGCGCTGCCGCTCGACCCCTTGAAGCCCATGGCGGTGCGCAGCCTGATCGATGCCGTCAAGGCCGGCGACGCCCTGATCATATTTCCCGAAGGACGCATTACGGTCACCGGCAGCCTGATGAAGGTCTATGACGGCGCAGCGATGATCGCGGACAAGTCCAATGCCGAGATTGTGCCGGTGCGCATAGAAGGGTTGGAGCAAACGCCGTTCGGCCGTTTGTCCCGCGAGCAGGTGCGACGGCGATGGTTCCCCAAGGTGAGGGTCACGATCCTCGAGCCCGTGCGGCTCACCGTCGATCCCGATCTCAAGGGCCGCAAGCGTCGGCAGGCCGCGGGCGCGGCGCTCTATGGAATCATGTCCGATCTTGTGTTTCGCACCACCTCAACCGATTACACGGTGCCCGAAGCGGTGATCCGTGCCGCCGACATGTATGGCCGGCGCCGCGTCGCCATTGAAGATCCGGTGAGCGGGCCGCTCACCTACAAGCGGCTGCTCACCGCGGCCGCCGTTCTCGGCGCCAAGCTCATGCCCTTGGCAGGGCAAGGCCGCGCGCTCGGCGTCATGCTGCCCAATGCCAATGGCGCGGTGGTCACGATTCTCGGGTTGATGTCGGCCGGGCGCATGCCTGCCATGATCAATTTCACCGCCGGCGCCGCCAACATCCTGGCCGCCTGCAAGGCCGCGCAAATCGACACCATTCTCAGCTCCCGCGTCTTCATCGAGAAGGGGAAGCTCGCAAAGCTGGTCGCCGCAATCGAGAGCGAGGTAGCGATCATCTATCTTGAGGACATTCGCGCCGGCATTACCCTGCGCGACAAGATCCGCGGCCTTCTCAACGCCGAAAAGCCGCTGGTCAGTCGCAAGCCCGATGACTGGGCGGCGATCCTGTTCACATCGGGATCCGAAGGGCTGCCGAAGGGCGTGGTGCTCTCTCACCGCAACATGCTGACGAACACCGCGCAGGCGGCCGCGCGCATCGACTTCGGCAGGGAAGACAAGGTGTTCAATGTCCTGCCGATATTCCACTCATTCGGGCTCACGATCGGCGTGGTATTGCCGCTTGTCTCAGGCGTGCGCACGTATCTTTATCCCTCGCCGCTGCATTACCGCACCGTGGCCGAGCTTATTTACGCGGTGAACGCCACCATCCTGTTCGGCACCGACACCTTCCTCAACGGCTATGCGCGCGTGGCGCATCCGTACGACTTCCGGTCGCTGCGTTACATCCTCGCCGGCGCGGAACCGGTGAAGGAAGCCACCCGCCGCACCTACATGGAAAAATTCGGTCTGCGCATCCTGGAAGGCTATGGCGTTACCGAGACTGCTCCGGCGCTCGCGTTGAACACGCCGATGTTCAACAAGTTCGGTACCGTCGGGCGCATCCTGCCCGGGATGGAGGTGAAGCTGGAGCAGGTAGAAGGGGTCGAGGACGCGGGACGGCTTTTGGTGCGCGGCCCGAACGTGATGCTCGGCTATCTCAGGGTCGAGAACCCGGGCGTGCTGGAGCGGCCGACCGAGGGCTGGCACGATACCGGCGACATCGTCAGTCTCGACGAGCAGGGATTCCTAACCATCAAGGGGCGCGCTCGCCGGTTCGCCAAGATCGGCGGAGAGATGATCTCGCTGGCGGCGGTCGAGGCGCTGGCCTCCGACCTGTGGCCGAACGCAGCCTCGGCGGTCGCCGCGCTCCCCGATGCACGCAAGGGTGAACGGCTCGTTCTCGTCACCCAGCAGAAGGGCGCGACTCGCGGCGAGTTTCAGGCATTCGCCAGGGCAAGGCACGCCTCCGACCTGATGATTCCCTCCGAGGTGTGGGTACTGGACAAGCTTCCCTTGCTCGGCTCCGGCAAGGTGGACATGGTCGCGGTGGCCAAGCTCGTCAGCGAGCGCGCGGCAGCGATGCCGGAAGCGGAACTGCGCACGCGCGCCATCGGTTGACGCGGCCAGCCGCCAAGCGGCGGTTGCAGGAAGGCTATTCCGCGGCCTGCGGCTGCGATTTGGGACTCGTCTTCGCCCAGTAGTCGGCCGCCTGCTTGGAACGCTTGAGCGTTTCCTCGTTCTCGAAGCCCGGCGCCATCGATGCCGCGGTACCCGCCAGCACCTGGTGGTGCTCGATGCCGAGCGTGCGCAGCCAACGCTGCTGTCCCATCGTTATCGCGATGAAGTAGCCGATCTCGACCAGCTCCGGCTCGCTGAAATGCCTGTGCAGGCGCGCCCAGAACGCTTCGTCAACCGGCTGGTCCCAGGTGATCGCCTCGGCGTAGGAAAGCGCCGCTTTCTGTCGCTCATCATAGCGACTCGAGCTCTCGAAGTTGATGAGGTCGCGATAGTCCTCCTCGATGACGCCCTGGTCGGCCGCCTTCATGGAGCGCTGATTGCCGCAGAACTCGCATAGCACGGAGCGCGAGACGTAGACGCGGCAAAGCTCCTTGATGGCGTGATCGGCGACGCCGTTCTTGAATACATCGCGCCAGCTGTTGGCGAAAGACCAGAACACGGCCGGCACATGGGCGCGAATTGCCTGGCTTTCCGGCCGCGGCGTGCCTTCGCGGGCACAACGATCGAACTCGGCAAGCATCGCCTCGTCCTTGATGCCCGCGGGATCGACGTAGCTTATGTATGGCGTCGGCATCGATGATCTCTCCCTGTCCGCAGGTGCCTGCCGTTAAGCGACAACCGCCATGTTGCCGTATGCATGCGAATGGTTCAACACGGACGTTGCCGCTCACCCGCAAGCAGGAAGGCATTCGCCGCCGCTGACGTTGTCCTGCAAAACTCGATCAGATCGCCGACGAGCGCGTGGTGTCATCGGTTTTTGCTCGACTTGCAACGGGCTTTGGCGCGGCGCCGCGCGCAATTTCTTAACCATCATCCCCTAGCCTGACGCGAAGACCGGTTGTTGTCGGGGCTCTACCCGGAGCGGTGCGTGCATTGCCTCGGCGGACCGAGAGCCTGGTCGCCGAGAGATTTGCACCATGGCAACAAGAGCGGGTCGGCACCTCGCTGCGATGGCGGCCTGCCTCATCGTGCTCAGCGGCTGCGAGACTTCGGTCAAGCTTGGCGACCTGTTCCAGTCGAAGCCCGAGACCAGTCAGGGGCTGCCGCCTCCTGCCGAGGCGGACACGACCGGCAGCGTGCATTTCCCCGCCGGTGACTTCCAGCCGGATGCCGTTCCCAAGGGGCTTGTTGGCAAGGACCCCAACGACGATCTCAGTCTGGGCAAGAAATATTTCCGGGCGGCGGATTTTGGTCTTGCCGAGCGGCATTTCCGCCGGGCCGTCGAGCATCATCCGCGCGACCTCGAATCCTGGATCGGGCTTGCCGCCTCCTACGATCGGCTTCGTCGCTGGGATCTGGCGGACCGCGCCTATGACCAGGCCATGAAGATCGCTGGTCCGACGCCGGAACTCCTCAACAATGTCGGCTACTCCCTGATGCTGCGCGGGGACTATCGTCGCGCGCGCGAGACGCTGCTGCAGGCGCAGGCGCAGGATCCCGGCAATCCCTACGTCACGAACAATCTCGAATTGCTCGACGCAAGTTTCCGCAAGGGCAAGGCAATTCAGTAGACAGCGGACAGAGGCGAATGCCCCGAAATACATCTTGAACGGGGCCTCAGTTGTGCGCTTTCCTGTCTGTCCTCTGTCCTCTGTCCTCTGTCCCCCGATGTTCGAAGGCTTTCGCAAATTCCTTACCGAGGTGTCGCAGGGCGGCAAGCACCCCGCACATTTCGAGCCCACCGACTACCGCCTCGCCGCGGCCGCGCTGCTGGTGCATGCGGCCGCCATCGACGGCAATATTTCGCAGCTGGAGCGCGATGCGCTCCATGCCGTGATCAAGCGCCGGTTCGATCTCGACGAAGCGCAGACCGACGCATTGGTCGAGGAGGCGACCGAGGCAGAGCATGAGGCGATCGATCTCTATCATTTCACCAGCTTGCTTAACCATGCGCTCGACGAGGATGGACGCCGGCGCGTCATCGAGATGATGTGGGAGATCGTCTATGCCGACGGACGCGTTTCCGACTTCGAGAGCAACCTGCTATGGCGAGCGGCCGACCTGCTGGGCATTTCTGCGCGCGAGCGCATTGAGCTTGGCCGTCGCGTTGCCGGCGCGCACGGGGGCGAGCAGGCATGACGCAGGAGCTCCGCCCGGTTACGGTCATCACCGGGGCATCGTCCGGAATCGGTGCCGCGCTCGCCCATGTATTTTCCGCTCATGGGCATGAGGTCGTTCTTGTCGCCCGGCGCGAGCAGGCGCTCAATGCCGTCGCGGAGTCCGTTGCCGCCAAAGGACGCCCGCGCCCGACTGTGCTGCGCCTCGACGTTGCGCGCGTTGATGCGGCACGCGACATCGCCGAAGCGCTCGCGCGCCGTTCGCTAGAGCCGGAAATCATCGTCAACAACGCCGGCTTTGGCCTGCTGGGGACGGCCGACAAGCTCGACCGCGCGGCGCAACTGGCCATGATCGACGTGAACGTGCGCGCGCTCACTGAGCTGTCGTTGGCTTTCGTCGAGAGTCTCGCGCGGCGAAAGGGTGGCATCCTCAACGTGGCTTCGACCGCGGGCTTTCTGCCCGGTCCCGGCATGGCCGTGTACTATGCCAGCAAGGCCTATGTGGTCTCGTTCAGCCAGGCGCTCCACGAGGAGCTCAAGCCAAGAGGCGTGCGGGTCACCGCGCTGTGCCCGGGGCCGGTGCCGACCGAGTTTCAGGCGCGCGCCGGCATGGCCAGGGACTTTTTCCCCGCATTTCTTGTGCGCTCCGCCGAAGCGGTCGCCGAGGATGCCTATCGGGGGCTCAAGCGAGGTCGCGCGCTGGTCATCCCGGGCCTGCCCAACAAGCTGGTGCCGGCGCTTGCGGGCATCCTCCCGCAACCGATCCTCGCGAGCCTCATGCGTTCGATCCTTCGAGGTCGAACGACCTGAGCTGCAGTGCTCTTGTCACCTGCTCTTGTGTTGGGCTGCCGCGCGGGTCATTGAATCCGCAAATCCCGCGTCAACGGCCGCCATGCGCCAGCAACCCATTCTGATTGTGCTGCATCAGGAGACGTCGACCCCTGGTCGTATCGGCCATGCGCTGCACCAGCGCGGTTATCCGCTCGACACCCGCCGGCCGCGCTTCGGCGATATTCTCCCCGCGAGCATGGCCGAGCACGCGGGCGCCATCATATTCGGGGGGCCGATGAGCGCGAACGACACGGATGATTTCATCCGGGCCGAGATCGACTGGCTTGCGGTCCCGCTGCGGGAGAGAAAGCCGTTTCTCGGCATCTGCCTCGGCGCGCAGATGCTGGCGCACCATCTCGGCAGTCGGGTCTATCGGCATCCCGACGGTCACGCCGAGGTCGGATATTATCCGATCCGGCCGACCGAGCTCGGACGCAGCGTTTGCCATCCCTGGCCCGAGCAGGTTTACCAATGGCATCGCGAAGGCTTCGATCTGCCCTTGGGCGCCGATCTGCTTGCGGAAGGCGATTCCTTTCCGGTCCAGGCCTTCTGCTACGCCGGCGCGGCCTTTGCCCTGCAATTTCATCCTGACGTCACGCACGCCATGATGTGCAGGTGGACCACGCGCGGGCATGATCGCACGCTGTTGCCCAACGCCAAGCCGAGGGGGGCGCATTTTGCCGATCGGGCGGTCTATGACCCGGCCGGGCGCGCCTGGTTGACCGCCTTTCTCAACCATTGGCTCGGCAGGCAGGACAACCCGGTCTGAGAGGAGCAGGCGCAGCGGCCGGCATCGGGCGATCTATTGCAATTGGCCTGTCGGCCGCACAAATGCTGGTTGCACGACGAGTGAGGCAACGATGGACCGGGGTCTTCCACGTGACTGGATGTGGTCGCAGGCCTGCGAGATGCTGGCGCGAGCCGAGCGCCTCAATCGCGAGCTGTTTCGTCCGCGCGGGGAAGTCGCGCAGGCGCCAGCCTGGGAACCTCCGCTCGACATGCTGGAGACCGAACGCGAGGTGCTCGTGCTCATTGCCTTGCCGGGGGTCAATCCGGCCGCGGTCGAGGCCGCGCTCGACGACGGCAATCTCGTTGTTGCCGGCACGCGCGTTCTTCCGAGCGCGCTGCGTACCGCCGTCATTCATCGGCTCGAGCTTCCGCAGGGGCGGTTCGAGCGCCGCGTGCGGTTGCCGCCCGGCCGCTACAGCGCCGTGAGCCGCTCCACTATCGATGGCTGCCTGCTGATCACCTTGCAGAAATCGGGAGCGTCCGTTGGCTGACACCCAGTTGCGCGACGCGGAAAACGAGGACGCTCGGCAGCCATCCGCAACCATTCCCCCTTTGCCGCCGGACGCGCTCATCATCGTTCCGGTGCGCGGGATCGTGCTGTTTCCCCATCTCGTGCTGCCGATCACGCTTGCCCGCCCGCGCTCGATCGCCGCGGCGCAGCAGGCGGTGCGCGACCAGCGCCAGGTCGGCATCCTGATGCAGCGCGCCGCCGATATCGCCGATCCCGCGCCGATCGACATGCACCGCATGGGCACGGTTGCAAGCATCGTGCGTTACCTCACGGCGCCGGACGGCACCCACCATCTCGTGTGCCAGGGCGACCAGCGGTTCCAGGTGACGGAGTTCCTCAACGGCTGGCCGTTCTTCGTCGCCCGCGTCGTGCGCATTCCCGAGCCGGAGTCGCGCTCGCCCGAGATCGAGGCGCGGTTCATCAATCTCAAGGCGCAGACCGCGGAGGCCATTTCCCTCCTGCCGCAGGCGCCGCCCGAGCTTGCGGCCTCGATCCAGAGCATCACATCGCCGGCCGCGCTTGCCGATCTCGCCGTCACCTACATGGACGTGACGCCGGAGGAGAAGCAGGAGGTCCTGGAGACCGTGGATCTTGCCGCGCGCATGGACAAGGTTGCGCGCATGCTCGCGCAGCGCATCGAGATTCTGCGGCTGTCGAACGAGATCGGACAGCAGACGAGAACCGCGCTCGACAAGCGCCAGCGCGAGGCGCTGCTGCGCGAGCAGATGGCCGCTATCCAGCGCCAGCTCGGCGAAGGCGACGAGGGCAAGGCTGCCGAGATCGCTGAGCTCAATGAGGCAATCACCAAGGCCGGCATGCCGGAAGAAGTCGAGCAGCAGGCGCGCAAGGAGCTGCGACGGCTGGAGCGCATGCCGGAAGCCGCCGCCGAATACGGCATGGTCCGCACCTATCTCGATTGGCTCATCGAGCTGCCATGGCGTCTGCCGGAGCCGGCGCCGATCGACATTGCCGAGGCCCGCCGCATCCTGGACGAGGACCACTACGGCCTCGAGAAGATCAAGCGGCGCATCATCGAGTATCTGGCCGTGCGCAAGCTTGCGCCGCAGGGCAAGGCGCCCATCCTGTGCTTCGTCGGGCCGCCCGGCGTCGGCAAGACCTCGCTGGGCCAGTCCATTGCGCGCGCCATGAACCGCAAGTTCGTGCGCGTGAGCCTCGGCGGCGTCCACGACGAGGCGGAAATCCGCGGCCACCGGCGCACCTATATCGGGGCATTGCCCGGCAACATCATCCAGGCGATCCGCAAGGCGGGCGCGCGCGATTGCGTCATGATGCTCGACGAGATCGACAAGCTCGGCGCCGGCATTCAGGGAGATCCGGCCTCGGCGCTGCTGGAAGTGCTCGATCCCGAGCAGAACAGCACCTTCCGGGACAACTATCTCGGCGTTCCCTTCGATCTCAGCCGCGTGGTCTTCATCACCACGGCAAACATGCTCGACACCATACCGGGGCCGCTGCGCGATCGCATGGAGATCATCACGCTTGCCGGTTACACGGCGCAGGAGAAGCTTCAGATCGCGCGGCGTTACCTTGTCCGCCGCCAGATGGAAGCAAACGGAGCGCAACCGGGCCAGGTCGAAATCGTAGACGATGCGATCCGCGAGATCATCGCGCGCTACACGCGCGAAGCGGGCGTGCGCAGCCTCGAGCGCGAGATCGGCAAGGTGCTGCGCCATGCGGCGGTGCGTCTTGCGCAGGGGGAAAGCGGGCCGATCAGGATCGCGGCAGCCGATCTCGCTTCCATCCTTGGCCCGCCGCAGTTCGAGAGCGAGATCGCGCTGCGCACAAGCGTGCCGGGGGTGGCGACCGGGCTTGCCTGGACGCCGGTCGGAGGCGACATACTGTTCATCGAGGCGACGCGCCTTCCCGGCAGCGGCAGGCTCATTCTGACCGGGCAGCTGGGCGAGGTCATGCGCGAGAGCGCGCAGGCCGCGCTCAGCATCGTCAAGAGCCATGCCGCAAGCTTCGGGATCGACGGCAAACGGTTCGAGAACGCCGACATCCACATCCACGTGCCCGCGGGTGCAACCCCCAAGGACGGGCCGAGTGCAGGCGTTGCCATGTTCATGGCGCTCGTTTCGCTCATGAGCGAGCGCACTGTGCGCAACGACACCGCGATGACCGGCGAGATCAGCCTGCGCGGCCTCGTGCTGCCGGTCGGCGGCATCAAGGAGAAGGTGGTTGCCGCGCACCGGGCCGGCATCAAGCGCGTGATGCTGCCCGCGCGCAACCGGAAGGACTTCGAGGACATACCCGAAGAGGCACGCAGAGAGCTCGAGTTCGTCTGGCTGGAACGCGTCGATGACGCGGTCGCGGCCGGCCTGGAGCCGGAGACGGCGCGTGAGCGCGAGGCTGCCAGCAAGTCATCCCGGCATTTGGCGGACGCGCAAGCTTGAACCAAGGAAAACTGTATGGCTGCTCTCGACTGGTCGCAGTGTCGTGCCGTGGAAAGCGTGCCGGACCGATTGGGTGGCGCATGGGTGTTTCGCGACACCCGAATGCCCGTGTCGGCCGTGTTCGAAAACCTGGAAGCTGGTACCAGCATAGACGACATCGTCGAGCAATTCGAGATAACACGAGAGCAGATCAGCGCGGTGCTGGAGTTTGCCGCCCGGAGTCTCGACGCGCCGACCTCCACGCCTCCCGGCTCTCTGGCAGATGCTTGTTCTGTTTGATCACGTAACCCCGAGGGGCATTGTAAGGGGGATCGAATGCCGAAAGCCGGTGTCGCGCAGTTCACGGGAAGCACGAGCTGGGAAGAAAACATCGCCGCGGTGCGGCGCCTGACCGCGCGAGCGGCGCAGGCCGGCGTGAACCTGCTGTGCTTCCACGAGCTCGCGAACACGATATACGTGCCGTTCGTTGAAGACGCGGCATTCTTTGCATTGGCCGAAGCAGAAGGCGGCGGATCGGTGGTGGCGGCAGGCGCAATCGCCCGCCAGCACGAGATGGTCATGGTCTATCCATTCTTCGAGAAGGACGGCAATGACTTTTACAACAGCGCAATCGTGTTCGGGCCGCGCGGCGAGAAGCTCGCGAAATATCGCAAGCATACGGTGCCGAGCAGCCGCCTGTTCGAAGGCGCCACGGAGCGCTACTACTTCCGGCAGGGCGATCTGGGGTTTCCGGTCGTCGCGACCCCGTTCGGGGTGCGGCTTGGTCTGATCATCTGCTATGACCGAAACTTGCCGGAGCCCGCGCGTTGCGCCGCGCTCAACGGGGCGGAGCTGCTGTTCGTGCCGGTCACCACCACCCAACGCGCCCGCTCGCGCTGGGAGCTGCTCCTGCGCGCCCGCGCCGTCGAAAACGTGATGTTTGTCGCTGCTGCAAATCGCGTCGGCAAGGATAAAGGCGGCGCGCCTGAGGAGGCTTATTTCGGCGAAAGCCTGATCGTGAACCCGTGCGGGGAAATCATTGGTCACGGCAGCGCGTCGGGGGAGGACCTTGTCGTCGCGGACCTCGATCTCGACCTTCTTCAAGATCAAAGAAAGTCCTGGCTGTTCTTCGATGACAGGCGGCCGGACGAATACAACGCTCTTGTCAAGCCCGCTTTGACGGGCGCCAGTCGTGCGCGTCATGACATCGAGGATGAGACCGAGATTTCGCCGGTGTCGTAACACGGCGGGGCGCGATCATTCGCCCTTGGCCGGCGCACCGCGTTTCGCTCAACGATGTGACATGGCACAAGCCTCGCCATGAATCTTGCGCTTTGGCTCGAACGTGCGGGATCCAGTCATGGGGATCGTCCTGCCCTCGGACTGGGCTCAAGGGTCGTGCGGCGTTACGGCGAAGTCGCCGAGCGGGCGGCAAGGCTTGCGGCGTCGCTACGCAACCGTCTGCTGCTTCAGCCCGGCGAACGCGTCGCCATCGTCGCGAAGAATTGTCCCGACTATTTGGAGCTGATGTTCGGCATTTGGCACGCGGGAGCAGTCGTGGTGCCCGCCAATGCAAAACTGCACGGCCGCGAGGTCGGCTATATCCTGCAGCATTCCGGCGCCCGCGTGTGCTTCGCATCCAGCGAGCTCCGCGATGAGGTCGCGGCCCATGCTCCGGCAACGCTTGAGTATCTGATCGCGATCGGCGGCCCCCAATACCAGGCCCTGTTTACGGCCGATCCGATCGCGGTCCACCCATGCCTTGGCGGTGACCTCGCTTGGCTGTTCTACACGTCCGGCACCACCGGCCGCCCGAAGGGCGCCATGCTCAGCCATCGGGCGCTGGCGACGGCGAGTTACGCGCTTGCCGGCGAGGTGGATCCGATCGCGCCGGGTGATGTGCTGCTGCACGCCGCGCCGATAAGTCACGGCTCGGGACTCTACATGATGGCGCATGTTGCCCGGCTCGGCATCCACGTCGTGCCGGAGTCGAGCTCCTTCGATGCCGCCGAAGTGCTGCGCCTGCTCGATGCCTGGCCGCGCACCTCGATGTTTGCCGCACCGACCATGGTCAAGCGCCTTGTGGAGTGCAACGCCGAATGCAATCCGGACCATATCAGGACGATCATCTGGGGCGGGGCGCCGATGTATGTTGCCGACGCGCGCGCCGCGATCGACCGCTTCGGCCCGCGCTTTGCGCAAATCTACGGTCAGGGCGAGAGCCCGATGACGATCACGACCCTGTCGAAGCAGGAGATCGCCGATCGCGACCATCCCCGCTGGGTTGAGCGGCTGGCCTCGGCCGGCCGCCCCTTTGCTTGCGTCGAGGTCATGGCGGCCGACACCGACGATCGTCCGTCGCCTCCCGGTGAGACCGGCGAGGTGCTCTGTCGCGGCGACGTCATCATGTCGGGCTACTGGCGCAATCCCGACGCGACGGAGCAGACGCTGCGGGGAGGATGGCTTCACACCGGCGACGTCGGCACCTTCGATCGCGAAGGCTATCTCACCCTCAAGGACCGATCCAGGGATGTAGTCATTTCCGGCGGCTCCAATATCTATCCGCGCGAGGTCGAGGAGGTTCTTCTGGAGCACCCGCGCGTGCGCGAAGTCTCGGTGATCGGCAGGCCCGACGCACAATGGGGCGAGGTGATCGTCGCCTATGTGGTAGGCGAGGCCGATCGCGATGAGCTCGATGCGCTGTGCCTCAAGAGCATCGCACGCTTCAAGCGTCCGAAGGATTATGTGTTCGTGAGCTCGTTGCCGAAGAACAATTATGGAAGGTTCTAAAAACCGAGCTGCGCCAGCTCGACGCAGCCGGTCGGCGGCGCAGCTGAAATCCATCCCGCTATCGCTAGCTGCGGACGCGGCCGCCATCCACGTTGAGCGTCTGTCCCGTCATGAAGGCCGCGTCGTCGCTGGTCAGGAATGACACTGTTCCCACCAGGTCGGCCGGCAGTTCCGGCCGTTTGATCGCCTGCATCGAGGCGGCGTGGCGGTATTCATCCTCCATGCTTGCCATGCCCGCGCGCGGCGTTCGTACGAGCGTGCCGGGCGAGCGGGTAAGGCCCGGAGAGATCGCGTTGACGGTAATCCCGAACGGACCCAGATCGCTCGCCAGCGCGCGCGTAATTCCGACAATGCCGGCCTTGCTCGCCATGTAGTGCGCAAAACCGCTCACCACCGAGCCGAGCGTGCTCGATGCCATGTTGACAATGCGTCCCCATCGCCGCTGCTTCATGCCGGGCACGAAGGCAGCGCTCATGAGAAACACGCTGTCCAGGTTGATTGCCAGCACCCGCCGCCAGTCCGCAAACGTCATCTGGTCAAACGGCTGATTGGGAAAGATGCCGGCGCAGTTGATGAGGATGTCGCAGCCGCCAAAGCGGCTCGTGACCTCGGCCGCAAGCGCTTTGACCGAATCCTCCGAGGCGACGTCGCAGGTGCAGGCGAGCGCCTGCCTGCCGGCCTGCTCGACCATCCTTGCGGTATCGCTGCCCGGCGCGATGTCGGCAATGACAATGTGGGCGCCGTCCTCGGCAAGCCGCTGTGCGAAGGCCTGTCCGATGCCGTTCGCCCCACCCGAAACAACCGCGATCTTGCCGTGATGGGATTTGGCCATGCGGCCCTTTCCGCGTCGTGGATGTGCGGCGAGCGCGGTCCCGGATTTCGCTCTGCTCAATCCGGGCTACACATCACGACGCGACGCAGTCTCAGAAGAAGCGGAAGCCGGTGGCGACGCGTTGCTCGCTCATGGGCAGCACCACGACCTTGGTCCCGACCTTGACCCGGTCGTAAAGGTCGATGACGTCGTCGTTGACCATGCGGATGCAGCCCGAGGTCGCGCGGCTGCCGATGCTCGAGGGCGCGTTGGTGCCGTGAATGCGGTAGAACGAGCCGCTGAGATACATGGCGCGCGCGCCGAGCGGATTTCCGGGGCCGCCGGCCGTGAAGCGCGGCAGATAGGGCGAGCGCTCGATCATCTCGGGCGGCGGCGTCCAGTCCGGCCACTCGGCCTTGCGCTCTACCGTCTTCACCCCGGACCAGGCGAACCCTTCGCGGCCGACCCCGATGCCGTAGCGGATTGCCTTGCCGCCGGGCAGGATGAAGTAGAGGTAGGTGTTCTGGGTATCGATGATGATGGTGCCGGGCGTCTCGTTGGTGCGGTAGTCCACGGTGGTGCGGCGCAGATCGGCGCGTGCCGTATTTCCATCATCGGTCGGCACATAGCCGAACAGCGGAAATACGGGCCAGCCGAACGAGTTCGCGGCGGAGGCCGGTGCGGCGGGCGCGCTGGCGGCGATGAACGCAGCGGCCGCGGCAACCGCGGCCAAATGCCGGTAGGACTTGGACATGGTGATCCCCCTTTGCCCCTTTGGTCGGTCGAGGGGGCGCCGGGGTTCAAATCGGCTGTGGAAAATTGGCCGGGAGCTGATTACCGCGTTTGCATAAGTCTCTGTTTTTGCTGGTACTATGCCGTTTACCATAGGCGCTATGCGCCACAGCATGTCGCAAGGTGGCGCGCTACGCGAGTTCGGCGGGCACGGGAAGCGCGGCGAGCGCCAAGCGCAGCCGCGTCCATGCCGGCTCACCCGCGGGCAGCCCGAACCGAACCCAGTGGGGTTGCTCGGCGAAGCGACGCACCAGGATGCCGCGTTCTCCGAGGTGGTGAAACAGGGCGTGCGCCGCGGGCGTTTGCACCAGCCGAAAAAGGGACGTGCCCCCGACAACGTCAAGTCCGGCTTCGGCCAGGATGTCGTCGAGCCGCCGCGCTTCCCGCTGCAGCGTGTCGCGGGCCGAGCGCGCCCATGCGGCGTCAACCAGCGCGGCTTCCCCGATTGCCATCGCCGGTCCCGCGACCGCCCAGGGTCCGAGCCAGGCTGCAAGGCGGCAGGCCGCCTCGGGAGTTGCCAGCGCAAATCCCAGCCGCAGCCCGGCGAGCCCGTAGAATTTTCCAAACGAGCGCAGCACGACCAAGTTGGGGCGTGCGACCTCGCCGGCAAGGCTCGGCGCAGGCGAAGCCACATCCATGAAGGCCTCGTCGACCACGAGCAGCCCCCCGCGGGATTGAAGCTTCTGCAAAAGCGCGATGAGCCCGTCCCTTACAAGCAGGCGGCCATCCGGATTGTTCGGGTTCACGACGACAGCGAGATCGGCGTCCTCCAGGTCGCCGGGGTTTCCGACTTCCGCCACGCTGTGCCCGACGAACGCTGCTACCCGCGCATGCTCCGCATATGTGGGTCCCAATATCTTTACGCGCCCGGAAGGCACCAAGGCCGCCACGGCCGGCAGCAGGATCTGCGTGCCCGGCGCGGCAACCACGTGAGCGCAGGAGGGTGCTCCGTAGGCTCTCGCTGCAGCGGCGGTGAGCCGCGCGAGCGCCTGGCGCTGGGGCAGCCGGGCAAACAGGTCCGGAGGGAGTTGCGGTATCGGGTAAGGATGCGGATTGATCCCTGTCGACAAGTCGACGAATGGTTCTGCGACGTCCGGAAATTGCTGCCGCGCCGAAGTCAAATCGCCGCCATGCGGGAGCAAAGCTCGATCTGCCTTCCGATCCGCCATTCTATCGGCCTTGGGGATCATGACTATCGCGCTCGCCTTCCTTGCCCTCATTATTGAGGCCACCCTCGGTTATCCCGATTGGCTGGTGCGTACAATCGGGCATCCCGTAAGCTGGATAGGCCGGTTGATCGGGATGCTCGATCATGCGCTCAACAGCGAGACGCCGCGCTTCGCCTCGCGCCGGCTGGCGGGGGTTTTGGCCATTCTGGTGATTGTCGCCGTCGCCGCCCTCCTCGGCCATCTGCTTGAACGCAGCGTTCTGCGGCTGCCCTTCGGCATCGGCCTGGGGGCCATTGCGGCGAGCACGCTCATTGCCCAGCGCAGCCTTTATGATCATGTGCGCCGCGTCGCAGCAGCGCTCGAGAAGGACGGCATCTGCGCCGCGCGCGCGGCCGTGTCGCACATCGTGGGACGCGATCCGCAGGCGCTCGACGAGGCAGGCGTTGCGCGTGCCGCAATCGAGAGCCTGGCCGAGAATTTTGCCGATGGCGTCGTGGCTCCGGTGTTCTGGCTGGCGGCGGCGGGACTCGCCGGCGGCGCCGCCTACAAGGCGATCAACACGGCCGACAGCATGATCGGCCATCGCACGCCGCGGCATCAGGCTTTCGGCTTCGCAGCGGCCCGCCTCGACGATTTCGTCAACCTGCCGGCATCGCGGCTTTCCGGCCTGCTTATTGTTGCAGGCGCCGCCGTGACGGTGGGAGCTTCGCCCGCGGCGGCATGGCGCACGCTGCGCCGCGATGCGGCGCGCCATCGCTCGCCCAATGCCGGATACCCCGAGGCTGCCATGGCAGGCGCGCTCGGCCTCGCTCTGGCGGGTTCGCGCGTCTACGGCGGGGTTGAGATCGCCGACGCCACGATGGGCGATGGCCGGCGGCTTGCGACCCCCGCGGATATCCGCGTGGCACTTGCGCTCTACGTCCGCGCCGATGCCATCCTGATCGGCATTGTTGGAGCGCTCGCGTTCTGCGTCACCTTGCTAGCGCCATGAACCGGTCGAGATCGACGTGGCTCGCAATATGCGCCGCCAGCCGATCGAGCGTCTCCTCGACCAGCCCATCATAGGAAACTGCACAGGGCCCGGCGGCCAGCCGGGTGAGCCAGGCAGCGCGCTGCCGGTCGTCGGCGAACAGCCCATGGATGTAGGTGCCCATGACGAACCCGTCCGCCGAGACCGCGCCTTCCGGAGAGCCGTCGGCGCGGTGCGCAAACGGACGCAGGCAGTCCGCTCCCGTCGTCGCCCCCATATGCATCTCGTAGCCCGCGAACGCTGCGCGGTCGCTCGTCTCGCCGCGCACCGGCTCGAGTGTTTTCTCTGCCGTGAGGACGGTCTCGACGTCGAGCAGGCCGAGGCCCGCCGCCTTGCCGGGGGTGCCCTCGATTCCGGCGCCATCGTCGATTGCGCGGCCCAGCATCTGGTAGCCGCCGCACAGCCCGAGCACGCGGCCGCCGCGGCGCCGGTGTGCGGCGATGTCCACGTCGAACCCGGCGCCGCGCAGCGCGGCAAGGTCCGCAATGGTTGCCTTCGATCCCGGCAGGATGACGAGATCGATATCGCCCGGCAGCGCGGCGCCCGGCCGCAAGCGCACGAGATCGACGCTCGGCTCGGCATCGAGCGGATCGAGGTCGTCGAAATTGGCGATGTGGGGGAGGATGGGAACCGCGATGCGCGTGTCCGCGCGCGGCTTTGCCGGCCGCGCCTGCTCAAGCGCAAGCGCATCCTCCGGCGGCAGCAAGCGCGCATCGGCAAAAAACGGGATGAGGCCGAGCGCCTCCCATCCCGTCGCCCGCGCGATGGCTGTCATCCCGGGCGCGAACAGCGCAGGATCGCCGCGGAACTTGTTGATGAGAAAGCCGCGCACGCGCGCCGCATCGTCGGCGGCGATCACCATTTTTGTGCCGACCAGGCTTGCGATCACGCCGCCGCGCTCGATGTCGCCGATGAGTACGACCGGCACATCGGCGGCGCAGGCAAATCCCATATTGGCGATGTCGTTGGCGCGCAGGTTCACTTCGGAGGCGCTGCCCGCGCCCTCGACCAGCACAATGTCGGCCTCATTGCGAAGAGACCTGAAACTTTCGAGAACGCATGGCAGCAGCTCTCTCTTCATCGTCTGATAGGCGGCGGCTTTTGCGGTGCTGCGCACGCGTCCCTGCACCACCACCTGTGCGCCGACCTCGCTTTGCGGCTTGAGCAGCACCGGGTTCATGTGCACGGTCGCCGCCGTGCGCGCCGCGCGCGCCTGCAGCGCCTGCGCCCGGCCGATCTCGCCGCCGTCGGCGGTCACCGCCGCATTGTTCGACATGTTCTGCGGCTTGAACGGCCGCACCTTGAGGCCGCGATTTGCGAATGCGCGGGCAAGCCCCGCCACGATCAGCGACTTGCCAACGTCGGACGCGCAGCCCTGGAACATGAGCGCGCGCGCCGCCACCGTCAGAACTCGATGCCGGGCTGCGCCTTCACGCCGGCGGCGAAATGATGCTTCACCAGGGTCATCTCGGTCACGAGATCGGCCGCCGCGGTGAGCTCGGGCTTGGCATTGCGTCCGGTGACGACCACGTGCAGGCCGTCGCGGCGCTCGCGCAACGCCGCAACCACTGCGGCGAGATCGAGATATTCGTAGCGCAGCGCGATGTTGAGCTCGTCGAGGATCACCAGCGCGAAAGCGGGATCGGCCATGAGCTCGCGCGCCTTTGCCCAGGCCCGCTCGGCCGCCGCCACGTCGCGCTTGAGGTCCTGGGTTTCCCAGGTGAAGCCCTCGCCCATAGTGTGCCACGTGACCTGGTCGCCGAAGCGCGAGAGCGCATCACGCTCTGCGCTGTGCCAGGCGCCCTTGATGAACTGAACCACGCCGACCTTCCCGCCGCGTCCCAGGATGCGCAGCGCAAGCCCGAACGCGGCGGTCGATTTCCCCTTGCCGGGGCCGGTGTGCACGATGAGCAGACCTTTCGATATCTTCTTTTCCGCAACCTCGGCATCCTGCACCGCCTTGCGCTTTGCCATCTTGGCGCGGTGGCGCGCGGCCTCGGCATCATCGACCGGTCTCGTCATGGGCTGCTGCCTCCGGCCATCTTTCCCTTCACTACCAGCGGCGTGCCGGCGACCAGCAGCACCACGCAATCCGCGCGCGCGGCGAGACGCTGGTTGAGCTCGCCTTGCAGGTCGGCAAAGCGTCGCGCAAGCGCGTTGTCCGGCACGATGCCGCAGCCGACCTCATTGGAGACCAGCACCACCGGTCCGGCGCGACAGGCAAGCGCCGTCTCGAGCGCGCCGATCTCGTCCTCGATCTTCGCATCGGCCAGCATGCGGTTGCTCAGCCAAAGCGTGAGACAGTCCACCAGCAGCGGCGCGCTCGCAGGCGCCGTGGCGAGCGCCGATGCAAGATCATGCGGCGCTTCCAGCGTCTGCCAAGCGCTTGCGCGCCGTGCCCGATGCCTGGCGATGCGCTCGCGCATCTCGGCATCGCAGCCCTGCGCGGTTGCGATATAGAGCCAGGGCGGCGGCTGCGGCGCAATCAGGCCCTCGGCATACCGGCTCTTGCCGGAGCGGGCGCCGCCGAGGACGAGCGTGATGCTCGCGGCCTTGCCGGCTTCCCGCGGGCTCATTCCGGGGCTCTTGCTGCGAGCAGCAGTTGGGGTTCCTTGTCGAGCGGGGAAAGAGCAGCCTCAAGGTCGAACTCGATACCGGCTGCCTGCAGGGCCTGCAGCAGCAGGGATTCCTGCGCAGCCGGATGGGCCGGATCGATCACCACCACGGCGAGACCATGGGGGGGCCGCTGCGCGAGACCCATGATCACCCGATGGCTCACCGACCAGCCTGGTACGCCATGCAAGGCGCCGTCGAAGTCGGCGGCGTATTGCGGACAGTCCCAGCAACCGCCTTCTTGCACGATGGCGAGAGCATATTGCGTACCGGGGGGAAGGCGCAGCCGATCCGCAATCGTGCGCTGCTGCTGCGCGCTCACGCGCCGCGGCTTCAGCCGCGCCTGCAGGGCGGCCACTTCATCGGTGAGGACGTCGAGCGCGGCTTTTGCCTGATCCGCCGACGCGCCGCCGAGCTTCTCCCGATATTCGGCGACCTGTTGCCGCAGCGAGGCAGTCTCGTGCCGGAATGCCCAGATCACGGCGCACGAGATCAGCGCGGCAATAACCAGAACCGCGGCGGCGAAGGTGACCGGAGCGCCCGTGACGGCGCGCGACTCCCATACGAAATATCTGAGAATCCGGTCCAGCATCGATGGCCCTGCCTGCCTGGTTCTGCAAGGAATTGAATGATTGTTAACCGGCTCGCAAGGAGTCTGCCTTATGAAAAGGGCGAGACCGGGACTCCGCAAGGGCCGGTCATGCTGCCGCACTCCCCTACATCCAATTGGCTTGAGAGGTCTTTCCATGGTTTTGCGTGCCCCCAACATCGCTCTATTCGTCATCGCGGGATGCCTGGCAATGGTCGGAGTCTTGTCCGCGCTGCCGATCGAGCTTCCGATACCGGGGCTCAACCAGGCCAACTCCGCGTGGTACATCTTCCTGGGCTGGTTCCTGCTCGCCGCCGGCAGCGTCCTGCCCGATCGCATCCAGGTCACCCCTCAATAATCTCCGTCGGGCCGCTCTTCTAGTCTGCCCTCCAATGTCATGCCCCCTTGCATGCGGGGCATCCAGTAATCCTGGCTGCGGGCGTGGAATCTCCGCTGATTGAGCGATTGCGCACATGCGGACCCGCGGTGATTACTAAATTCCGGGCTCTCGGCCCTTCGGGGCCTCGACCCGGAATGACGCGGCATATGATTCAAATTTCGAAATCGAAGTAGTGGATCGCCCGCCTGAGGCGGGCGATGACTGCCGAGCAGGGGGCTTTTCCCACCTCCTTCGTGCCCGCTCGCGCCGTGCGCTATGCTGGGGCATGGCCGGCGAGCGGGACTGCGCCGTCATCGTCATCGGAGCGGGGCCGTGCGGACTGATGCTCGCCATCGAGCTCGGCCGCCGCGGCATTCCCGTCGTCGTGCTCGAGGAGAAGACTTCGCCCGCGCGCTTCCCTGCGGCTAATGCCACGCAGGCCCGCACCATGGAGCACTACCGCCGACTGGGCTTCGCCGAGGAGATACGCGCCCTCGGCCTGCCGGGCGATTATCCGACCGACATTGCCTATTTCGACCGCTATGTCGGGCATGAGCTTGCCCGCTTTCGCCTGCCATCGGCGCAGGCGGCGCGCGCCATGATCAGAACGCTCACCGGCTCCTGGAGCGCGGCGGAGCTGCCGCACCGCTGCTCGCAGATGTATATCGAGGGCGTGCTGCGCGCGCAGGCGCAGGCATGCGCCACGGTGTCCATGCGGGCGGGCTGGCGCGCCGTTGCGGTGCGCGCGAGCACGGATGCGGTCGAGGTCGAAGCCGAGCGCGCCGACGGCGGGGCGCATGCGCTATTGCGGGCGGCCTACGCGGTGGGCGCCGATGGCGCCGGCAGCGCCACCCGCAAGTCGCTCGGCTATGATTTGATCGGCGAGCGCGGCGCGGTGCGCGATTTCCTCGGCGGGCGCATGCTCGCCTTTCACTTTCGCAGCTCCGAGCTCTACGGCGTGATCCCGCACGCGCGGGCATGGATGTACTGGGCGGTCAACTGCGAGCGACGCGGGATCATGGCTTCGATCAACGGCCGCGACGAGTTCGTCTTTCACACCCAGCTGCGCGAGGGCGAAGACGCCAGGCGGATATCCGACGCGCAAGCCAAATCCATCTTTCATGTTGCGCTCGGGGCAAACCTCGACGTCGATATCATCGCGCGCTCGGCATGGAGCGCCGGCTATGCGCTGGTGGCGGAAAAATTCCGGTGCGGCCGCATCCTGCTGGCAGGTGATGCGGCGCACCTGTTCACGCCGACCGGCGGGCTCGGATACAACACCGCGGTCGAGGACGCGGTCAATCTGGGCTGGAAGCTTGCCGCCGTGCTCAAGGTCTGGGGCGGCGGGTGCCTGATCGAGAGCTATGAGGTGGAGCGCCGCGCAATCGCCGAGCGCAACACCGCCTACGCGCGCGGCTTTGCGGATTCGGTCGGCGGCTTCGTTCCGCCGCCGGAGCTGGAGGATGAAGGCGCGGCCGGCGCCGCAGCGCGCAAGGCGGCAGGCGATCACCTCCATGCCCATGCGCGCTTTGAGTTCGACATCCCGGGCATCACGTTCGGCGGCCGCTGCGACGGCTCGCCGATCATCCTGTCCGACGGTACCCCGCCGCCGGCGGACAGCATCAACAATTACGTGCCGAGCGCCTGTCCCGGCGGCCGCGCGCCGCATCTGTGGCTGCCCGACGGCCGCTCGCTCTATGATGCCCTCGGCTTCGAATTCACGGTGGTGCGGTCCGGACCGAAACCGCCCGATGCGGCCTCTTTCAAGACCGTTGCCGCGGCGCTTGGCATTCCGCTGGCGGTCGTCGATGTGGCAAGCGAAGAAGCGCGCGATCTCTATGGCGCCGATCTCGCCCTGATCCGGCCCGATCAGATCGTCGCCTGGCGCGGCAATACCGCCTCAGGCGCGGCCGACGTGCTGCGTCGCGCCGTCGGGCATGGGTGACAGACGCACGAGGGATTATCGTCTTAAATGGGCGCGCTGCATTCTTGAAATTGATTGCCGGCAGCTTGACCGTATTTGCTGGCAAAGCTGCTGCCACAGCCTGGAAGATTTAGGCGATTGCGCATCCGTGAACCCCGCTCACACTCCGCACGACTAACTAACAGGCGAGCTCTGTTCGCTCATCGAAGCGGTATTGTTACACGGGGGAACGTGAATGAGCGTTCAGCTTGCGCGAAATTGGCGCAAACACTCGCGCTGCCGCGTTGTAACTGGCACGATCATCGGCAATACTGAGATATTGGATCGGAAGGGCTCGTCGAAGGGAGTGTTGGCAGCATGAGCTACCGACCATTTGTTCTTGCTGCCGCGACAGCAGCATTGTCATCAATGCACGTTGCGAGCACTGCAGCGCAGCCCGCTTATTTGGCGTCCGGCGCGATCTACGTTGGTGGCAGTCCCCCTCCGGTGTACGGGCCGGGCTACGGCTATGGCTACGGTGGAGGCGCGTTAGACGTCCACGGGTATGATGATGGATACGGCATATCCGCGCATGAAGGCTACGGCGATGAATGCGAACCTGGCCCGTATGGAGCGCCCGGCTACGGATACGGACCAGCGCCTCGCTATCGATTTGGATACGGCCCTGGTCCCCGTTACGGCTACGGATACGGTCCGCCGCCGCGTTTCGACTATGGATACGGCCCTGGTCCCCGTTACGGCAATGGATACGGTCCGCCGCCGCGTTTCGATTATGGATACGGCCCTGGTCCCCGTTACGGCTACGGATACGGTCCGCCGCCGCGTTTCGACTATGGATACGGACCGGCACCCCGTTCCGGCAATGGATACGGGCCAGCGCCCCGTGTCGACTATGGCTACGGGCCGGCACTCCGTCACGGCAATGGATATGGTCCAGCGCCTCGTCTCGACAATGGATACGGGCTTGGACCCGCTGGCCGTTACGGATCCGGATCCAATCAGCCGCGACGCCCCGCCCGAACCGCGGCGCCCGCGCCAAAGAGCGATGCGGCCGAGCCGCCCGGAGGATCGCGCGCGCCCGCGCCCTTTGCCGGTCAACGATGATCGAGGGCCTACGCGCCGGCGCTATTCATGCCGGCCTTTGGCACGTCGCGTGCCCACACGACAAGCAGCTGCCAGACGATCGAAAGCACGATCGGCCCGACAAACAGACCGATGAGGCCATGCGCCAGCGTGCCGCCGAGCACGCCGATCAATATCACTGGCATCGGCGTGCTCAGGCCCTTGGCCACGAGCGGCCGCAATAGATTGTCGAGCAGATTTACAGGCACCATGTAGAGCGTAAACAAAACTGCGATTCTCGTATCCATCGTGAACCAGCTCCAGACAATCAGCGGAATCAAGATGATCGATGGGCCGATTTGAAGTATTCCGAATAACAGAACTAAAAAGCTGAACAGGCCAGCGGCCGGAACTCCGGCGAGCAGAAGCCCGACGCCGGCCAGCAACGCCTGCAGGATTCCGATGCCGATGATACCCCGTGAAACATTGCGGATGGTTGCTCCGGTCAGATCGACGAACTCTTCACCGCGGGTTCCTGCGATGTGGACAACAATGTTCTTGATGGATTGGACCAGTGCCGGGCCGGGAATGAGAAGGAAGCCCGAGATGGCGGCCGCAAGTATGAATTTCAGCAGATTGATGCCTACGCTGCCTGCGGTACTGAGCAGCCTGCTGCCCAATGGCTTGAGCTGCGGGGCGGCCTGAATAAGCAGCTCGGTGAGATTGGTGGAAGCAAGTTGCCAGATCGCATAGGCCTTATCGCCAATCACGGGCCAGGCTTTTATGATCTCCGGCGGAGGAGGAATGGCGATACTCCCGTCGGCAAACCGGGCAATGAGCATTTGAACGCTTGCAGCCAGGCTCAAACCGAGCCACGCCGCCGGACCCAGTATCACAAATAGGCTGAAAACCGTGATGGCAACGGCCGCCAATGTGCGATGCCCATGAAGCTTGGCGCAGAGCCAATGGAAAATGGGGTGGAGCGCTACCGCAATGATGATGCTCCAGGCAATGATGGTCAAAAATGGTCCGATCAGGAGCAGTGACCAGTATCCCAACAGCCCCAGGCAGACAATTCGAATGCTCAGAACTACGAGCGCGTCGTTGGATGCACTCGAAGTCATAGGTCGATCGTGGTCGCTCACTGCCTGAGATCCTCTTAGTCCACAGAGGATAGCTCATCGATCCTGCCTCGCGCCAAACGATATTCGACTGCCAAACGGCCGGCGCTGCCCCCGAATGAGCTCGGTTAACCCTGAGCGCTTCGATCTGAACGCCGCGCTGCACGAGGCTCAAGACGGCGCCCACCGGCGATCGATCCGCTCCCCGGAGGCACGAGCATACCGGTCAGAATCGGCTCGACCTCGTTCGCGGCTGAGAATCGAGAGGCGCCGTGTCGCGCTCAGCGAGGGGGGCTTGCGATAGGGTGGGGGTGCCTTTGAGCAAATGCCAGACAATGGAAACGAAAACCAGGACGGCGAGAACGAGAAGGCCAAGCTTGGTCCCGGTGGGGCCCGCGACCGTAATCGCAATGCCCGCCAATACACCGGGGAAGACGTGAAGCGGAGACCACAGCAGGGCGGAGAGGACATTCGCCACATAGAAGTGCCGGGATGACATTCTGAAGATGCCCGCGACCAGTGGAACAAAGGCGCGGACAACCGCTGTAAAGCGCGCCAGAAATACGGCCGTGACACCATTCGTGCGAATGAATTGTGCGCTGCGCGCCAGCTGTCTCCGAAATCGGTTCAATGGCCAGCCGCGCAGCATCTCGCGCCGGTATCGATATCCGAGCCAGAATGCCAGGCCATCGCCGGCAATTGCTCCAATCACGGCGGCGACAAGCAGGAGCCAGGCATCGATATCGGCGGTCGTGGCCAGAGCGCTGATCGCAAGTATCAGCGTGGAACCCGGAACTACGGTTCCGATTACAGGCATCGCTTCCGACAGCGCCAGAAGGAGAACCGCAGCGAAGGCATAGTGCGGATGCGATCCGATAAAATCGATCAGCTCGTGAAAATGGAACATGGTCGATCCTTGAGTCCCGTCCCTTAATTTTCACGAGGTTCCGCTTCGACAATGCCGCAGTTATTGCTCCCGTTCCGAACAAGCCTGCTATTGCATGCCGCAGGCCCGACTCGTCTTCTGCTTTGGTGAGATGAATTTGGAACCTTTCGAGCTCCAGGGTGTTCCATCAGCAGGAATTCGCGCTGAATTTCCGCATGGTGGCTGTCTCGCGACACGATCAGAGCACGGTGGGACAAGCCACCGTGCTCTATCTTTGAAACACGGCGCCGGATACGCTTTAAAAATGACCATCGAGAGCAGCGAGGCGCATTGCGGAATGTCGCGATCGATCTGAGCCGTCAGCGTGCGGAACAAGAACACTGGTGACATATCCACACCGGGAACACTCATAGGCGATCAGCCCCGGCTCGTCCCATATGGGCGCGATCGTAACGATCTCAGCCATCGGCGTGGCACATCGGGGACATTGGGCGCGATCGTCGCGCGTCTGCAGTGGCTCTCGTGGCATGCGCGGGCCCTGGAACGAGGCTCTCATTCTGACAACGACCAGCGTCCGCGTTGGTTCGACGGCCGCGTTCGCCACTGCGTGGCGCCCCTGGAATGACAGCTTTCATGGAATCGAGGAGCGGCGCGGTGACCTGGGCACTTTGGCGAAAAATCTTATCTCTCGTTTCTTCGAAAGCGGCCGTTCCATCGGACCTGCCCCGGCTGCGAGCGGAAACGCAATCGGAGCTTGCCGCATCGCTTGCACTATTGCCCGACCGCGAGAAAGGCTGGATTACCCTGGCAGAGGCCCGCAGGCTGTTTTCGCACATGGACGAGCAATACGCCTTCGGTGAAATGGACGAGCAGGGAAAATCCGGCCTCGGCGAATTTGCTGCACAACCTGACCACCGCTCGTCATTTCAGATCATGCCGATCGAAGGGCGCATCTACTTCACGCGCGAGAGAACCTGACTGCGGTGAGAACCGCGCCCTCACGGCCAATCCCCTGCCATAAGCGGTATCAGCGTCAGCCGAAGTGTCTGATGCTTTCGACCACCGAATCCGCGACGTGCTCCTTGGAGATGATGCCGACGATCTGCGAAGCATGCCAGCGGCGGTCGCCGGAAGCGACAATGGCCATGCTGGCGCCCCGGCGCGCCATGCGCTGCATGACGTCGAACATGATGTCGTTCGTTCGCGCCAGCGTGAAGTTGCGCTGTGCGATGTCGCCAAAACGCACGCCCGTGTAGGCTGCTTCGACGCCGCGACGCAGGCTCGTATTGATGCGCACTGCTCCGACAACGTGGCTGCCGCGTGTGACTACCACGTGCTTGAAACCGCCTGCGGTTGCATGTCGGCGCAGAAACGGATCAAGCTCGGCGTCCGCCGGCATGATCGTCACGTCGCGCTCCATGACCTCGCCGGCACGACGGACGAGAAGCATGTTGGCATGCATGGCTTTCGGCACGAGATGGCCGCGACCGACAAGCTTGATCGTATAGATGTTCTCCGGCGAGAGCAGGCGGCGCATTCCGATCGCGAGCGCCACCGCAATGATGCTCGGCATCACCAGATCGTAATCGCGGGTCATCTCGAAGATCATGGTGACCGCGGTCATTGCGGCCCCGGTGCCGCCGCCGACCATGGCAGCCATGCCGATCATGGCGCCTGTCGTCGCGGTGACGCCTTCGAGCGGTTGCAATGATGTGACCACGGCGCCAAAGGCGCCCCCGATCGCTGCGCCCATGAACAGCGAGGGTGAAAAAATCCCGCCCGAGGCTCCGCAGCCCAGGCTGATCGAGGTCGCGCACAGCTTGGCGACGAACAGGATCGCCAGCAGCGCCGGCAGCGCGAGCTCGCCGTGGAGAAGCGCCTGAATGGTCGCGTAGCCGACGCCTTCAACGTAGTAGTGACCGGCCGTGCGCAGCAGCGCGTAGATCAGAACGCCGAGCGCCAGCATGCCGATGGCACTGCGAAGATACGGATTTCCGATGCGCTCAAAAACGTCTTCCGCGAAGCTCAGGCCGCGAATGAAGGCGGTGGCGGCAAGCCCGACCAGCGCCCCGAGCAGTGCAAAGGCCAGCAGCGCCGGCAGCGTGGCCGGATGCTGCGACGCCAACAATTCGGTCGGAATGGCGAACGCGGGGTGAATGCCGAAAAAGATTCGTCCGACAAAGGTCGCCGTCCCGGTCGCAAGGGCGACGGGCAGAAATGTGCGCGCGCTGAGCTCCGGCATCAGCAGCTCGACCGCGAACATGACGCCGCCGATCGGCGTATTGAAGGTGGCAGCGATGCCGGCGCCGGCGCCGGCCGCCACCAGCGTGATTCGCTGCCAGGGCGCCATGCGGATCAGCTGGCCGAATGTCGAGCCCAGCGCGGCGCCGATCTGGATGATGGGACCTTCGCGGCCTACCGCGGCGCCGGTGCCGATCGAAAGTGCCGACGCGAGCGACTTGATCAGCGCCACGACCGGTCGAATCACGCCTTCCTTGTAATAGATCGCGTCCATCACTTCGGGCACGCCATGGCCGCGCGCTTCCGGAGCGAAATTTGTGATCAGGAAGGTGACAAGGAGGCCGCCGATAACGGGAACCAGGATGACATAGGCGCCCCACGGGCTCGGCGGCGTGAAAACGCTGGCGTCGTAGCCGACCGCGGGCAATCCGAGAAACGCGATGTTGTGGACCAGGCCAATCAGGGCGCGGAACACCACCGCGCCAAATCCGGTGATCAGACCGACAACAATGGCAACGAGCGATAGACGAACGAGACCGATCCGGTGCGGCAACCTGATTTTCATTAAAGCAACCCGGACAGTCACTTAGTCGCGCGATTCGGCGAGGAAACAATTGCGCAGGAGCTCACCGGTCATTCGATCGACGCTTGCTCCATCGTGTGTGCGCCGGGCCACCGACCGGCCCACCGATCGGCGTATGCAACCTCGACCACGGGCCGGCGTGCTACGGGCCCAAACTTTCCTTCCGGGTAGCCGATCGGCATCAGGGCGTACGTATCCACCTCGGGGGGAATGCCCAAAACCGCCTTGACCTCAGTCTCGTACCGAATGTGATTGGTCGTTATCAGAGTTGCCAGACCGAATGCGCGACAGGCAAGGATGATGTTCTGCACGGCCGGATAGATGCTGGCGCCGCGAATGCGTTCGGCATATGCGAGCTCCTGGTCGTATCTCGCCTGAACTTCCGGAGGCAGGCAATCCGACGGCGGCAGCTGCGGCCGTTGCATGCACGGGACCAGCAGTACCGGCGCCTCCCCCATGTGATCCCATAAGTGCGCGCCCGACGACATGAAGCGCCGGTATTGATCATCGCTCATGTGAGCGAGCCGGCCCCGTTGAACGTATACTGCGCTCGCGATGGCGGACGCCTTGCGATAGATGGCGCCGAGCCTGGCTCGCTGCCGGCCGTCGCGCACCACGACAAAGGACCAGCTCTGGGCATTTCCCGCCGACGGCGCCCGAATGGCCGCGTCCAGGACCTTGGTCAAGAGCGCTTCCGGCACCGGATCGGGCTTGAGCCGCCGAAGCGCCCGCGCCGAGTACATGGCCTCGAACAGCGAGATTTCGGTCACTTGAACCCCCCGTTCCCTGGCGGTTGCGTCATGGGCTGCCGCTCAATGCCGGGCAGCCATGCTGCCTCAAGCCAGCTCGTGACCTAAAAATGCACAAAAGCAGGGCAAACTAAGATATTACAACCGGTCGGGACAATCCCTTCGGTAAGGAGCTTCGCACTCGCGCGTTAGTGCCGCGTTCCACCGGTCATGTTATTCATCCGTATCTCAATCTTGATGCGCGCCTGCGGTATGGAAAACTCACTAGCGAGCGCCGCGACCAGCATGGATGCCGTTTCAACGGAATCCGTTATCTCTTCTCCCCAGGCAGCATGCTCGGGTTGCGTCTGATCGTACAGCCTGACTTGCACAGTGTAGCCATCATCCTCTTCGCTGATGGAGGCAAACAGGTCCGTGAACTGAAACCCTTCAAAGTCTGAAACCACGCGAAACCGGGGGGTAGTCATGATGATACCTGTGTCGCCGTCGTCACGCACGGCAACCCAATTGGCCAGCGCCTCAGGCCGCTGCCTTTTTCTGCAGGCGCCAGAGCTGAAATCCCTCAGCATTGATTGCTTCTTCGATCGCATCACGCGAGAGATTATGAGGAGGCGCTTTGCCGGGGCCGATCACGCCGGTAGCAGTCCAGGGGCCGTGGCTTTTCGGGAGCTTGCCTCCGCTTAAATCGCTTGCGAATGCACGCAACTCTTTCCGCGACTCTGATTTGAATATGTAGATGCGCATGGGTTGATCCTTCATCTGTAGTCGACAAGTGGATGTAGCTAATGCTTTGTACCGGAGCGGCGGACGCTCTTTATGGCAACTGCGGGAAGCCCGGACTTCGCTGCAATAACTCGATCCTGCTCGACGATGAAATCGATAGCGGGAGCATCGCCCTCTCCGCCGCCCAGCACCGAGCTTGGAACTCTGCGATTGGACCGCTGTGAGCCGTCCTCATAAAAGACGTCGAACAGCACGAATTCGGCACCGGCGCGCGTTCCCGGTTTCCGGGCCATCTTGAATACTCCTTCTTCTGCTCCTTCTTCGAGAGCGCTGCCGAACAAAGAGCAGGTCACCAAAAAAGACGCCTCCGCCCCGGTCTCAGTGCATAGGTGGTCCGCGGATCAGTGCCGAGAATATTTCGAGCGTTTGTCTATTTATGGATTGTCCGGCATGATATCAACTCGCCGCAAGGAGGGTCCGATGGTATTTAAGCCAAACTACGGTAGAGATCGGGCTGAGCGACAGAGGGCGGCCCGCGCGCGCAACGAGGAAAAACAGCGGAAAAAAGACGAAAAACATGCGCAGCGTAAAGCTGAACGTGCCGCAGACGAAGCTCGTGCGGATGATAAGAAGGTTTAGCAACGACTTCTGAACCGTGGGGAGTCTCTGCCAGGGTCGATAAGACGCTTATCCCGGTTTTCTTTGCCCCCCTTCGCCGGAGCCAAAACGCCCCCGGCCGCCCAACCGGGTGCGCGTGTCGTCGGGACGCTTTGGAGCTGGAATGAGTCCCTCGCGCTGCGCCTGCTTGCGGGCTGCCTTGCGTGCGCGACGGATGGCTTCTGCTTTCTCCCGGGTCTTGCGCTCTGACGGCTTTTCATACGCCTTGCGGCGCTTCATCTCCCGAAAGATGCCCTCGCGTTGCATCTTCTTCTTGAGAATCCTGAGAGCCTGATCCACATTGTTTTCGCGAACGAATACCTGCAATTGCTTTCCGATCTTGTTGTTGCTGTGACGCCCTGCGCTTGTCGGTGAACTCCCGGCACGCCTGACGAGTCCCATTCACGCAAGCCCGGCGCATTCGGCATCGCAGATATGAACGAATCCATTTCGGTCTACAAGAGCATTTACTGCATATTGCGCACGCCGACCGGGCAAGCAAAGTGAGTCGGAGCAAAGCGAAGCGAAGCAAAGCGGCCCATGCAGACCCGTTTGATCAGGCGGAGAGGCGGGCGCCTTGAATTCAACACATCTGTGCCCCATATGACCAACGCGACCTCATGGGTTGCAGCGGGCCGCGTGTAAGGATTCCATAAAGATTGGATCCGGCTTGTTCCTCCACCATCGACGACAGCCCCGATCACGCGGGGGGTGTCCTGTATCCACCTTGCGACATGGGAAGCAGCGGGCGCGTCGCGCCCACCAGAAGGCTGGTACCCTCTCGCACAATTAAAAGATTAATCATTGACCTCATTTCAGGATTTGGGCCTTGCCGAGCCTATTGCGCGTGCAGTAGCGGAAGAGAAATACATCACGCCGACCCCGATTCAGGCGCAGACTATTCCAGTCGCCTTGTCACGTCGTGACGTGATCGGGATTGCCCAGACCGGCACGGGCAAAACGGCAGCTTTCGCGCTGCCGATCTTGCACCAGATATCCGCCAATAGGAGGCGGATGGAGTCCAGGTGCTGCCGAGTGCTGGTGCTTGCTCCAACGCGCGAGCTGTCTGGACAAATTCTCGATAGTTTCCGCGCCTATGGCCGCCATCTTCGCATCAGCGCCGCCCTGGCGATCGGCGGCGTACCTATGGGTGGGCAGGTCCGGACCCTGCTCAACGGCGTCGACGTCCTCGCCGCAACGCCGGGACGGCTGCTCGACCTTGTGAAGAGCAATGCTGTCCGTCTCGGCGAAGTGGAGTTTCTCGTGCTCGACGAAGCCGATCGAATGCTCGACATGGGCTTCATCGACGATATCCGTAAAATCGTCGCCAAGCTGCCCGCCCGACGGCAGACGCTGCTCTTTTCCGCGACCATGCCGCACGCAATCGTCGAGCTCGCCCGTGCGATGCTGCGCGATCCGGTGAAGCTGGCCGCGACAGCAACGGGCCCGACGGTCGCCCGCATCGAGCAGCGCATCGTCCGGGTTGAGCGTGCGGCCAAGACTGCGATGCTCGCGGACATCCTGAAACGCGAGACGATTGATCGGGCCCTCGTGTTCACACGCACCAAGCATGGCGCCGACAGGGTGGTGCGCAGTCTTGGCAAGGCCGGCATCGCTGCGCAGGCGATCCACGGCAACAAGTCGCAGAATCAGCGCAGCCGCGCGCTGGCCGGATTTCGCAAAGGCGAGGTGCGCACGCTTGTTGCCACGGATATCGCCGCGCGCGGGATCGATGTCGACGGCATCAGCCACGTGGTCAATTTCGAGCTTCCAAACGTGCCGGAAACCTATGTGCACCGCATAGGCCGCACGGCGCGGGTCGGCGCGAAGGGCGTCGCCATCTCTCTGTGCGATGCCGAGGAGGCAGCGCTTCTGCGTGACATCGAAAAACTGATCCGCCTGTCTATTCCGACGACCGACCACTCCTGCTTAAAGCATGATCCCGAAAAGTGGGTACCATTTTTCGGAAAAAGGTCGTGCGCCGGCAATGAAGCAGAGCAAGAAGATGATTCGAGGATAAATCATTCCGCTCCAGCGCGACAGCGTCGGCAATCGGCCAAGGAGAGCCGCTCGATGCGACCGCATGCTCATGCGCTCGCCAGGCAGCGGCACCGCGAGGCCACACCGCGCCAGCAAGATCGGCACGAGCAACAACGGAACGCTCCGGGAGGCCTGCCCGCGTTCCTGCTTCGCAACGTTAGAGCATGATCCCGAAAAGTGGGAACCGGTTTTCGGAAAAAGATCATGCTCAAACAAGGAGCTAGAGCGGGATGATGATTCGAAGAAAAATCATCCCGCTCTAGAATAAGAACTGTGCAAGGAAAAGCTGATCCGTTGCGGTTCAAGCGCAACGAGCAATTTGAGCGACGATAAGGAGATTACCCAAAATGACAGCGCCCCTGACCAAGAAAAGCCAGCGTGAAGGTACTGCAGCGGAATCCCCGTCGCAGCGCAAGCCGCTTGAGGGTCGATTTAGACTCCAGGTGGATCGGCAAACCAAGAGCACCTATGCCACGTTCGACGCGGCCGAGGCAGCGGGGATGGCAATTAAAAAGGGTCATCCCCTCGTTCATGTCGGCGTGTATGACCACATCGAAGGCGTCAACAAGGTTATTCAATTGCCGGAGGCTTGACTGTGGAAGCCGTGCGCTTAACGGCTTCGCGACGGGATACGGATTGAATTCCCCAAAGGGTCCAACCTCGCCATGACGAAAGAGTCCGAGGACAAGAAGGAGCAACGAGCTCGGGAAGGCGCGCAGGCCTGGGCAGAGTATCAGGCCGAGGTCCGCGCCGTCCGCGAGAAGACCGAACGATTGAGAGCGCTTCGATTGGCCAGGGACGCCTCGACCAATAAGCTCACGGATGCCAAGAAAAAAAAGAAGTAGAACGGGCTTGGCAGCGTTGCGTGACTGCGTAATCCGACAAATGTGGCGGGTCAGCCGACCTTGAGATTTTCAGCCGATTCCTTCCCACGATTGCTCACGATTTCATATTGCACAACCTGCCCCTCATTGAGGGAGCTTAGGCCGGCACGCTCGACCGCGGAAATATGGACGAATACGTCCCTACCGCCACCCTGTGGTTGAATGAAACCGTACCCTTTGGTCGGATTGAACCATTTCACGGTTCCGGTTGCCATTTTCGTCTCCTTGCATTGTGTTCAGGTGAGTGATCGCACACGCATTGCGCGACGCACCGGGGTCCGAGTTTTGGGGAATGACTTGAGAGCAGCCCAAAGCGGCAACTTGGCAAGGCAGACCGAAAACTTGGCGCGTCGAATGTACAATTAAGGCAAGTGCAGCGTCAATGCGGCTCCAGGATCAGCTGACTAGACCGTGGAGCACGACATGAGCGCGTCGATTATCGGAACACGCCGACCTCACGCGGCACAATTCGGCCTTCTTTGGAAATTGGGGCTAGATCGAGCGAGCTTTTCCATTCAGGAAATGCTATGAGAATGGACCTCGGGAGCCCGCTGATCCTCGGGCGAGCTCGACTTGAGGCGCCAGCGGAAGCTGGCCAATCACAGGCGCCTTTTCAGGCATCACTCCTCGATGCGTCCCGGGTTCCGGGATGCCGACCTCCGCTGAACAACCCGAGACGCAATGTCGCCGAATCGACGTTTTCAACTCATCCTGATCAAACCGTCGCACTACGGCGATGATGGGTACGTGATTCGCTGGTGGCGCGCGATGATCCCCTCGAATTCGCTCGCTGCCGTCTACGCAATTGCCGCCGACTGCGAGGAGCGGCAGGTCCTTGGATCCGGCGTCGCCATCGACATCGAAGCCATCGACGAGACAAACACGCGTGTCCGCGTGGCGGCACTCATTGCCCGCTTTCGCCGCCACCGCAACTTCGGGCTCGTCGCGCTGGTCGGGGTTCAGACAAACCAGTACCCGCGCGCTCTCG
>Ga0306926_10000471_pt1 | contig 37622 bp, 35 predicted proteins | sample flu12Cox44000178_FD_203759 | JGI IMG/M metagenome (GOLD analysis project Ga0306926, IMG submission 203759) | Lab enrichment of tropical soil microbial communities from Luquillo Experimental Forest, Puerto Rico - flux8day.12C.oxic.44.000.178 (v2)... | ecosystem: Environmental > Terrestrial >...
GACCGCACCTATGAGAACCAGCAACACCGCGCTTCGGGCCTAAACCTCCTCGTCACCGCAATCATCCTGTGGAACACGCGTTACCTCGAGCGCGCCGTTGCCGCTCTGCGCCAGACCGAGGATGTTCCGGACCAGCTACTCGCTCACCTCTCCCCGCTCGGCTGGGAGCATGTGAACCTCACCGGGGACTACATCTGGAGCGCCGAGCGACCGGTCACAGAAAGCCGTGACGGATTCCGCCCGCTCAGGGCTGCGCCCGATACCGCTCGCAAGGCCGCCTGAGTTCGTGGTTTGTCCGCTTATGCGTGAAATCCGGGCGGTTCGTTACTTCTGGCCCAGCAGCCGCATAGCATCGGCCAGAGGCATCTGCATGGCCGGCGGGACAGAACCGCCCGGTCGATAACGGTAATAACGCTCAAACCATCGGCGCTCGAGGAACTGGGCAAGCCGACCCGAGCGCTCGGCGGTGAAATAGACGCCGCGCCACAATGCCGAGAACTGAGAGAGATGCCAGCGGTCGAGATGGCCGGCCGCGCCGCGATAGCGGAAATGAACGCGATGCTGGGCGATCCGGACAATCTCGGCCTCGCCCCACAGCATACCGGTCGGGTCGAGATCCGCCGCCCACAGGCGCACCGGGTAGTTGGCCGGGTGAAAGACCAGCATGCCGTCATCGCCCCACGGGTTGCGCAGGCGCGTGGCACGCCAATCAAAAGCCACATTAGGCCAGCGTCTTATTTGGCCCCAAGCAGCTTCCCAGGATGGCCAGGAGGTGGTCTTACGCATCGCCTCGGCGTATTCGTTGTCGACACGGAAGAAGCGTCCGCGTGCGCTGAAATAGACCGTCTCTCGCCCACGCCTTCCGGGTTCGCGGCCAAGTAGCGCGCCAGCTTCGGCGATGACCCGCTGTAAAACCTCTTCAGCTACGCCATTCGCTGCTGCAGATCCCCGTAACAGCCGGTGCGCTTCCCGTGTCGCCGAGAGCCGCTGTGGCCTTGTCGCTGTTGCCCCGTTGAGCTCGAAAGCGTGGTCGCAGATATCGGCGACGGAGAGGGCACGGTCTTTCGTGGCGGCGAACAGCTTGCCAATCCGTTTCTCGATCTGTCCGAGGCCTCGGCTCATCGCCGTGATAACACTTACGCCTCCCTCGGGTCCGCGCCGCGACGGCTTGGGCGCTTTCGGGTTCTCGACCAGACCGGTATGACGTTCGAGGTCGAGGACTCGGCGTTGCAGCACCGGGACAGCCTCAGTTTCGTTGCGCTGGTGACGTCTAAGCTTGCGAACCTCGCCGACCAGCTCGCGACGCTGCGCCTCGATCACGCGCCGCAGCTCCGCAATCACGCCGCAGTCGATGGCCGCCGCGGGCGATACCCTCGCGAGCGTCGGGAGCGGGTGAGCCGGCGAGGGCCAATTGGCTGAGCGCAGCCGTCACCGACAGCCGGGCGGGCGCTCAGTTCAATCCTCGGAAATAGCTCAAGGTTTGCGGCGGCCATCGTCAAACCGTAAAAAATGCCAAGTCTCCCATAAGCTGAGCACGAGACACGGGAATCACCTTGCTGTAGGTCGTGGCGTCATTCTTCGTCGCCCCTCGCGGGATCGGTCACAACATGTAGTACGCTACGAGCAAGACAATTCCGCTCAACTAGAATCGAACCCACAATCATAGCTTATTTGGGCCGGGGGGTGGTACAACAGCTGCTATCAGAGAGCCGGACATTAGAACTAATAGTCCCGCCAAGCGTTTCACTTCAGCATATCGCATTTTACAGAAATTTTGCCTGAGCTACACGAGCGAGGCCAGCCGCCCTGGGTAGGACCGGGCCGTCACCGGCTTGACCCCGTAGGGGACGCCGCTCCGCCCTTCTCGCGCCGCGTGTAGAACCTTCCCACAACATGAAGCCCTCATTCAGTAGCCCTTAGGCGGCACCGGAAGCCACGCGGCCGGGACCTTCGGCGGCTCGACCGGGGGGGTGGAAGTGTCTCCTCCGATCCGGCAGGGGCAGAAGTGTCGGGCAATAAACGCGCACATTTCCAATGCCTTACACGCAGCGCCCCACCTCAATCACCGAGCGCAGGGGTAAGCAACAGTTGTCGCACTGCCCAAAGTTGCAAACAGAGGCGCGGCCCAGAGGGGAGAGTGGCCCTCGGTTCTCACGTATTCCGAGAAGGTTCTCGACTGGGAACCCCACCCCGAGGATCGAGCATCCCGGTAATCCGGGCTCAAAACGCCTTCGGCAATCCTGCCTGCTTCAACACCGCATTGGCGGTCGGCACCTTCTCGATATTACGCGGCACGGTGAAGGTCCGCCGAGTGATCGGTGACCACCAAATCTCGTGACTGCCTTTGCCCTGCCGCCGAAATTCACACCCCGCCGCCCGCAACAGCGCGGTCAGGCGGCGATACACGCCACGTGCTCTTCACCAACGATCCTGACGGCAAAGGCCTCGCCTGACGACACCCCGAGATTGGCATGCACCAGATCAGGCGCAACATCGCCGACGACCTCGATCAACTCCTCAAAGGAAGCCGTCTCGCACACCAAGCCGGGGATCTCGCCCTCGCCGTCGACGAGCCAGCGTCCGCTATCGGCGTCGCGCACCGCATGCACGGTGTAAGTTTTCATCGCTCAGTCTCGCCAGATACCATCGAAACGGGTCGCGTTCATGCGAGCGTAACGCTTCGTGTTCTGAATGTTGGCGTGGCCGAGATAGGCCGCAAGCGACAGCGTGTCCATGCCGTCATTGACCAGCTTGAAGCCGCAGGCGTGGCGTAAGAGGTGCGGGTGGACATCATCGAGCCCGACCGTCTTTGCCGCCTTTTCCAGGAGCTTGTAGAAGCCGTTGCGGGTCATCGGCGCGCCCGTGCGGTCGGTCACGAACACGTAGCGGGCATCGACCGGTTGCTGCCGGCGCAGCTTGCGCAAGCCGCGGATCTCGCGGCCGCCGATCGGATGCTGACCATCCTCGCCGCCCTTGGCGCGCCGGACCTCGAGCCGGCCGGCGTCGAGGTCGAGTTGCCGCCAGGTCATGTTGATGAGCTCGGACACGCGCAGTCCGTGACGATAGGCCATCAGGATCATCAACCGGTCGCGCTCGTTGGCGGCGTGCCTGAGGATCCGCTCGACCTCGTCCTCAGTGAGATACTCGCGGCGTTGAGTATCCAAAACAGTCGGTGGTGCGCTTTCCGTTCTCACCACCTGAAGCGCAGATTTGCTCATCTCGGGCTCCCTTCGAATATCCAAAATGGCTACCTTTGGATACTCGAGACCACCGGGTGAGTCGTTCTGCCGCAGAGCCCGACTATTTAATCACCGCTCGAATGGTCTCTACGCTTCGCGTCGTGATGATTGATATGGAACCATTTCTATGAGCCGCCGCGGAAGCTTGGAGGGCCGCCCCTCCACCGCGGTGCTCTATCCGCCCCTGTTTTTAGGCCGATAGTGGCCAGCGCTGGCGCTGGATGCGCTCCGGCGCTTTGCCGCGCGCGTTCGGCGGCTCTACGACCAGCCGCGTACGCGCGGCCGCCGAATAGCCGTTGTAGATCCATCTTCGTGACGGACGCGCGACCCGCTTCGATCTCGCGGATTTTTTGCGGAGTAGCATTCTTCAAGACGTTTCGCGCGTGGGTCACCAACGACAGCCCGACGCCGACCCAAATTTCGACAATAACCAATCGCTTACGTCAAATAACTACCAATCAGTTCCATCCGTTACCATCTATTACCGCTATCCAAGGTCTTGCCCGTAGGCGAGGCTGCGGTTCCTGGAGGAGCGTTCGCCTCTCAAGAGACGCTTGTGATCATCCGCCCTCCGCTAAATCAGCTTGATGACGTTGCGCTTCGCCGCACTGTCACCTTGGATATACTTCTGCGTAGCCGCCAATGAGCTATGCCCAGCCAACTCTTGAACGTCGCGCAGCGAACCGCCCGCTTCAACGATCTTCTTGGCCAGGCTGGTGATGAAGGTCCGTCTGCCGGAGTGGCTCGACGCACCTTCGATCCCGAGTTCGCGAAACTTGGTGTGAAACCACACCGCAACGGCGGCGGCGCTATATCCTCGCGCCCGCTCGCTGTAGATGACGGGATGATCCGCCAGCACTTTGTCACCTCGGACAACCTTCAGGGCAACAAGCGCCGCGCGGAGCTCGTCATGAAGCGGGATTGTTCGTCCGCCGTTCTTCCCCTTCGAGGCGAAGTTAGGCAACGCTATCTCTTCGGCGATCTCGCCGCTCGCGTCGGTCACCATTGACCAGGTCAGCTTCGCGATCTCTTTCGCCCGCAGACCGGCTTTGAACGACAGTAGGATCATCACGCGGTCGCGCTCGGAATGACGGGAGCGCTCGACGTGATGGAGGAGCCGACCCATCTCGTTTTTTTTCACGACCTTGGCCTGCTTGGTCAGCGCCATGACGCCCGTCCGATCTCATAAGAAAACCTACTAGTCTCCATTAGATATTGCGAATTTCCGACAACATCAAGCTCGGCATATCTCGAAAGGCGCAGAAAATCTAATTTCATAAGAAAAGAGGGATTTCCTTATGAGCGTCGCGAGAACCTCTCCTGGTCAACCTGTAGCGATTGATCCGCATGTCGGCCGAAGCGCGCCAACCGCTCCAAGATGTAGCAGAAGCAACTGCTCGCCGACCGTTTAAACGTTCATACAAGAGCCATCGCCGCCTCAGTTCCTTACGGCTTTTTCTCAGCATCCTCCCGCGCCGTCACGACACCGAACAGATCGGTCGCTAGGCCGTTGCCAAGCCGTTCGTTCGACATCTCCGCGACCGGCTCGGCGGTGGCTTCGATGACGGCACCCTGGTCCCGCCGGCCGAAAACCGGATCGTCGAAGCCGTTCTCTCCCGGTGCCATGCCTGGAGCGCAGCTGCCGTCGACGCCATCCTCGCCAGGCGCCGGATCCGGAGCACCAAAGATCGCGCTGAGGCCCGCGACGTTGAGCCCGGACATCGGCACGACCGCGAGCCCGGAGGGCATCTTGCTGACCAGGTAGGGCGCGGCCATCGCTAGCAGCAGCCGCCGTTCGACCCAGGCATCGTGCAGAGAGATGCTCAACCGCGCGGCGAGCTCTTCGATCGGGATCGAGGCCATCTGCAATAGGCCCTCGATCGGGTTGCCGTATCTCTGTAGCAGGTACTCGACCGAGACGCTGGTGCTGCGCCGCAGCCGCCGCGGCGCGCGCATCCGGCTATCCGGAGCACGTATCCGTGTCGGCGGCGGCAGACCCAACAGATCCCCGAGATCCGGCTCCGGCTCGACCTCGACGCCCTCTCCTGCCTCCCGCACCGCCCGCTCGAATTCCCGATCCGCCTTGGAATTGATGGGCTTAGTTGGCATCCCCTCCTCCTGGATGTATGCACCATCTACTGCTTAACCGCTAGTTATCGAGTTTAGTGTCTAGAACGGTCGTTACCACAATTCCTTAGATATAACCATCTGAATAATAATCACTCTACTTTTGCGTGGGTGGCACGCCCGTGCCACCAGTGTGCCACCCGCGTGCCAGGAAATTCCTCAATCACATCTAATACTTAATACATAGTGGCACGGTGGCACACCTGTTTTCGATCCTCCTGATCGCGCGCGCATGCGTAGCGCGCATGTGTAGAGATCCTCGCCAAACAGCGTGCCAGCATGGCACTACCCCATAACACGCTGAAAGAAATAGGAAACTTGTGGCACGCTCAACTGCCCGTGGTGGCACGCCCGGGCCACCCACGGAAAACTAAAGCATCAAATCCGTCAAGACGTTAGATAGCAACATTTGTGATAACGACCGTTCTAGACACTAAACCAGATAACCCCAAGTTAATCAATACCACAATTCCTCAACCGAACGGCAACTTTGTGCCGCGCACATGAGCTCCCGCGAAACGCAGCGCCTCTTGCGCCTCGGCATGCGGTGCACGTCGCAGAGAGGTCGTCCACGGCTGCACAGCCGCGCCCGCCAATCCGGCCCAGGGCGTCTCCTTGTAAATCGCCAGCAGCCCGGGATGGGTGTTCGCAACAACTAGGAACGGCGCGCCGCTTTCGATGATCAGCTTTACGCCGCAGGTGTCGAGCAACGGGTTAGAGAGGGGGACGGGCTTGCCTTGGTTTCCGGAGGAAGGAACATGCTGCTTCACATGCCGCTTCAGTTCGTCTTCAATCAGTTGGCCGATGGTCCGCCTCTCACCGGTGCGACGTGGGTCGACGAGGCTGCCCATCAAATGATTGTAACAATTCACCCAATCGGCAGTGTCGTCGTGATCGGCGGTAAGACGCGATGGCGATAGCCGTTCGGCCCAGATCACCAGATCATCGCTGGTCGGATGATCGTCATGCAGCAGCAGATCGGCACAGGCGAGAAGGGTACCGTAAACATCGGCCCCGCGGGCATCATGCCCAGCCTGCAGCATCGCCCCTCGGAAGAGCTCGTGCACGGCAGAGAAACGCGGCCACTGGTCGATCATCCGGCGACGCAACTGACTGCCCAACGACCGCATCCGCTCCGCTTTCAAGTCCGGCAGCTGAGCTCCTCTTGGGAAGACCTGCAAATCAAGCACGGCGATGCGATTACGATCCTGTGGCATCAGAGGCGGCATAGTCACACCGGCGAACGTGAAACACGACCGCAACTCGAAATCGTGAGGTGTATGGGCGGCACTACCGCGAGCCGTGCGGCCACCCGAGGCCGCAAGGCGTGCAAGAGCTACAGTCTGCTTCTTACGAGGATCGGCGTCATTCTCGAGCTCGTCGACGAGAGCGGGCAAAGTTGTGTATCGCAACAATTGCCGAACTCCGGCCTCGGTCGGGTCAGAGACATGTACAACGCCGTCTGTGCCGTAGAGCGGCTCGATCACCCGGTCGAAGAGCGTCGACTTGCCCGCGGTAGTCGGACCAGTCGGCCATGTCACCGGGCGCCACGGCAAAGCGCCACCGACAAAGCCGGCGCCCCAATTACCGAGCATCAAAGTTGGATCGGTTTCGGGGCGCCGCCAATTCCAACTTTCGAATATGTTCAACACCTGCATGCCGGGTCCGTTCGGACCACCTCGAGCGTGCTGTTTTGCCGGACGAGGCCGAGGGATGTCGCGCTGGTAGAGATAGCCGTCGATCAAGCCTAGAACCTGCTCCTCACCATTCATCAGCACGCAATCCCCAAGATGCAGGATCAGGCCGCCCTTGCCATCCGGCCAGGCCCCCGGACCGCGCACTCGACTCCACGAATTCCACACACCCTTGCGGGTGCACTCCCTCATCAGCTCGGCCTCGACAGCGTCGACGCGCCAGCTGACAACCGGATGTTTGCCCTCCCCGTCGAGTTCTCTGCTGTAGACCGGAAATTTATTTTTGAGCCAGCCCACATTGCCACCAAACAAACCAAGGATCGTGTGTCTGTTGTGCTTTTCGGCCGGCAATTCTTCTAATTGCTCCATGGAATTCAGATAATAGTAAATCCGGCCTTGACGACCGAGTGGGGTAACGGGGCAATCGGGGGGTAAGCCACTCTCGATCGCATCCGGCTTGGGAGGCGCACCGGGCGGCGGCGGCAGCGGGGGCTTATCCTCGCCTCCGAAAATGTGCTTGAGACCGCTGAAGATGTCTTCAATCCCCTTGCCGCCCTTTTTGGGATCGTCGCCGTCATTCATGCCGGTCATGTCGAGCCCCCCCTCGCGCGATCACCAGCTGCACGAACTCGTTCCAGTCCTTCCCTTCCGGCGGCGTGCGCACCCACACGTCTCTCTTCTGGCGCGCGAAGTTTCGGCGCGCGGCGTCGACCGCCCCCCAGACCTCGTGAACCTTCTGGGTCTTGTCGTTGAACACGGGATCGTTCTGGGCGCAAATCGCGATGCCGGTGACCCCGGCGGGCAGCTCGAGATAGGCCATGTTGCCGACCGAGACCGCGGCCGCGCTGCGGAAATCCGGCCGGATCATCGGGCAGGAGAGCGCGTCCTCGATGCCCTCGCCGAGCAGTATGACTTCGGCCGCCTTGACACGTGGCCAGGCGTCGCCTTCGCCCGGCCACACCGGGATGCAACCGCCCTTCGGGCTGCCGAGCGATAGCTTCGGCTCCTCGAGCGGCGCCTTGACCACTATTCCGTCGCGGCGCACTTCGAGCCAGGTTCGATGGGTCGACAGATGACGGCCGTCGCATCAACGACGGCGCCGAGCATCGCAGGCCAATGACGGCGCGACTCCACGTTCCACAGCCTCGGGTGGAAGCGGAGGAAATGCGGTTGTCGCCCTAAACGCTCGAAATCGATCCCCCGACCGCGCAGATAGGCCTCGACCGGCGTGCCGCGGAGGATCGTCTGCGCTTCGCGCCAGCGGCGCACCCCCGCGGCGCGCAGATCGGGCGCCGGCGCCAGATCGGTTTGCTGGAGGTTGACGGCCTCACGGGTCTTGGCGAAGCGTTCCGGGGCACCACCGTCAAGACCGAGCCAGGCCACCGCCCAGGGTACGGCCGCCTTGATGTCGCCGCCGCATTTGACAGCGGAGACCAACCACAGCACGTCGCCCGCCTCGCCACTCGCGAAATCACAGGCGAGCCCGGCCTTCTTCCCAGACAGGCGGACTGCCATCGAGCGGCCCGGCTCGCCGGCGGGCGATCCGATCCGCCACTCATTGCCGCCGCGCACGCCGTTCGGAAGGATGTCGCGACAGAGCTCTTCAATCTGGGCGACGAGACCGCGCTTGATCTCGTCGATCGGCACCAGACGACGCTGCAGCGCCTCCGCCATGCTACCCCCCTAACGGCCCCTGTCGCGGGCCTGCGGTCGTGCAGCGGCGAATCGGCCTCGCCGTCGACGAAGAGCCTCGTTCGGCGGCGAGGCAGGCGCGTTCCGCATGCGCGTCGGCAATGTAGACACAGGCGTCGGCGCGTTCGCGGTATTCGGCGGCGAGCTCTTCTTGTCCGATCGCCGCAAAGGCTTCAGACTTCAACATGTGCTCAAAGCCGCGCCGGCAATAGGCTTCGGCGAGCTCATCGAAGCCGTAACCCTCGTCGATCAGGCACTGGTCGAGAGCGGAGATCTCGCCGGGCTCGGGTACAAGATCGCCGCAGCGCCCGATCAGCTCGGTTATCCGGTTGCCCAACCGCTCGAGCCGGATGCCGCGGAAATCGTCGACGATCGCGCCCATCAGATGCGTCCGCCCCTTCCACCATAGGGGTACAGTCGGCCGCCGGGCGCTGTGTCCCACAGATTGATCACCGGGGCGTCCCGACGCTTCTCGCCGGGGAGCGGAAGGGATAGGTGTTCGTAGGGATCATCGAGCTCCACACCGAGCTGCGGCAGCCCTCCGGGCTTGGGTTGGCGCGGCTGCGGTCCTGCGGCCATCCTTGGCAACAGCTGCCCCAACAAGCCGAAGCTGTCGACCATGTCGTCGTGCCGACCGGCCGGAAAGCGCAGCAGCTCGTCGACAAATCCGGGCGCCCACGGCGCCCGCCGCGGCAAAAAGACCTTTCCCTGGGCACAGCGCGCACGGATCGATTGCGCCCGGACCGATTTATCGCCGACGGTCGCGAGGCGCCGACGGAACACCCATAGCCCGCGCTCGCGCTGCCGCTTTTCGAGAAAGGGCCCGATCCCCTTGTCGAGCTGACCGGCCTCATGGGCCCACTCGAGGGGGTGATACCGCTCGATCAGGTCGAGCTGGGTCTCGCACCAGACGTCGGAAGAGGTTTGCTGATGCCAGCAATCCAACAAGTAGAGATCATCCCGCACGTCGACCCCTGCAACCAAGTGGCAGGTATAGTCACCGCCGTCCTTCGTGACCGCAAAGTCGCTGGCGCCATAGATCCGCAATCGGTCTCGCGGCGGTGCCTCGTCGTACCAATTGAACCAGTCCACCTTGAAGAAATCGCCGCTCTCCGGCATCGGTCGCTGCTGGTAGAGCGCCGACCAGTTTCGGAGATCGCGTTGGGCGGTCTCCATCTGCTCTTGGGTGAACCATTCCGGCCACAACCGCTCGCCGGGCTGGCGTCCGAGCGGGTCGGGCTCGCCGGCGACCGCGATCGCCGGGAGCGACACCACCTCCCATTGTTCGCCGCCCGCCTTGGCCTCTTCGAGCAGGCGCCCAGCCAAGTCGTCATCGTGCCACCGGGTCATGATCACGATGACGGCAGCGTTGGGCAGCAAGCGCGTCCGCAGATCGGCTTGAAACCAGTCCCAGACATGCTGCCGGCTGGTCGGGCTATCGGCCTCGGCGCGACCTCGAACCGGATCATCGATGATCGCCAGCGCAGCGCGCCGACCGGTCACACTCCCGTCCACGCCGACCGCGAAATACTCGCCGCCGCGATCGTTCGACCAGCGTCCGGCAGCGCCCGAATCGGGGGAGAGGCCGACACCGAAACAATCGCGGTAGAACGGTGCGGCGACCAGATTTCGCACGCGCCTGCCAAATCTCTCGGCGAGCTCGCGCGTATGCGAAGCGCAGATGATCGGGGCCGTCGGGTGTCGTCCCATGTACCAGGCGGGGAACAACATGGTGCCGTAAGAGCTTTTGGCAGCGCCTGGCGGAAGAAAGAGCATCAGCCGGCTGATTTCGCCGCGCTCGACTTTCGCCAGTTTCTCCATCAGCAGGCGGTGGTGGCGGGCCGGATAGAGATCGGGCATCGCCAATCTGACGAACTCTTCGAAACTCTCCCGCACCCGAGCTCGGGTCGCCTCTTGCGCGGTCTCGGCCGCACTGGTGCGCGGTTCGGCATCGATGTCGCTGCGCACGCGGTCTGGTGATTTGTACCGAGCCGCTTGCTTGTCGTAGAAGCCCGCAGGCAGGTTCGCCAAGTTTTCCGCCGCCGGACTGCGACCACCGGGCTGCTTGAACAGCACCAGGTCGCCCGGATCCTCGGGCCGGCGCAGCAGCCAGTGCCCCGGATGCGGCATACGCGAGCAGGCGACCAGCCCCGACCACAGCGGGCCACCCTCGAGACCGGAGGGATAGGTGCCGGTCATGTCGAGCCCGTCATCGAACACCTGCTCGTCGAGCTCACGGGCATTGACGAGCAGCACGCCGGTCACTTCCAAGCTGGCGAATTTACGGCGGTGGTCTGGTCGATCGAGACCATAGAACCGGACGTCGAGCTCCCCGCGCTGAATGCCGTCGTAGTCCCTCATCGGAAGGTAATGCTGCGGGACACCCTCGCTGCGAAATTTCCCTTGGGCTGCCGGCACGATCTTGTGCCAACCCGAAAGAATGCTGGCCTCGATGTCGTCGAAGCTCGGCGCGACGATGGCCCAACGCCAGCTGCGCTGCGCTTTATGGGCGTCGACGCGCCCGAGGATCTCGACATAGGCGCCGGTCTTTCGGCCGCCGAAGATCGGCCCGACCAGAGCGCGGGCCGCAGCCCTTGAACGGTGAAAGGCCTCGATCGTCGGGCCTGCTGACGCATAGGTCATGGTCGTCCCCCTCCGACGCCGTGAGTCATGAACCCCGAATGTGAGGTCACGACCGGCCTTTCGGCGTCCGCACGGCAACCGCAAGGGTCACGCCGACACCCAGATCATGTCGGCTCCCATCCGCTTCTGGCGGATCGCGCAGCGCCTGTGGGCGACGCGATCGCCGGGCTAGGGGAGGATGGTCGCCGCGGGGCTGGCCCCCCTTGCCTTTCAAGGATCTTTTTGGACGTCATCGGGGGCAGCGGCGAGGTCGTTTTTGGGCGCCCCGGTTTGCGCGCGCCGGCCGAGCTCTGCCACGATAATAACCAGGCCTTGACCGAGGGAAGGTGATACCGATTTCGGTTGGTGCCGGGAACTCGGACGACCGGCATGCCTTGCCGGATGTACTTTTTTCGCGTTGCGGAACAGATGTCGAGGATCGCCTCGAGTTCATCGCTCTCGGCAAATTCGTCAAGCTCCGATGATTTCCGCCTTGGCTCGGTTGACCTGGGCGCCGCCTCGGGGACGCGGTCATCCACTTGGTGTCTCCTCTCGGGTATAAATGCCCCGACCGTAGCCGCAGATTGGTACACAAAGGCCGCTTAACAGCCGAGGATGCAATTGCCGGAGTTGCTGGTCAAGTGGTTTAATGCTACACCACGTAGCAGAAACAGCTACGCAGTGTAGCGGATAACCCCCGAAAAGAGGAGTGAGGCCGGTGTTAACTACAGAAACCGATTCAGCGAATGCAAAGAGGCCGCCAGGCCGGCCCGCCCTCGGTCCCGAGCAAGGCAAGCGGTGGGCGATGCCCTTTCGGACGACCAGACAGCTGAAAGAACGCCTTGAGGAGGCCTGTCGCGAAAGCCGCCGCAGCATGACGCAGGAAGTCGAGCTGCGCCTCGAACAATCCTTTGAGCGCGACGAATTTTATGCAAATACCCGGTTAGCGAACTTACTTCGATTGATGGTCGCCACGGCAGCACGAATAGAGTCTAAGCATAAGCGAGGTGCTTTTCTTGTCGATTATTTTACTTTTGCCGAGGTTCGTAAAGCCTGGCGACAAATCATCGATGCCCACCAGCCGCCCCGTGAATCGATCACCGAGTTGCCGGAATATATCTACAAGGGATCGAACAGAAAAACCTGGCGCGTGCGGCTGGTAGCTCACGTGCTTCCAGCGCTTACGGCAGAAGCGCCTGACGCAACGGGCCGAGCGCTCGGCGAGATCGGCGACATTGCCGGAGTGTCCGGCCAGGACAAAGCCGGGGAAGTTTCCGAGGTATTTCCGGCGCCGGTCTATGGACGGCTGGCGCGTTTACTGGCGGGGCTGCCCGAAGAAGAAGAGTCCCAACCGGACAAGATTCGTCCCGCCATCATGACCCCTTCGCCCTCTCCGTCGCCGAAGCGATAACCGCCCCGACGAGAGTGGCAGCCTGGCGTAGCGGATCGTCGAGGAGATGCGCGTACCGCGCGGTTGTTGCCGTCGCGGAGTGACCCAACAAGCGGCCGATGATCGGCAGGCTCAGCCCCTGACCGGCCAGGATCGAAGCGAAGCTGTGCCGCAAATCGTGCAGGCGTAGACCCTCGAGACCGGCAGAGCGGCAGATCCGCCGCCACGGGGCACGCAGATCATAACGATACCCGTCCTGGTGCGGGAACAAATAGGCGCTGGGCATCAGCGCGACGTCGGACCGCTCAACGATCTTGGCAAACAAGGTCACTGCCTCCGGCGACAGCGGGACGCGGTGGATTTTCTTCTGTTTGGTATTGGTCGCCGGTTTGGTCCACACTCCGCGGGGCGGCTCGGCATCGGGCTCGAGATGCAGCTGCCCGCGGCGCGCCGAACAGAGTTCGTCCTTACGTGCACCAGTAATCAACAGCAGCCGGAAGATGTCGGCCGCCTGACGGTCCTCGTCTTCATCGAGCGCCCGGCTCAACGCCGCCAGCTCGTCCGCGATCAGATGCCGCTCGCGCGGGGTTTCCGGGTAGCGCTCGACGCCCCGACACGGATTGTCCGACCGGATCTTCCACTTGATCGCCAGGGTGAACAGCTTGGACGCGAGGGCCACCGTCCGGTTGGCCCTATAGGGTGTGCCGTTCTCGCCGATCTTGCGGTGCAGCCGGTCGATGTCGCCGAATTCAATGTCGGCGACTAGTCGGGTGCCGAACTCGGGCTGCAGCCATTGGCTAATCAGGTACTCATTCTGCTGCTGCGAGCGCGGCCGCAGCTTCACCTTATGCTCGGCGCGCCACCGTTCAATGAGGTCATTCATCCGCGGCGCGGAACGCCGCTCGTTCTTCTCGCCTTGCGGATCCTGCCCCTGATCGATCAGGGTTTTGAGCTCGAGCGCTCGCTTCCGGGCCGCCTTCACCTGCCACGGGTCCCGATGCGTGCCGATGGTCAGACGCCGCTCGACCCCATTCTGATTGCGATAATTGAGAACAAAGGATCCGCGTGCCGGTCCGGCTGTCTTGCGATAGCCGAACCCGCGCACCTCCGTATCCCAGTAGATCACATAATGGCGGCCCGGCTCCGGTCCAGCCGCGTCATCGCACAACTTATCCGTCAAAAAAGCGGGCGCGCGCCGCATGTAATTTCCCTTCGCGTGTCAGCGGGGTGTCAGCACCAGGGAGATAAAGATCTTAGCCAAACATATCAACAAGACAGCCGGAGCCCTTCAGAAACTCGGGTTTGATCAAGCGGTTAAGGGAATTTTGTTCATCACATCAACGGGTCAGAAAACCCCTGGATTGAAACTTAAAATCTGCTCCTCGCCAGAGGGTGCGGGTTCGAGTCCCGCCGTCCGCACCAATTAAATAAAAGCGTTAGAGCCTGATTTAGGCTTCGGCTCAGAGCCGCGGCCGTTGTCTGCGGCAGTTTTGTCCCTAGGCTGTCCCTAGACGGCACAAAAAACGGGTCGCCGTGGGCCTGCATTGTGGACAAAGTGCGCGCGACAAACTCGGCCGCCGAACCCCGGGCGCTGGCAGCACCCATGTGCGTGGTGACGGTGCCCCCAAGACAAGGGCACCCGCTGCCTGCCAACAAATAACGGGCACACCCTGTGAAAAAGTCTTGTGCCCCATCCTTCGTCACGATTATATATCACATACAGCGCCTGTGTAATCGGGAAGTGGGATGGCGAAAATGGACCATGTGGAGGAATTTATTGAAGCTCTGCGTTGCGAGTTGCCGCCTGTTTTTCTGGGCTCGAAGGTGGACGAGCTGACCGGCGGGGCCATCTGTTGGGGGACGACGCAAAACCGGAGAAGCCGGCGCGAAATCCCGAACGCTGATGCGATTTTTGTCAGGTCGGGCAACAGGACGCTCGTAGCCCGCGACCCTTTTCTCGCATGGTTCGCCACGACCCTGGGAGCGCGCCGGCCGCCGCCGACGCTGCCGGCACCGCGGCGCCCGCGGCGCGTCCTGCCCGCTGGCGAGCCAGCTCGGGCCAGCCGATGAGGCGCCCCGATGTCCTTCGAGGGAAACCGCGGCCGCGCGCCGCCTGACGCGAGAAGCGCGCAAAGTCACCATCCCAACATCACCACCCCGAGCTTTAGCCCGCAGCACGATACGGCGCCCAGTCAGCTGCCGCCAACGCAGGCAGAGATCCTGAGCTTTCGAGAATTCCGCAACCCCGCGGGCGCGCTGTGGGTCGCGATGCCCGCGCGGCAGCGGCGCGGTCCCGATGACCAGGTCGCGCTCGATGAGTGGGGGAGGCCAATCTACGACGCCGTTATCGAGTTCCGCGACCGCGCAGCGCGCGACCGGTTCAATGCGCTGCTGCTCGCGGCCCTGCGCCACCAACACCCTGAGGCGTTCGCGGGGGCGGTGGCGTGACCGAGCTGATCCCCGAGGTCGCCGCCGCTGACGCGCTCGCTGATGCCCAGTGGTTTGATGTGCAACCGGACCGGCGCTACCGACTGCGGCGCCGCTGGGCAATTCGCTCGCGCGGCCACAGCACCTTTCTGCGGACGCCCATCATCGGGCCCGACCACCCCGGCCCCGACACCGAGGCCGTCGCTGAGCGCGCCTGGTGGACCGCCGCCTATCCCAACCTGGAGCCCAAAGCCCGCGACGCGATGGTGCGGGCGGCCAGAAAGACAGCGCGGCCCACCCGGCGCCGAGCCCCAGCTGCCCGTGGCTCGCCGTAGGGCGCGCTCCGCAAAAAATTGGCCGGGCGTTGGAGCACCCGGCCAACCCTTCCCAAGGAGATTACCAAGCTTCTGAGATTAAAGGGCTTTCCAAATATGGCAGAAAATTCTGGGAAATCCACCCTCGGGATCGCCCTCCACTACGCCGAAAAATTCGGCTGGCCGGTGTTTCCCTGCAAAACCTGGCCCGACAAAGCCCCGCTGACCCGAAATGGCTGGCGGGATGCATCAAAAGATCCGGCGGTCATCACCGCTTGGGGGGAACGTTGGCGACAGGCGCTGATCGGGGTCCCGACCGGCAAAGCTTCCGGTTTCGTCGTCCTCGATATCGACGTCAAGGACCCGCGTGCCAATGGGTTTGATACGCTCGGCGGCAGGTTTGGGCTTGATGTCCTGCCGCCAACGCGGATGGTTCACTCCGCCTCGGGGGGGCTGCATCTGCACCTCGATCCGGGCGAACATGCAATCTGTAATACAGTCGGCGAGAAGGGCCGCGGCATTGGCCCCGGGCTCGATTGGCGCGGTGAGGGTGGATACGTCATCGTGCCTACCCATCTCATCCCGCAGTCCGATCCCAACCGCCCGAGCTATTGGTGGGACCCCATCTCCGGTCCCGACACGCCACTCGCCGCGGTCCCCGCCATGCTGCTGCCGCGCGCCCCAGAGCGCAAACCTCGCAAGCCGGTCGAAGCGGCTGATGGGCTCTCGCCTTATGCGCGGGCGGCACTCGACTCGGCTTGTCGCCGGATCGTCCGGGCCGCCAACGGGGAGCAGGAGGCTACCCTCAACAGCGAATGCTTTGCGATCGGCAGTCTGGTGGGTGCGGATGCGATACCCGAGCATTTTGCTCTCGAAGTTTTGTTGTGGACCGCCACGCAAATTCGTGATTACGACCCGCGCCGCCCATGGCGCGCGGCCGAGCTCAAAAATAAGGTAAGGCGGGCTTTTGATGCCGGCTGCTCCCGGCCGCGGGAGAGGCGCCGTCATGGCTGAGGACTTCTGGGGCGGCAATCCAAAGCTCGCGGCCGCGACCGCAGCTTTGGCGGGGCAATACCGGCTGAGCCGCGGCAATAGCCACGATCCGCCTGACCCCGACGACATAGGCGAGCTGCGCGCAACCGCGGTGTGGCAGGGCCACGCCTATGTCCGTGAAGTCGACGGCTGTTGGCGCGACGAGTACGGCCGCACTCTGCGTCGGGTTGAGCGCATCGTCTGGCGCAACGCCGATCACGATCTTCCGGTCACCCGCATCGGCGAGCCGGAACCCGACCCCGACGGCCGCATGTACCAGAAAGTCCGGTACGGTGACGAGCCGCCGAGCTACGTGCCGGCCGATGAATTACATGCGATCGGCAGCGGGTGGCAAGTCGAAGAGCCGCCGCCGCTATGGCAGCCTCAGCGGCTCAGCCGATGGTTCAACAAGGATATCTCCGAGCGCGAGTGGTTCATGGAAAACTGGCTCCCGCTCGGCCAGTGCATCGGGCTGTACGGCATCCCCGGCGTGCGCAAAAGCCTGTGGCTGTTGCAGGCGCTGATCTCGGGGGCGCTCGGCCATCACTTCTGCGGCTTGCCGGTCGAGCCCGGTCCGGTGCTCGGCTTGTTCTGCGAGGACGACGACGAGGAAATCGCGCGGCGCGCGGATAAGATCCTCGAACACTACCTCCGCAGCTTTGGCGAACTCGTCCACTGCCACTGCAACTCGCTGGTCGGCGTCACGATGACCGATTTCGTCCGATTCACGCGGTCGGGGCGGATAGATACGACCCCGGTGTTCACGCATTGGCGGGAACAGCTCCTCGACATCAGGCCACGGCTCGCCACCCTCGATGTCGGTGCCGATTTCTTCGGCGGCAACGAGAATGATCGCGGCCAAGTCGGCTCGTTCCTCCGGTTGCTCGACGGCACCTTCCATGAAGCCCATTGCGCCGGGGTGTTCTCCGCCCATCCGTCGCGGCGCGGCGTCGCCCAGGGCACGCTCGACTCGGGCTCGACCGGCTGGGAGGGCGGTGTGCGCGCTCGGCTGGCGCTGCATGATCCGGCGGTTGAGGAAGGCGACGAAGACGAAAACCTCGTCGCCAGAATGCTGCGCGTCGCCCTCACCCCTTCCAACGAGCGCATCCTGACCCGCGCCAAATCCAACTATGCGATTCCGGGCGACGAGATCCCGCTGGTACTCAAAGACGATGTCTTCGTCCCCAAGAACATCGTTCCCGGTGCCACGCCGCGCACCGGCCCGATGCGCAACAAAGCCTGCGACGCGAAGTTCCGCGATTTGCTCGACAAGGTCAGAGCTGACGGGCGCTACGTCAACGACAACAAACCAACGCCCCGGCTCTATGCGCCAAAGGTCCTTGCCCGCCACGAAGACCACGGTGATTTCACTGAGAAGGAGTTCGAGAAGGCGATGGACCGACAGCTCGGCAAGACCATCGAGTACCGCGACGAGAAACACGCCAAGAAGTGGCACCGCACCTTGGCACCCAAAGATGCACCACCAGTCCCATAACCAATGGTTGGGCTGAAAACATGGGCTAAGTCCTTCTGCGCGCTAGCCCCTCCTTGCTAAGTCCTTCTACGCGCTAAGCTCCGATGCCGGGCTCCTATTCAACTAAACGATCGTTATGATATCAATGACTTACGCCCTTCGAGACCCCCCTTTACTACTACGTAGTAAACCCGCCGGTCCCCGGCAGGGATGGCCCTGTCCCCCTCTTGGGGTCGGGAGACGGCCATCCTGGAGGGGGGGCGGAGGTCCAAACCAACCGCTAGCCACAAATGGACCCGAAAAACCCGAGACCGCTTGGCGAGCCACTTTGTGGCGGGCGAAACAGCAACGAGAGCGATGCCGCTGCCGCCGGGCCCCAGATGGCTAGAGAATGTTGTTCACGCGCGGAAACCGGAGCGGCCGTCTGGTCGGGGGCTGGTCGATGTCCTCTCGGGCTATTACCCCGAGCCGGACTGAATGAACCGGCAACCGGGCAGAGTAGGCGACAGCCGTGACCCGACCGCCGATCCATGCCAGCATCCCAGCGCGCCACGCTGACCCGCCGACAGAGCCCTCCGATGAGCCCAAGTAACGCGTTACATCGCCCGCCGCCCTCGCGCATCGCCGCGCGCGTGCGCAGGCATCGCCAGCGCCGGGAGCGCGGGGAAGTGCCCGTCACAGCCGTCCTCAGCCACGGCTTTATTCGGGCGCTCGTCGATTACGGCTGGCTCCAGTCCGATCAAATGTCCGACCGCCGCGCGGTCGCCGCAGCTTTTCGTGGCTTTTGCGCGCGAGCTTTCGCCGTTTCGCGCGCGGATGACGGCTACGAATGGTATTTCAAGTAACGCGTTACAGCGCTCCTCGGCACGCCCCTCACCAATCTCGTCGAAAGAGGAGTGGTTCGAGCAGAAAATATGGCGTAGCATCAGAGGCTTAGACAAAAAATTGGGAAATTGCCGAATGATTTCGATTCTTCGCGACGCTGCAAGATGCCGCGCGTTCCCGCCGGGCTGAAGCGATCGACCTGCGAGAGCCGCCTCAGCGTCGACGTGAGGCAGTGGAGCCGCGGGCTGCGGCCCGGCGGTCATTTCTCCGTCACATGGTCGCGCGCCGGCACGCGGTTCGCGCGGCTCGACGCCCACGTCCACGTTGACGCGGTGCAGCTGGCGCTTGTCTGGTGCCCGCCGGGTGGCAGCGAACTGCCGCGGGCCTCCCAGATTGTGCGGCTCGACTGGACCACCTGCCGCCTGACCTCATGCCATCGCCGCGGCGATCGTGCTTGGTTCCGATGCCCGAAGTGCGACCGGCGCTGCGCGTTGCTGTATAGCGGCGACAGCTCTTCCTTCGCCTGCCGTCGGTGCCAGGAGCTAGCCTACGAGACCCAATCGCAGAACCCGCACTTTCGCGCCCTCACCAAAGCCCAAAAGCTCCGCATGCGGCTGGGCGGAAGTTCGAGCCTCCGCGATCCGCTCCCTGCGCGACCGAAGGGCATGCACAAGATAACCTACTTACGGTTGTGCAGCAAGGAGCTGCTCGCGGCCGGGCGCTGGATCGGCCACCTCGCCAAGCGGTACTTGCCTTCCGGTGGGGCCGGAAGGCAGGACAATTTGGTGCGGCTTGCGGATCTTGTGCCGAGAAGGCGACCAATTGGTCGCTTCCGACGCCGACCGCAGCGCGATGCGACGTGACGGGCTCGCGACGGCGCGCTGAAGCTCGATTTTGATCGCCGCTTGATGCTTTTAGTTTCGCGGCTCTGCGATCACGTCCGATGCCGACGCTCTCGCCGATGCGCGCACCGGCAAGAACGGTCGCCATCGCCTGGTCGGGCACGGCGCGGGACGCGAGGGGGGCCCCTTACCGGGGGGTGGGGCATTTATGCGTGGCAGGCACGCGCGAAAGGGATCCCTTTGCCTCTCTGACCCGCGGTGATTTTACGAGGGGGGTGAGCGAGGATCCGATGACCAGCCGCCGGCGGCCAGCGCGGTTGCGGCAGCGTGGCGGAAAATCTGGCTTTCCGCGGCATTAAATACGCGACGGTCGAAGCAGTGCCGGGTGATTGCGCTCTGTTCCCGGGCGAGGCGGGGAGGTCATTCCATTAGTCAGCGACGCTTTACGGGCGGCATGGCCACGCGGTTCAGGTGACTTCCACTTGTGACGTTCCCGAGTTGCAAAAGTGTAGATGCCAGGTAAGATTGCACTTCTGCAATCGCATCGCTGCAAAAGTTTATAAGAGAGAGACAAATATGACAGTTAGCCGCAAATGGCGCGTCACTGAGCTGAACCTCGTCAGCAGGGCCTCCAAGCAGCGCCAGAGCGAGGATCGGGTGCGCGCCGATGCCTGGCGCAAACAACGCGAGGCCGAGCTGGAGGCGGTCGTCAACCGCTCCTATACCGGCACGGAGTTTCCCGAAATCCGCGCGCTGGTCGATCGCGCCGCTACACTGATGGCACCCCTTATCGAGGAGTTCGATCGACTCGCCACCGAGTGCTATCCGGCCGAATTTGCCCGGCCGCGACTGGGGATTCAACTCACCCCCGGCGGCTTCCCGCCGGATGTGCGCGACAAGGTGCGGCGCGACGCCGCCAAGCATCTGACCGCGCGGCACGCCTTCATGCTGGCGAACTCGGCGACCTACACGACCGAAATGATGACCGAGGCCACCCTGCACGCCACCGACAATCCCGAAGTCGTCGAGATGTTGGAGAGACTGGCGGTGCCCAATCGTGCGACCCCAACCTTGGAGCCGCCAGGGCCGGCGATCGGTATCCTGCGCAAGTTGTTGCCTCATCCCGAGCAGTGGGGGTTCGAGGGCTATAGCGACGGATCGCCTTTGCTGCCACAGGGCGCGCCGACCAAGGTGCTGAAGGCGCCGGAACAGAGCGGCGAATGACCGGTCTCCCGGCCTCCGTCACGATCGGGCCGTCACCGCCGGAGCTGGAGCTTGGTGACGACGATAGCGATGAGCGCCGTTACCGCGACAGCGGTCAGGATGGCCTGAGCGCCATACAAGCCGCCGTGGCCTTCTTCCCCGAGGCCGTTGCAGTCAAGCCTCCGGAAGCGCTGCGCGCTGCTATGTTTGCCTGTTCGGGATCGCCGGACAGCTCTCGATATCGAGAAGCGACCACATTTCGCGCGATGCCGGACATGGGCTGGGAGGAGGCGCGGATCGCGCTCAACCGGCTGCTGAGCCCGATACGGTACAGCCTCCGGGACCCGCGCCGGTACGTCGCTCTGGCGGAATTCGTCCTTACCGCGACCGGCTTTACTGGCTTTGTCGGCCGGCGGGGCGAGCACGCGGTAAAGCTGCGCGACGGACTTGGCGATGCGCGCGACAAGCTGCTCCATCGCCTGAACAGCAGTTTGCAGAGGGCAGAGCGCCTCGCCATGCAGCTCGCCAGCCCGATCACGCTGCATGGCGATATGGACGGCGCCCCCCGATCCCTCGCAAACTCGATCGCCTGTGCGTTCGAGGCGAGGGTGCCGACCGCAGCCGACGAATGGGTGCGGATTATCGACGCCACGCCCGATCAAGCCATGACCGCGCTCGATTACCTTCGGGTCACGCTGGCGCGATGGGACGCCCGTCACCCGGTCGCGGCCGATGTCCTCAACCGCCTGGCCGGAGGCGACTCGCCGACGGCAGCGCAATACGCCGAGGCAATCCATATCGCCGACATGCTCGTCTTCGCCAGCGAGAAGCTGCTCTTGCTCTATGCCGGCATCATCTACTCAATGCCGATCTATCGGCTGTACCCCGCCGTCTCCGAAGCCGAAGCGATCGCCTTGTGGTGGCCCTGGGGTCGCCCGGCGCCTCTGGTCGACGGCGGCCCGCCACGGCCCCCAAAGCCCGGCAAGCAAACCCTCGACCCGTCCCTAATCACCGCGACCCGACCGCAAGACGTCGTCCGCGAGGTCATGCAGAAGACCGGCATCAACCGCACCACGGCGCAGCGCATGACCGCTAGGATGCGGACCCGGATGCGGCAGAAGCGGAAGATCGAAGCAGCACACCTGCTCCGCCTCGGACACAGCAAAAGCGAAGTCGCCCGCAAGGTCGGCCTCTCGGCTTCCCGCATCTCGGCAATGTTTAAGGGCGAAGAGTTCCCCCGGCGCTGACGGGGCGCTGGCGCGCGGTCGGCTGACTTCACCGCGCGTCGAAGGCCGCGAAATGCGACGGAACAACGGGCGTTCCGCAGCGAGGCGGAGCGTCATGTTCCGTCAGTCAGCCCTAACGGCGCGAGCTACGATAGTTCGAGCACTCAATCGCCAATCGGTCTAATGCCCCCCTCCAATGCCGCCATGGCGAGGCGAATGGTCAGCGGCGGCTCCTCCTCGCCTCGATCCCACGTCTCGACCCGTCGCTTGCCGTAGTCGAGCACGGCAGCAGCACCCGCTTGGGTTAGCCCCCCGGTTGACCCATACATCGGTATAAACTTCGTTTGGGTTGGCCGGAATGTCCTCCGGCTTATTCCCCGATTTACAGTAAGCTTTTCACTCCCTTCGTTTTGAGATTGAGGTCCTGCACAAAATCTCGGGCCTCATCGAACGAGCGCCAATTCAATTCTTAGGCTTCATTTTAGTCGTTCCGAGCCAATCCGGCCAGTTGACCCAGTCACTGGTATAAACGTTGGATGGGTTGGCCGGAATATCTTCAGGCTTGTTTCCTGATCTACGGTAAACCCTCCACTTCGCTTCTGATTTGATCCTGAGGCCGTGCACATAATTACGGGCTTCCTCGAATGGACGCCAACCGCCGATGCGACGCAAGCTAGCTCCTAGCCAATCCGACCAGCTAACCCAGTCATCGGCATAAGCCATCTCAGGATGGGTCGGAATGTCCTCAGGCTTGTTTCCTGATGTGCGGTAAGCCCTCCATTCCTTATGTGATTTCAACCCGAGGCTATGTACAAAAGCACGGGCTTCCTCGAACGGACGCCAACTGCGCGAGGCCCATTTCTCGGCCCACTTACCATTTCCGAGCCAATCCGCCCAGTTGACCCAGTCATCGGTATAAACCAGGCTTGGGCTGGCCGGAATATCTTCAGGCCTTTCCCCTGATTGGCAGTAAGCCTTCCATTCCGTTTGCGATTTAATCCCGAGGCCGTGCACATAATTACGGGCATCCTCGTACGGACGCCAACCGCCGATACGGTGGTGGTGCCTGCCTCCGAGCCAATCCGCCCAGCTAACCCAGTCATCGGCATAAACACGCCATGGAGTGCGCGGAATGTCGTCGGGCTTTTTCCCTGATTTGCAGTAAGCCTCCCATTCCTTTTGCGACTTGAGCCCGAGGCTGCGCACATAAGTGCGGGCCTCTTCGAAAGAGCGCCAACCGCCCATACGTCGGCCAGCGCCGAGCCAATCGCTCAAGCTCGTCCAGCCCACATCGGGGTAAGTCTCGTTAGGGTTGTTCGGGATATCGCTGGGTTTTTTACCTGACAGGCAATAGGCCCGCCATTCCGTGCCGTTCTTGAGTTTAAGACCACGCACAAACGCACGCGCGTCTTCGAAAGAGCGCCAGTCGATACGACCCCGTCCGGTGCCGAGCCAATCACCCCAGTCCACCCAACCGGCGGCGGCGTAAACCAAATAAGGGGCGGTCGGGATGTCGCTGGGTCTTTTGCTCGACTTACAGTAGGTCCACCATTCCTCTGTGCCGTTGAGCTTAAGGCCACGGGCAAAATCACGGGCTTCTTCGAATGGACGCCAGCTAAACTTACCTTGGCGACCAGTACCGAGCCAATCCCCCCAATCGGCCCAGGAATCTGTATAAGTTCTTTGTGGATTGCTCGGAATGTCGGCTGGCCTGTTTCCCGATATGCAGTAAGCCTCCCATTCCTTTACTGATTTGAGATAAAGATCTTGTACAAAAGCGCGAGCCACCTCGAAGGGACGCGGGTTCACGCGCGCGACGGTCTCCCACACCTGTGTCGTGATCGCGTCGGCGAACTGTTCGAGCGACATTCTGAATCCGATCGGCACCGTGCCGCCGAACTTGAGGATCCGCTCTCTCGGCTTGCGCGCCTTGGGAGTAGGGCCGCAAAAAATCGCCTTGAGTTCCTCAACGATGCGTGTGTCCTGCGTCGACAGCGCGCTGATGATGCTAACGACCTTGCGGAAGGTCGTCGTCTCCGCGAACTCATCGAACCACTTGCCATCCGGCACGATGATCGGGACGACGATGTAGCCGTATTTTTTCCCCTTGGCCTTGCGCATGGCGCGGCCAGAGGCTTGCACGATGTCGATGACGCTCTGCTTCGGTGCGGCGAACATCACGTAATCGATGCCGGGTACGTCGACGCCTTCGGTCAGGCAGCGAGCGTTGGTCATCAGCGCGGGGAACGCGGTCGTCTCTTCGAACTCATCAAGCATTTGTTTGCGCACGCCTGCTGACATCTCGCCGTTGACGTGGAAGTTAACAGTATACGGGCCGATGCCGAGGTAGTTCAGCACGTCCTGCACTTCGCGGAAGTCCTTGGCGGCTCGAATACTCCTGTTGAACACGAGTGCGTGCTTGACGCCGTACTCCTTCATGGCGCGCTTCACCGTGATGGCGGCGGCCATGTCTTGAGCTTGGGCTTCCTCAAGATTGTGGCCCAAATTGAGCAGCCGGTTACTCTTGACCAGCTCGTTCACTTCCGATTCGGTCACCGAGTAAGTCACGATCTTGTAGTCGGAGATGATCCCGAGGGAGATCGCCTCCTTAAATGTCATGGTGAAGAAGCGCTGGCCGTAGTCCTTCTCGTTGTCGTCCATCGAGAACGACAGGTCGACGTCGCCGCCGATCTTCCGCTCGGTCGCGGTCATAAACAGCCGACGGCGCGCCTTGATCGCGTCGTCGTGCAGCAGTGTGGCGAACTCTCGATCCCGCGCGCCAACCGTCCGGTGCGCCTCATCGAAGATGATTAGGTCGACCTCGACGGCGGCCAGTTTGGCCGCACCAGCCACTTGTTTGCTGCTCTGATAGGTGGTGAAGATGATCTTATGGTTGCCGAGCTTGCGCAGCCACGCTGCGATCTCGTTCGCGTCGGTCGTCGTCGGCAAGCCGCTGTCGTAGCGCTCGTCCACGAACTCATCGTTATCGAGGCCGCCTACCGAATCGTCACTGGCCACGCACAGCCAAGCGGGCGTCTGCCTCTTGGCGACGAGTTCGCGCATCCAAACGGCAACGCTCTGCTTGATCAGGCTGAGGCTCGGAACCGCGACGATGATGGACTTCGCCTTGAGCGCCTCAGCGATCCAAAACGCCAGCAAGCTCTTGCCTGTGCCGCAAGGCATGAGCAATCGGCCACGCGTGTGGTTGATGAAGTGCTTGACGGCCTCGGCGATCGCGCGATCCTGCTTCCATTCAGGTCGCGGCGCGAATGCTGTCGGGCGGGCCGGGGCGTTCTCGATGATGGTGCGACGGATCAGTGACCAGTCGGCCTCCTTCCACCGGTCGAGGCCAATCTCGACCACCTTGTCGCCCATGAGATCCCGATTGCTGATCGGCCTCGCGGTAGTGTGGACGATGACGGCCAAGCTGATGTTGCGCCGGGGCGCTGATGAAAGCCCAAAGAACGTGCTGAGCTCCTCCCAGCCGAGCGCCGCGTCTTCGTCAGTCCGGTACTTGGCCTGAATGACCCAATACGTCCCGTCGCGGTGCTGCGCGATCAGGTCGATGCCTTTGTCGTCCCGCGGCAGGCCAATTGCTGTAAGCACGCTTGCAGGCGCTTGGCGCAGCAGCCAAACCTTTTTCAGCGCGGTCCGATATTCGGGCGCGGTTTGCAGATAGACCTGCGCGAGCCGTTCGGTGACGTCGCCCTTCTCCTTTTTAGAAAGGGCGCGCACGCGCAGGCGAAAATCCTCGAATGACGGGCAGTCAACGATAAAGCGATCTATACGGTGCATGAGCTTTCTCGTTTGAGCGCGATGGTCAGCGCAGATTGACAAAGCTGTCGACGAAATCGTCGTACGGTTTGGCACAGGTCCACGGGCTATCCTTTGGGATACCGCGGCTGCGACAAAAGTCATTCAACATCCTGTGCACCGGGACCCGTATCATGTGGGGTGGTTGACGTCGATGAGCCCATATTGTCGATGGCGGCAATGAGGGCAGCTCCTGTGGCTCGACTCAAACCGTCGATATTCGCGGTTTTTCATTTCATGCCCGTAAGGTGGGGCGTTGTAGGGCACGCCCTTGATAATTCCGGCCAAATAATTGCGAGCCCGCGCCCAAGGTGCGGAGTTCGCCGGCACGGCATCTTTCCGCCGCGAGCCCCCAGCCCTCGCTACTCCGATACCTCCGGCTGGTAACTCGCCTCCGTAGTATCTTCCCGCTGTCACTCGCGTGTGGGCGCGGATTGAAACGTACCTGGCGTCGGCCACGGTACCCCTTCGAGCGCGACGGCGGCATATTGGGCGGAGGACGCCAAGCCGGAGTCGTGCGCGGCGGTGGATCATCGGTCAGCTTGATGATTGCCGGCACGTGATTTTCGGGAATCCGCCGATCGCCCGTACACCACTTCGATACCTGCTGTTGCGCGATGCCGAGCGCCGGCGCCAACCGTTTGCCGGAATATCCGACCGCGCAATCCGAGAACACAATTCCGCTGGAGTCACAACTCTAGTTCCGAGGGGTCGTACACCCACAAAATACGCACCATCACCTAGACCCCTTACACCCAGGCCCAACCTGATTAACACCCAGGCCCAAACGCAGAGGCCGCTCCCGAGCCCGCTGACGCGCATTTGCTTGGCGCCGGGCCGTTCCTTTGCCACCGTCGTCAACAATCGCTCTCCACGGCCCTCCGGCGAGCAATCGAACGCCAGTGTGAACTACATCACCCTCTCGGCCCGATTTCTTGAATAAATCCTGGCCTATAAAGGAGGAGGTGCCCCCGCAGATTTCCAGACCGGCCTGATACAAGTTCCCATAGCCGGCCTGCTCGAGGGGTCCCGAGGCAATCTGGCGCAAGGTTCCCACGGTAATCTGGCGCAGGGTTCCCACGGCAATCTGGGGCAGGTCCCGAGGCCCCGTCGCACCCCCCAACAGAAACCGCGCTCCCGAGACTCGCTGACGCGCTTCCCGGCGCCGCCTGGCCTGGCCCCTGCCGCGGCGTTTTGATCGCGCTCAGAAGGCCCTGGCGCGGCCCGCACGAGGCACCAACGCACTCACCCCACCCTCCGGCCACCGCCATACCCTTCCGCGCCAGCTAATCCCCGGTCCCGACCTGGCAGCTCGACCCGGTATCCAGCAATTCCCGAGTCTCCCGCTCGACCCGGCGCCTCGCCCCCGATCCGCTCCGGCGGCCGCTGGCGCCAAGAACCGCTTCGAGCCTATCGCAACACCCTCCGCAGCGCTTCCCCCAGCTCCACGGCCCGCCCAAGCGATCGGCAAGGGCTGCTGCAGGACAAACGACAGCCGGCGATGGAAGAGCCGCGGCAAACGCATGCGGCGGGAAAAGCGGTTCGGGCAGCTCGACGCGCCTCCCCAAATGATCGGGCCGCTCGCCCGACGCTCCCCCCGATCGCTCCCGGCCTCGCCGTCACCGCTCATGCCAGGAACGCGCCGGACCCATCACACAGCCGCCCCGGAACTTCCCTCGCTCCTCGGGCCGCCGCAGGCAATTCCCCGGCAACCCGACCCACAGCCGGCGCCCGCAGCTCGATAGGTCAACTCCCTCGGCCGACCGGCGCCCGATACAGTACACTGCAGTAGCGCCGGTCACTGCAAGCCAATGGCGCGGCACTGCCGACGCGCTGCGTCTGATGTTTCCAATGTCTTTGAAATGATCATTGCAGTGGCCGCCAGTAACGCAATCACTGCCGATCGACAGCCAGTAATGCAGACGCACGGGCCGAGCAAGCCGCGCGGCATTCTCGAAAGATCCAGGCCACTGCGCATCGCATTACCCCAGCCCCGTCACAAGCCTGTTTTTACGGCGCTCTCGCTTGGCAATCGGCATAAAGTTGCGCCAGCAGCAGGCGTACCACCTATGCATGCGCCCGGGCATGCCCCCCTGGGGGGCGGATCTGAGTGCCCAATTCGCCGGGTTAAATGACCCCCTTTCCGCGCTTGGTACACCCGCCCCCGTCTAATCCACACGACTGCCGCCGTTGGCCGTCCGCCTCGCTGTGGCAGGGTTTGACAGGGTATTGAGCCGACCGGCGAATGAGCTCGCGACTACCGGAATAGGACTTTGCTCGTCCTCCGTCAGCAAAAGTAGCACAATGGAGCGAGTGTCGGCGCTGCTGCGGTAGCGAGAGTCTACTGTGAGGTTTTTTTTCGCCACTGGCGACGGAATCGCTGTGATTAATCGTGCTCAACCGCCGAAGGATACCTAACGCCCGCAATCAGCGCCAACGGCGGCGACAGGGATAAAGTCTGAGCTAGAAGAGACTATTCGTCGAGGGAGTAGAATGGTTAAATTTAAATAAAAGAACTCTTTCATCGCCTGAAGAGCCCGAGAGATCGACTTGTACCAAGTCACGCCCTTTTGTGTCACAAAGTCATCGCGGAGAGATGCTAGAAGCGCGATTATTTTTATCCACAGCCTGTGATTAAGTGTATTTCGGAGATAACTGTATTTGCTCGCTTGACCGCCGGCCGCTGTGGGTAAACCGTCGTTCTCGGACGGCGCGCATATGGTTTTTCGACACCGGTGGCGCCCTTATGACACAGCGGCTGGGGGTCCGCGCGACTTGGCCAGTGAAGTTGGCTGCGATGCACACTCTTCTCTGGGAGGCCAGGACTTGGTCACCGGGAGTCTGGGAAATCTTGGTTTGGCTCATCTGGAGGACCGTTTTGGCCTATGTATCCACAAGCCTGGCAGAGAGTGCCACCACTCACGAGGGCCTCTCGGTGCTGGTGCCTTGTCTCAACGAAGCCGAGAACCTAACGGAGCTAGTCCGCCGTGTGCGTGCCGCTTTCGCAAATCCAGACATGGGACCCGGCCCGGCGCGCGAGCTGATCCTGATCGACGACGGCTCCTCGGATGACACGTGGCCGACGATGCGGCGGTTGAGCGCCACCTGGTCTGAGCTTCGGGTGGTTCGACACCCAACGAGGTTGGGCATCCCAGCCGCATGGCGTTCTGGGCTCCGGCACGGGCGTGGAGCTTGGGTCTGTGTGCTGGATGCGGACCTGCAATACGACCCCGAAGAAATCGCGCGCCTATGGGCCGCTCAGAAGGCAACTGACGCGGACGTCGTGCAGGGCACCCGTGCCACGCGAGAGCGTCGTCATGACCTCCGGTACCTGCTGTCGCGCGGCCTCAATGCGCTATTGAACAGCACCTTTGACATGTCACTCCAAGACAACAAGTCCGGCTTTTTCTTGTGCCAACGAGAGGTGCTCCAAATGCTCTTGGGGTTTCGTCGGCATTTTCGCCACTGGCAGTGCTTCGTCATGGTGGCGGCTCACCACCACGGGCTCAACATCCACCAAGTTAAAACGCCGTTTCGACCCAGGAGCGCCGGTCGTTCCGCGTTCGGCCGCATTCCGATCGGCTCCACCGTCGGCGTTGCCCTCGATTTGTTGACCGCCCTTAGCGAATACCGGCGGAGACGAGCTTGACCCGCTTGATGGACGGGAACGCGCAGCGCGACGCAGACCCGACCCATCGAGCCCTCATCCCCAAAACCCTGCAGACCGACGCCGACGTGTGGCAGAAAACGATGGCGGAATACAAACGTCTCATGCCGCTCGACGGCGATCCCGAGTCTCGCCTGCGGGCGCTCGGTCGCGCGTATGCCAAGTATTCGCCCCACCGAGCGGCGCTTCCGCCCGCTCCCTTGGCGGGGCGGTGCCCAGTGTGCGGAGCTGAGAGCGTGAGCCCGCTACTCGCACGACAACCCGGCCCCCTCCTCTACGGCCGATGCGGCGAGTGCGGGCACGGGGTGCTGCTCGACCGCGGCGACTACCCGCTCAATGAACCCTACGACGGAGATGGCTACTACGGTCAGCGCGACCGTTACGGAGTCGGTTACCATGACTACGGAGGCGAAGCCGCGTATCGCGAAGCCAAGGGCGAGCGAGTGATGGCTCGGATAAGCGAAATCGCCGGCGAACCGTTCAGACGGTTGCTTGAGGTGGGCAGCGGTTACGGTTTCACCAGGGTGGCGGCCGAGCGCCGAGGGCTCTTCACCGGCGGGGTTGATGTCAATCCGCATGCCTGCCTTGAGGCCGAGCGTCGATACGGCCTGAAGAGCTACCCCGGGACGCTGTCCCAAGCGTTGGCGGATCCCGACTCAGATATCACCGCTGCTGGGTGGGACGCAGTGCTCTACCAGTTCGTGCTCGAACACTTGCCCGACCCTCGGCTCGAGCTCCGTACCGCCAGCGTGGCGCTCTCTTCCAGCGGCTGGCTCGCCCTCTGGGTCCCGAGCATGGAGGCAATGGAAATCGAGGTGTTTGGCGCGTCCTATCGTTCTTTCCGAGCCGATCATCTGCACCTCTTCTCACGCGTGTCGCTCTGCCACCTGCTGGCATCGAGCGGCTTCGAGCCGCGCTGGGTCGAGACTACCTGCAGCATCCACCTGTTCCAGGGTTTTCTCAGCGCACCAGAGCTTGACCGGCTCTATGCGAGGGGCCTCGCCCCGGACTTCTTTGTCTTGGCCAGGAGACTCACATGAAATTCCCATTTGTCGTCCTCCCTGATTTGACCGACCGGGAGCTTCAAAGGTACCATGGGCACATCGACTCGAACGCAAGCGGCTGGCATCGGCGTTTCACCGAATCCATCTGGCGCCGCCATCAGCATCCCTCCAACGCGCGCTTGTCGGGCTGGAAGCACGAAGGAGACAAAAAGCGGCGACTATTGCACTTCTACGACGAATACGGCCTCGAAGGGCGGGCCTTCGTCTTGCGTCATGCCTATTTACACCTAAACCTCACTTTACCCGAGGAGTCGATCGAAGAGTACCGGGCCGCCATCGCCGAGGGGCTACGCCAAGGAGCCTGGCGGAGCGAAGCCAGCTATCGGGGAGCCGAACGGTGGCGTCATGGCGATTTGATTGCGCTCCTCCGGCACACCGAGCTTCAGCCCCATGACCAGAAGCGCGGCCTCTCGATACCCCGCGACTACCGCAACCTAGATCTGACCCTCAAGAGCGACGGCCACCAATTGCCGGACGGGTGGGAAGAGCGCCCTTGGAAGGTGTTCTTTAACGTGGGCTTACGCAAAGTCCTGTCGCGCGGCCAGCCGCTTTTGATCGATGCTCGGGACATCGCCGCACACCTACCGGCTCAACTCGAACTCGGCTGTGGTCCGTCGATCGAGGCTGGTATTCCGCATCTGTCCACCCTGCATCGCATCTACGGCGTTTCCAAAGCCGACTACGGCTTTGTGTTCCGAGCAGGAGCCGACGGTCTGCTAGAAGTCTTTCGTGACCCCGAGGCGAAGTACCGGGAAATGACCGACATCTATCGCTCCTGTTTGGTCGCGCAAGCGACGCCGTTCTACCAGCACATGCTCGACCTCTGGCAGCGCGGCCACCTGGTCGGGCCGGTCATCACCAACAACTTCGACTGCCAATGCGCAGATCTCGGTCTGCCTGAAATCTCGCTGCGCCGCTACGACTGGGAGCCCTACTATCCACGCATAGACTACAATCCGCGTGCCCGGTCGCTCCTGGTGGTCGGGGTGCACGCCGATCGGCGGTTGGTACAGATGCGCGCACGCGAGCGAGGTCTCAGGGTGATTTTCATCGACCTGGAGTCCTACGTCGCGCCGGACGGGCGCGCCATCAGCTACCCCGTCGAGGCGCCCCAAAGCGAAGACTTGTTCGTGCGCGCCAGTGCGCACGACGCTTTGATTAGCTTGCACGAAGCGCTCACGCCGCAGAGCGGCCACCGCCTGTACGCGGATTCTCCCCTGCGGGCGGAGAGAGTGGCTGCGTAGAGCCACCCCGCAGCGCTCACGGCTGCCGGTTCCGAGCGGTTTTAGGTAGCGACGGGCGCTCGGAGGACTCAGGAGAGCTAGCGCAGACCTAACCCAGTAAGCGCTAGTCGGCCCGGGCATCCACGCAGAGGTGCCGCTTAGGGGCTTCAGCATTGGGGAAATTGTAGGTTGAAGCGTGAGGAATGTTACGTCTATGCCACCATTACTATCACTTCGACAGAAAGATCACTACGAGAGAATTCTTACCGCTTATGATTCGCATTATTACGACAAGTGGAGCATTCGTTACCGCGACGAGTTTATATTTGGCCCGATGTGGGATAGGTTTGATCTGAACAACAAATTTATCGCGGATCTTGCATGTGGCTCCGGATTTAATTCGGTTTCGCTACGCGAACGATTCCCGCAGGCGAGAGTCATGGGCTTCGATATTGCGCCGAGTGCTTGTGTCAACTACCGGCGAAACACTGGCTTTGCGGCGCGGGAATGCGACCTTACGATGCCGATGGAGCTTGTAGCGGAATTCGATGCCGCCATGGTGGTCGGCGGTCTGCATCATTGTGTAGCCGATCTCGGCCAGACCTAAAAAACCTCGCGTCTATGCTGGTGCCAGGCGGCCTCTTTATGATACTTGAGCCGAGCAGCGAATTCTTTTTGGAGACAATGCGCAATTTCTGGTACCGACACGATCGTCTCTTTGATCATCCCACCGAGCATGCGCTCAAGCACGACGAGCTCCTTGCGATGAGTGGCGACTTTACGCTGCTCGATCGCGCTGGAGCGCCTGTGGAACCGGCTGCCCTGGAGGACAATGCACAATGTATTCCTGGCTCGCTGGTGCAGAAGGGGCTGAAACTGACCACCCAACCCTTTCCGATTACCTGATGCACTGTAGGCCTGCGATGCTTGCTGAAGCGACCCCTTAGAGAACAGGCCGGGCCCTGCCCTTTGGGTTTGGTTAGGACGATGGGAGCCTGGACTTCCGAGCCCGCCGCGTGCTGCGTTCGGGCTGGCACGCACCAAATGTTGGTGATTGTCAGCTACGACGTGGACACGACCGATGCAGCGGGGCGTCGCCGGCGCATCGCCAAAACCTGCCAGGACAATGCAGCTCGTACAGTTCTCGGTTTTCAATGCGAAGTTCCGCCCGCGGACTGGGTAAAACTGCGGACCAGAGTCATCGAGCAGGTCTACAGAGCCAAGGACAGTTTAAGTTTCTAATTCCTGGGCGCGAACGGATTGAACATGTCGCCAATCGCAGGTCCATTGATCTAGACGGGCCGTTGATGGTCTGACCTTATGATTCTCGCCCTTGTCGCTTCGCGATAAGTCGTGGCGCGCACCCGAAGCACACCCCTCGCGCTTGGTAGGTTCGCGCCATTAGCACCTCTTTGAAAACAGTTTGATATTCTGCTGCGCAACGTAAAAAGCACCCTCACGGCGTTGAGCATCGAAATGAATGAGGAGGGAGCGGAGTGCACTACGCCGACCGCGGTACCTGCCGACTCGCTCAACCAGGCGGTTTCCGCTCTGCACGCGACCGATGAGGCGGCGCCCGATTGTGTCGAAATTCGGCTGACGCGCGGCGCGGTTAGAACGGTGATCAGCATCCAGGGCGGCGAGCGAGTTCGTCACAGGGATCACACCCCCAATGGGCGCCGCCGGGTCGCACGCGCCGGGACATGCAAGTCGGTCCCCTTCAGGAGGCGCTCTATTTCGGTCATACGGCGCAGCAGCGCGGGCAGCGTTTCGTGCTCGTTGCGGCGCTGCTGTCGCAGGTGGGCGACCTCGTCGCCGAGTCGGCGGATCTCGGTTGCCAGTGCCGCCGGCCAGCGGTTGGGCACGCCGCGCTTCCGGCCCGCCCCAACCCGCGCACCGCCGTGGGTGAAGTGCGGTCTTGAAACATTTTCAACGGTCATCACGCTCTTTCCTTTCCGACAAGGCTGGCGGTCAAATCCCGCTCCCTTCGGCGATGTTCAGCATCTCTAGTTGGTCCACCGGCTGATGATGCTCAATTGCCAGCGCCCCGGGTCCCCAACTCCCAACTGAGCGGGTGCCGCGCTCTGCAGGAAATCCTGTGAACGTGGATCAACACCTATCGCAAGTCCCGCCCGCTGATCTCTATGTTACCGTCCTCGGTCAACTGGCGCCGCCGGAGCTTCCGCTCAACGACGCTCTCGAACCGCGTTCGCTGGAGATAGTACGCCTCGATGCAGCGTTCAGGGGTGGGCCGCTCCGGTAGGAGGCGCTGGAACACGCGCCGCGGCACCCGGACGACACCACTGTATTCCCCGATCTCGACGCCAAACTCCACGGCCTGACGATCCGCGTTCCATCGAGCGTCATCGGGAAAGGTGAAGAACATTGGTGGTTCTATCGTGCGTCGACGATGTTCTCTAAACGTTCGCTAAATAGTAAGCAACAGCAAAGGTCGACGGTCGATAGCTTGGGCCTCCTGCTCGGCCCCTCCTATGCTCGTGCCATGTGGCCGCGTCCGTCTCTCCTCCGATGTCGGCGAGAGCAAGCTGAGCAACGAGGGCATCCTGGAATAGCGTGGTGATATGGGTCGACGTGCTGTGCAGGCTTCTCCGCCACCGCGCGTCGTCGTTGTTAGGCCCGGTCGCCACGGTCACGGCGGCGGCATGGGCCTATCTATTTCTCGGCACTGGCATCTAGTTGGTACGAGTCATACGCTTGGTACCCGGTTCGGAGGGCGGCTCGCGACCCACAGCAGCCGTTCGCCTCCATCGATGGCAACGCCGGCGCATGCCCCATACCTGCCGTTCGCAACACGACATCGCCGCCTGGTTTGGGGTCAACGGCGGGATCGCCGAGATCGCGACGGGCCACACCTTCTCGTGGGTCGACGCCGCCTCTCCTCATGAGCTACCTCCCGCGGGACCGTGCCTGCGCGGCAGCCAAGCTGCCCGCGGTGGAGAGGGCTCGCCGCGGCGAAGACGGCTCTTGAAGACGCGGAACGTCTCGTTCGTGGTGGGTGGATAGACGCGAAAACCCCCGCCAGCCGCAGCTGACGGGGGTTACTCAGCGGTAACCCTTCGACCAGCACCCACGAGGCGAGTGGGCTATCACTGAGGAGCTTGGCTCCATTCGACGAGGCGCCACGAATCGAAAAAACGGCAAAACCTCCCCCAAAAATGAGCGCTCCAGTGGGTTAGCCGCGACGAATTTCGCGGAATAAAACATGCTTCCGAGTGTGGTTCGGCTCGGCAACCCCGGCACGTACCCGGTAAGCGCCTATCGCGTGCTCGCCGAGGTGGAGCGGGAGCGGGAATGAAAGTACTAATTAGCGGGCACGAGGCCGCTGAGGCGATTTAGAAGCACCAAGCCGATCTCCACGGCGCCGCGTAGACCACCTCTGGATGGACCTTCCAGCCGTGGGCCCGGAGTTGACGAATTTCCGCGGCCTTTGGATCCACCTCGATGAGCATTATACGGTCGCCGGTTTGGTCCAGCACATGGACTTTCGGCAGCCGTCGGATTTGTTCCGCTGTCCACATGGCCCCCCGTGCGGCTCCCGAGGCCGCAGCCTCTTTCGTCAGAATATAGCGGGCCATTTTCACACCAACTTTGGGTCTGGCAACCCATAGCCCTCGTATGATAGGCCGAAGCCTCGCGGAATACAAGAGCTCTGCACCAACTTTTCTAACATAGCGGATCGCTTTGCGTTCCGCGTCATATTGTATATGTCCGGATCTTGTGCCCGTGAAAGGAGACAGGCCGCCGCACCGGTGACTACGGGCGCAGCCTGGGATGTGCCACTCATGACGCCGTACCCACCATTCAGCAAAGTCGAGATTACACCGACGCCGGGGGCGGTCACTGCGATTTCTGGCCCAATATTCGAAAAGCTGGCTATGAACTCATCCACGTAAGCGGTCGAATGCGGCGGCCGGAGAACGTTGTACTCGAAAATTGATCCTGACGGAAAGCAACCAGTTATCCCAAGCGCGGAAACGGCAGTCGCTCCATGGTACGCTGCGGGGTAGGATACTGCGTCTCGGTAATCGTTACCTGCCGCGACAACGACCAGCATTCCTTGGTTTCGAGCATCATTGATAGCAGCCTCAAGTGCTGTGTCCACTGGTCCGCCGCCGAGGCTAAGGTTAAGAATATCGCAACAACTTTTGTTTGCTGAAAACATTGCCTTAATAATGGAATAATTGCTTGTGTTGCCGTTTGCGCCAAAAACGCGATATGAAAAGATTCGGACGCCTGGCGCAAGACCGCGAACTCCGGCGTGCGATGACCGCGAGGCGCCAATTAAACCGGCAACATGTGTGCCGTGGCCGTGCCAGTCCTCATACTGGCTCGGCAACTCGCCGGCGCCCACGACAGTGTTTTCCCCGCCTACAATATTTAGATCCGCGTGTGGCCCAACACCGCTGTCCACCACCCCAACAGTGACCCCAACACTGGCGTCAAAATTCGAGGCACTATAGTAATTCGCAATTGCGTCGCTGTATGGAGGTGATAGGGGATCGATAGCAATCACCACGTGCGCACCACTTGAAATCGAAAGGTCAGCGCGGTAGGCACCCCAGTGAGCGACACTCGTGTAAGCCCATAGCCGGTCGAGCCTGTTTCCGACGACAGTGAGCCCGACACGTCCAGCTGCATCTGTTGTGCCGCTATCGCTTCGACCGCCGCCACTTGCGACAACATGTACTCCCGACATCTGACGGCGTGTGCCATTTTCAATACATTCCACGATAAACGGCGTTGGGGCAGCCTGGTAGGGTGCTGTGCCCGACATTCCTAGGTCCGCTGGGTTTGGCGGGTTGATTGGTTCAGGAATTTTGTAGGGTACCACCGCGAGTAAACGGACCGGTCCGTGTTGGCTGTTCACCATCTGTGCATCGGCCACGTCGATCTCAACGAGTTTCGGGCCCTCCTCCTCAACAGTATCAATTATCCGAAGGTTGGGGTGTTGTGCCGTTGGAAGTTCCTCCACCCTGCCAGGGTGAGCAATCGATGCAAAATGCAGGCTCCTCATTATCGAACCCGAATCTGCATCCTCGGCACGGACGCCGTCTCGGGGGAGAAGTATAAACTGCTGGATAGGCATCCCGGTTTCCCTGTCGTACCGATTTTGAGCGATAGCCGCTAGGGTACGGAATATGATCTGCGAACGCTAGTCAACAAGCGATTATCCTGCGCACCCCCCAGAGGATCGCTCGTTCCCTTGGTCCTCCTTTATAGAAATAAGGGTAAAACAGGATGCCGAACCTTGCCGCTCCGTCTCAGTACTACGAATGACCGGAATCGGCGCTACCTCTCCGTTCATCATGGCTTTGGCGAAGGTCGGCTTACCACCCCGAGCGGACCCCCAGCACCGGTACCAAGCGTCAGATTCATCCACATGGGCATGGTCGGCGTTCAGACGTCGACCGCATGGAGCCTGCATATTCGGTGCTGGCCTCCGTCGTGCGGTGGATGATGATGGTGGCCATGACGCTGCCGAACGCTGCTCGGCCAGTGCCGCTGGCCACTACTCTCGTACGGGTCGCCGCCTAATCCTAAAGTGGCGTTTCTGATCCAGCGCGAAGGGAAGCGACGCTGAAAGGCTGGTTGGGGGTTAGGTTCGTTGGAACAACGCAAGCTAATGAATTTGCGCAAATTTATTATAGGCAGTCCCTCACGCAAGAGGACCCGCGCGATGGTACCAGCCCATCGTTTAGTGGGTACCCCACCCCCCCCCGGGCCTTA
>Ga0306926_10000474_pt1 | contig 37382 bp, 27 predicted proteins | sample flu12Cox44000178_FD_203759 | JGI IMG/M metagenome (GOLD analysis project Ga0306926, IMG submission 203759) | Lab enrichment of tropical soil microbial communities from Luquillo Experimental Forest, Puerto Rico - flux8day.12C.oxic.44.000.178 (v2)... | ecosystem: Environmental > Terrestrial >...
AACCCCCTCGCACTACTGGACAGAGTCAAGCGCTTGATTCTTGGGGCGATCCCCTGCCTCATGAATCTCAATGCCTGTCAATTTATCCGGCGGAATTTCGACACTTATTGTCGTTCGGACGTCGGGGTGCAGAACGGGTGCACCTCCGAGACTCTGATACGCTGATTGACTCTCGCGATAGCGAAAAAGAGACCGAAAAACAATCCTAAACACCAGTCAATCAGCTTCGCTGGTGCCAAAATTCGCGCGCGTCTCTATTTCGACACGACAATTGAAGCAAATCCGGCAACACCTGAATTTGGCACTGCAAATGACACCCTTTTCAGCAACATCGGTCGATCATTTTCGGCATTTCCCGTGCTGTCGTAAGTGCGACTGATGCAGTCTAACCCCCGCGCCGGCGCAGAGGACCGGCCCCGACCGAGTTGACATTTGTCGCGAATCGCGGTATTACTTAATATAAAAAGTAATGGACAGGAGATTCGAATGGAGTCTGCGCTCACTGTGAAAGGTCAAGCGACAATACCGAAGGCTATTCGCGAGCATCTGCACTTGAAGCCTGGGGATCGGGTCAAGTTCTTTGTTCACCCCGATGGCAGCGTCGTGCTTTTACCAAAGCTCCCGGCGGCTGCCTTGCGAGGGATCATCAAATCGAGACGCAGTCGGCCCGTGACAATTGCGGAGATGACTGAGGCAGCCGCCGAAGGTGCTGCTGGGGTTTCACGGCGCACCGCACGCCGATGATTGGTCTCGACACGAACATCTTGGTCCGCTACCTCACTCAAGATGATTCGAGTCAATCGCCTAAAGCAAGAGAGGTCATTGAGGAACGGCTAACGGACGAAAACCCCGGCTTCGTCAGCATTGTGGCGATGGTTGAGACAGTGTGGGTGCTCGAACGCGCCTACAAACTCACGCCCCTTGAAATCGCCAGTGCTGTCGAACGAATCCTGCAGACCGATGTACTCGTTGTCGAGAACGAGCAGGAAGTTTTCACGGCCATGATCTCAGTCAAGAACGGAGAAGGCTCGTTCGCCGATGCCGTTATCACAGCACTTGGCACAAGACGAGGTTGTTCCCGAACGCTGACGTTTGACCAAAAGGCACTGCGGCTTCCAGGTTTCGAGCTTCCTTGACTGAACCAAACCTATTCGTGATACAAAAACGCCCAAAATTAAAAGTCGGAACGAGCTAGTGTTTATAAAGGAAAAGCTAAATCCATTAGTTTCAATATTCCCGGTGTAGCAAACCAACGCGCGCCAACGAATGCCGCCCTCATACTGCGCGAAGTCAAATCCCGTCTCCCACCCCAAGCTCACGGTCCCGTCCCCTTCCTAGTTATCCATCCCGCCGGTAAACCTAAGAGAGCAAAACAAGGTGTGTCACTTGCCGCAGTAAAACCACTCGACATCGTATCTTCCGATGGCGGGATCCGTGGTCAGCAATGTCATGTCCTCAAGACCGCGTCGTTACCGTTGGGGTATGGGCGGTGTCGTCCTTCTTACTTTACAAGGCTGTGGTCGAACCGCCCGCGCATAGCGTCGTTGGACGGTGGTTGGAATGTTCATTTTATGTACCGTCCTTACCGTTCGGGAGCTTTCGTTTCGTCCGGTACGTGTCACAACAATTAGGTCAAGAAGTCGCGAAGTCGTGCTGGAGGAAGCTGCTCCGCTGCGAAAGCGGCGATCGGTCAAATCACTTCCATTCGGAGCGAAGTTCGAGATTTCTCTTGGCGATAGCGATAACAGTCTGGCATACGAAGTCCGAATACGCACTGCGGACAATAAATGGCTGACGATAGCCGAATACTTGTCGAAGGAAGAGGCTGAGATAATCGCAGATCGCGCGAATGCCGAGTTGAACGGCTAGTAAAACGCCAAGTAGACCAAGTCATCCGACGAAGTCAAGGAGCGTCCGCCAAACGGAATTCGCGATGAAGCGTTTGCAACGCGGTTTGTACGGCCTGGTCCGAAACCACAAACGAGATGTTGGTTTCTGACGAACCTTGCGCTATGGCGATCATGTTTACGTTCTCTTGTCCCAGGGCATGAAAGGTGCGGCCGGCGACGCCTGGCGTGCCGCGCATGTTCTCTCCGACGACCGCCACGATGGCAATATCCGGATCCATCGTGATGTGATCGACCACCTGGTGAGCCAGGTCCAGCGCGAATTCCTTACGCAGCGCTTCAAGCGTCGCCCGCGCGTGCGCTTTCGCCACTATGAAGCAGATGTCGTTCTGCGAAGAGGACTGCGAAATCAGCAGCACCTCCGCGCGGAGTTCCGCGGTGGTCGAAAAAGTTCGCCCCACCACGTCCGTTACCCCGACGATTCCAGGCCCACCCACACTGATCAGCGCCACGTCGCGAATCGCCGTTAACGCCTTCACGCCGCCGCCGATGCTGCGGCCTTTGGCCGTAATCTTGGTGCCCGGCTTCTCGGGCGCGAAGCTGTTGCGAATCCACACCGGAATCCCAGCCGGCAAGACCGGTCGTAGAGTTTTCGGATGAAGCACTTTCGCCCCGAAATAGGCGAGCTCCGCGGCTTCACGGTAGGAAATTTCAGGAATCGTCCGCGCTTCGCCTACCAGCCGCGGGTCGGCCGTCAGCACGCCTTCGACATCCGTCCAGATGATGATCTCCTCCGCATCAAGCGCCGCTCCTAGGATCGTGGCGGAGTAGTCCGAACCGCCGCGGCCGAGCGTCGTCAAAGCTCCGTCGGCCGTCGCTCCGATGAATCCGGTCACTACAGGTACGATTCCCTCTGCCAGAAGAGGCCCAATTCGCTTTTGCGATTTCTGGCGTGTCGCATCCGTCAAAGGCTCCGCGCCGCCATGGAACGAATCCGTCATGATCAGTTCGGTGGCCTCGATCGCACTTCCGCGGGCACCGGGCTCGCCCAGCGCGGCCGCAAAAATGGGTGCGCACAGCCGTTCGCCCAGACTCGAAATCGCGTCCAGAGTTCGCAGCGTCAATTCCCGCAGAAGCGCAGTCCCCTCGTATAGCCGGGAGGCCTCGGCCAGGATCTCATTGACTCTTTCCTGCACGCGGTCTTTCGCCCCCTGAGCTTGAACCAGCGCATCCAGCACTTCGCAATGTTGTTTGCGCAGCGCCTCGGTCAGGGCCCTGCCCGCCTCGCGGTCGCCGTGTTTCGCCTGCTGGGCGGCCCCAATCAGCCGGTTGGTCACACCGCTCATCGCCGAAACCACCGCCACCACCGGACGCTGTTTTGCCGCTTGCACCACGATTTGCGCCGAACGCCGGATGCATGTCGCGTCTCCTACCGACGTTCCGCCGAATTTCATTACCTGAAGGGTTCTCGTCATGAAATCTCTTTCGATCCTGACTGAAAATCATAGCCGCGCCGGCCGCTTGCTGCATGCGTTTCTTCTCCGCTTGTTTCATCCTTTGCAGCGACGCGCCCGGCACGGTCTTTTCCGGGGGGCGCTCGGTTTGTTCAATCCGGCGTCAGGGAGTATAAAAAGGAGTTGCGCACAAAACGCCTTTGCTGCATGTGTCCGCAGGGTTGCCCGGAGCATCCAACCTGAACACGACGCCCGCATAGGGCGACCTGGGGAAAGACGCTCCTCGCGCGTGAAGACCCAAACGCCGCAAGGGTGCGAACGAGAAAAACCGGAAATGCCCAAACCTGTCCTGCTTACGGTTGACGATGATCCGGAGGTACTGCGCAGCATCGAGCGCGACCTCCGCAAGCGTTACGCCGACCGCTATCGCGTCCTGCGCGCCGATTCTGGCGCCACTGCCATACGCTCCCTTGAAACTCTCAAACGGCGTCACGAGGCCGTCGCGCTTTTGCTTGCTGACCAACGTATGCCCGAGATGAGCGGGGTGGATTTTATCGGCCGTGCCATCGGTCTTTATCCGGAAGCGAAACGCGTTCTGCTGACGGCCTACGCCGACACCGATGCGGCCATTCAGGCCATCAATCACGCTCGCATCCATCACTATCTACTGAAGCCCTGGGACCCGCCGGAGGAGCAGCTTTACCCGGTCGTCGACGATTTGCTGGAAGACTGGCAGGCCAATCACCGTCCGCCGTTCGAGGGGGTGCGCGTTCTCGGCCATCGCTGGTCGCCGCGCTCCTACGCCATCCGCGATTTTCTGGCCCGCAATCAGCTTCCCTATCGCTGGCTCGATGTGGAAGCGGCCACGCGCGACAAGGAAGTACGAGAAGCGCTCGAAATCGCGCAGCGCGAATCGCTCTCGCTCCCCGCCACCATCTTTCAGGACGGCTCCGCGCTTTCCGATCCCTCGCAGTCCGATCTCGCCGCGAAACTCGGCTTGCGCACCAACGCCACCACGTCGTTCTACGATTTACTCATCGTCGGCGGCGGACCGGCCGGCCTGGCCGCGGCGGTCTACGGCGCCTCGGAGGGACTTAGCACGGTGATGATCGAACGCGAAGCTCCCGGCGGTCAGGCCGGCATGAGCTCGCGCATTGAAAACTACCTTGGCTTCCCTTCGGGATTAAGCGGATCCGATCTAACCCGCCGCGCCGTGGCCCAGGCCCGGCGATTCGGCGTGGAAATCCTCGCTCCGCAGGAGGTTTGCAGTCTGCGTGTGGAAGGCGGCTCCAAGTTCGTTAAGCTTTCCGACAGCACGGAGATCGGGGCCAAAGCCGTGGTGATCGCAACCGGCGTTTCCTATCGCAAGCTGAATGTCCCGGGCCTCGAACCGCTGCAGGGCGCGGGCGTCTACTACGGCGCGGCCATGACCGAGGCCGCCACCTGTAAAGACGAAGATGTGTACATCGTGGGCGGCGCAAATTCCGCGGGGCAGGCGGCCATGTTCTTTTCGAAATACGCGCGTCGCGTGATCATGCTGGTTCGCGGCCCTTCGTTGACGCTCAGCATGTCGCAATACCTGATCGAACAAATCAGGCAGACGCCGAATATCCATGTCGAGTACAACTCGCACGTAACCGAAGCGTTCGGCACCGACCGTCTGGAAGCCCTCTCCGTGCGGTGCTCCACCAGTGGCGAAACACAGAAAGTGCCGGCTGCTTCCCTTTTCATCTTCATCGGCGCCGCTCCCCTTACCGATTGGCTGGCCGGAGTTGTCGAGCGCGACGAAAAGGGGTTTATCCTGACCGGCCGGGACCTGATGGCCGACAACAAGCTGCCGCGCGGCTGGCCGCTCCAGCGCGAGCCGTGGCTGCTCGAAGCCAGCGTGCCGGGTATCTTTATTGCCGGCGACGTACGCTACCGCTCGATCAAGCGCGTGGCTTCCGGTGTCGGCGAAGGCGCCAATGCCGTGCAATTTGTGCATCAATATCTCGGGACGGTGTGATTATGACCAGCCCCAGCAATACTGCCGCGCAAATCGAGAGCATCGTTCGCGACCTCAAGACCAACTCCAACTTTGCCGATCTGTCGCAGGAGGATCTGACTTGGCTGGCCGAGCGCATGGAAGACGCACATTTCGCCGTCGGCGACGTCCTCGGCCGCAAAGGGGACCCTATCTCGCACCTCAATGTGATCATTGAAGGAGAGCTGCAAGTTGACTTTCCCGAAGAACCGGGCACACCGCGCTTCATCGCGCATCAGGGTCAAATCACCGGGGCTTTGCCTTTTTCGCGCCTGAAGAACTACATGGGCACGGCGCGCGTAGCTCTGCCCCTGCACGTCCTGCGTTTGCATATGCAGTATTTTCCGGAGCTGATTCAGCGCATCCCGGTCCTGGGCTACCGTCTCGTCGCCGTCATGTCCGACCGCATTCGCGAGACCACGCGCCAGGAGACGCAGCGCGACAAGCTCATGGCGCTCGGCAAACTCTCCGCAGGTCTGGCCCACGAACTCAACAATCCCGCCGCCGCAGCACAACGCGCCGCCAAAAGCTTGAAGGAAGCGATGGACAACGTGCGCAGCGCCAGTCTGCGCCTGCTGCAGCATCCCCTGACCAACGAACAGCGTATGGCCGTCTTCGCGTTTGAACGCGAAGTGACCGATCGGGTCGCGGAAAAGAGCGATTCCCACCTGGATCCGGTCGCGCTCAGCGACTTGGAAGCCGAGCTCACGGAGTGTCTCGAGGCGCAGAAGGTCGAAGAGCCGTGGAAAATCGCCGGGCCGCTGGCCGAAGCCAACGCCGACCTGGACAAGATGGAAGCCTTGCGCGTGGACGTCGGCGATCTCGTGCTGATTGACGCGCTGCGCCGCGTGGCCGCCGTCGTCACCATCTTTCGTCTGATCCATGAGATTGACAACAGCACCAAACGGATCAGCGAACTGGTAACCGCGATCAAGCGCTATTCCTACATGGACCAGGCCGCTCTGCAGGAAGTGGACGTGCGCGAGGACCTCGACAACACCATCAAGATCTTCGGCCACTGGCTGAAGAAGGGCATCACGGTCAAGCGCGACTACGATCCCGACCTGCCGAAAGTTTGCGCATATGGAAGCGAGCTCAACCAGGTGTGGACCAACTTGATTGACAACGCCATTGACGCAATGAACGGCCAAGGCGAACTGCGTATTCGGGCAGTCCGCGCGTTGGACGCGGTGTGCGTGGAGATCGGCGACACCGGCCCCGGCATCCCTGAAGACGCCAAATCGCGCATCTTCGATCCCTTCTTTACGACCAAGCCCGTCGGCGAGGGCACGGGACTCGGTCTCGATACCGCCATGCGCATCGTGCAAAAACACCACGGCACCATGGAAGTGAAATCCAAGCCGGGCGACACGCGATTCTTCGTGCGCATTCCGCTGCAACAGCCGAGATTTCACAACAACATCCAGCCCCAGCAGGAGCAGGAGGCGGCGTCATGAGTAAGGGTTGTTCTCATTTGAGCCACATCAAGAACGTTCGCCCGCACACCCAAGGCTGCGAAGAGTGCCTGAAGACGGGCGACTCTTGGGTGCACTTGCGCTTGTGCCGGGAATGCGGCCATGTCGGCTGCTGCGATTCCTCGAAGAACAAGCACGCGACCAAGCACTTTCACGCAACGAAGCACCCGATCATGCAGTCGCTTGAGCCCGGAGAGGATTGGATGTGGTGCTTTGTGGACCAAGTCGAGGTCGCAGCCTGACGGTAGCACTCTCTCAGTCTCGGTGCCCGTTCCTCCGTGCTCAGTCGAAATTCGTCGTCATCCTAACCGCTGCTATGATTCCGCATGGGCAAAATTGACTGTCAAGGCCTGCTGTTTGATCTGGATGGAGTGCTTGTAGATTCGACACCGGCTGTCGCGAGGGTGTGGACCATCTGGGCACGCAAGCACGGCTTCGACCCCGAAGAGACGGTGCGCAAGGCGCATGGCCGCCCGAGCCTGGCCACCATTCGCGAGCTTTTACCGGATGCCGATCACGAGCAAGAGAACGCGCTGGTAGAACGAATGGAAATCGAGGACGTTTCTGACGTAGTGCCCTTGCCCGGCACGCTCGAACTTCTGGGATCGCTGCCGGCCGAGCGATGGACGGTCGTAACCTCATGCACGCGGGCTCTGGCCCTGGTTCGGCTGCAGGTAGCCGGACTTCCCGTACCTCAAAGAATGGTCACTTCGACGGACATCGTGAACGGGAAGCCGCATCCGGAACCCTATCTGAAGGGCGCGGGGCTGCTGGGAATTGCGCCGCAGGATTGCGTGGTCTTTGAAGACGCGCCGGCCGGGATCCGATCCGGCAAGGCGGCAGAGAGCCGGGTGGTGGCATTTCAGACGACCGAGAGCGACGATCGGCTCCGGCTTGCGGGTGCGGACTGGATCGTCAAGGATGCGTCGGCGGTCCGCGTGGCGGAAAGCGACGGCTTCGAAAAGATCTCGCTGATCCTCGGACTTTCCTGAAGGACTTCGGCCTTTACCGCGACTTGTCGCGCCTTATGGCCTTGCCGCCCCCGTATTCATAACGCCACGCACCATTTATTTACGCGCAGAGAGAAGATAGAAGCGCCGCATACTAGGATTCCCGGCAGATCTGACCGAAGTCAAAACAAAACTCCGCGATTATAGACAGGGCCATGAGCACCACAACGCAAACACTTCCCTCACCACAGGCAACTTCGCAGGAAAACCAGCCGCGCGCCTCCGGACTGCCGCAACTTATCACCGCCATGCTGAGGTCCGGCGGACAGATTAGCGACCTGATCTTCTCTCCGGGGCGTGCTCCGCAGGTGGAAAAGAGCGGCCAGCTGGTCGAACTCAAATTCACGGGGCTGGAGTGCCTTAAGCCGCAGGACACGCGCGCGATCGCCTATGAGCTGATGGGCAAGAACGAAACTCCGATCCGCAAGCTCGAACAGGAGGGATCGGCTGACCTCTCCTACGGCATCGACGGCGTCGCGCGCTTCCGCGTGAACATCTTCCGCCAGCGCGGCAGCCACGCTATCGTGATGCGCGTCATTCCGGATAGCATTCCTAGCTTCGACGATTTGAAGCTGCCCACGGTGCTGCAAGAGATCGTCGAGCTGCGCAACGGGATTGTGCTGGTAACCGGGCCTACCGGTTCGGGCAAGTCTTCGACGCTGGCCGCGATCATCGACAAGATGAATCTCGACAAGGCCTACACATCCTGACCATCGAAGATCCCATTGAATTTCTGCACAGGCACAAGCGCGCGACCATTCATCAGCGCGAGCTGCACAGCGATACGCCGACCTTTGCCCTGGCTCTTCGCGCCGCCTTGCGGCAGGCGCCCAAAGTCATTCTGGTCGGAGAAATGCGCGACCGCGAGACGATTGAAATCGCTTTGGAGGCTTCGGAAACCGGCCACCTGGTTCTTTCCACGCTGCACACCATTGACGCCGCGAAGACCGTGGAGCGTATCGTGGGTGTGTTCCCGCTAGCCGATCAGCAGGCTATCCGGACGCGGCTTGGCAAAGCCTTCCGCTTCATCGTTTCGCAACGCCTGCTGCCGCGCAAAGATGGCAACGGCCGCATCGCCGCGGTGGAAGTTCTCAAGTCCACGATGCGCACCCGCGAATACGTGGAAAAGGGCGAAAGCGAAGGCAAGTCGCTGCTCGACGCCATGCGCGACGGGTCGAACGAAGGCATGCAGCACTTCGACGCCGAATTGAACAAATACGTGCGGCGAGGCCTGCTGGGCTTTGACGTAGCGATAGGCTTTGCGACCAACGCCGGCAATTTCCGGCTCGAGATGCAGGACTATCTCGAAGACCCGAAGAACGGCTACCGGAAGCCAAACGCGCCCGGAACCGATCCGGAACTCGAACCCTGATTTTGAACGCAGCCGCTTCTGCGGCCGCCGGACTCAATGCGGTTCCGATGCTGGACCTTCATACAGCTCAATCAACACCTTTCTACCGTCAAGCGCTGTGACCAGGAAGAAGTTGACGCGGGTCCCGTCCGCTCCCGGGCGCTTCGCGGGATAGACCGGCTGCACGCCAAACTGTTGGCGCAAAATCGCCGTTGCCCGGTCCACGTTTTCACACGGAAATTCCACCTGCTGGATACCCTCTCCCTGTTTGGCCAGGTAGCGGGCGATGGCTCCCGAAGCCTCGGGATCGCGGGTGGTCAAGACATCAAGCTTGATGCCGCCGGCGAAATGCAGCTCGAACTCGCTGGCGTCCTGCTCGCGCGGAACTTCGGCGAGACGCGGCCAGCCGTTGGCCGCGCGAATTTTGGCGAAGGTCACGGGCTGCACGGCGAGCCCGACCGTGGCGCGAGGGGTCTCTCCGCAAAGTCGAGCCAGTTCCGCACTTTGCCACCAGCTCTCTACGGCTGCGCCGGCTCGACGGTCTCCCACGTGATAAATCTCCGTCGCAGCTTTGGCCCGCTCCTGCGCATTCTGGCTGGCGAGAGCTGCGATCCATTCTGGTCTGATTTCGCTCATGTCCTCAATTCGTCCGCGGGCCGGCCTCGGCGACTTTCCTAGGCTTCATGAGCAACGAGGAAATAACCGCTAAGGCGAGCATACCCAATACGACGCCGAGCGAGACCCCCACCGATATGTGCAGCCACGGCTCGACGATCATCTTGGCGCCGATGAAGATCAGCACCAGCGCCAGGGCGATTTTGAGATAAGCGAATTTGTCCAGCACTCCCGCCAGCAAGAAGTACAGCGCTCGCAGGCCCAAAATGGCGAAGACGTTGGATGTAAAAACGATGAATGGGTCGCGGGTGATGCCAAAAATGGCGGGAATGGAGTCCACCGCGAAGGTTACGTCGGTGATTTCGACCACCAGCAGCACCAGAAACAACGGCGTGGCGTACCATTTTCCTTCTTCACGGACAAAGAAGCGTTCTCCGCGATATCCACGGGTCAGCCGAAGGTGCTTGCTGACATAACGGACCAGGAAGTTGTTCTCGGGGTGGTTTTCCGCCTCGCGCGCCAGCAGCATGTGCAGTCCAGCATAGATAATGAAAGCACCAAACAGATACATGACCCAATCGAAGCGCTCGACCAGGGCGGCGCCGGCGGCAATCATGATGCCGCGCATCAGAAGGGCGCCCACGATTCCGTAGGCCAGCACGTTGTGCTGGTATTCGTCTTTCACCGCAAAAACGCGAAAAATGATGAGGAAGACGAAAAGGTTGTCTACGCTCAGCGATTTTTCAATGAGGTAGCCGGTGAAGAATTCCAGGGTAGGCTGCCGGCCGTATCCGTGAAGAATCCACAAGCCGAACGCAAGCGCCAGCGTGATCCACACGACGCTCCAAACCAGCGATTCCTTTGCGGATATCTTGTGCGGCTTGCGATGGAAAACACCCAGGTCCAGTGCGACGGCAATGAGTACGAATGAAATGAAACCTATCCAGTGAAGCGGTGCGTCCATCTCCCCGTCAGTTCTGCCAGATCGTCATCGAGCGCCACCCCGGCCGGAGACCACCCGGTGCGAGGTCACTTGGCCACGCGAATCACCGTGAAGATAGATTGTCGGTCGCGTTTAGATTCGTCAACTCAATTCGGAGCGTCTGCCCCGCGGCGATTTTTACGGGAACATCCCAGCGCAGGTGTGCGTCGCCTGCCGAGGCAACGAGGGCCAGCGTACTGAGCCAATAACTCCCCGGCGCCAGCCCCGCGATGGAAGCGTGCCCATCGAGATCGGTATCGGCTTTGGCCGCCAGGTATTTGGTTTGCGCTTCCGCGGGGGCAATCTGCTGGACGCGGCGGCGGTGCCTATTCTCCAGCTCCGCCCATTTCCGGGCCGGATTGACGCCGTCGAGCTCGAGTTCCATACCGGCCATGGTTTCCGGATGCGCGGTGATGAACTTTTTGAGCGCGCTCAGGTATTCCTGGTGCTGCTTTTCATACCGGTCGGGATTCTCGGTTTTGTCGGCCTCCCTGAATCTGGGCACCGGTATGCCACTCGTGACTCCGCCGCTGTTGGAGCGCTGGTAGGCCAGCAGGAACTCGGGCACATGCAGCACGTCGTCGGGCGTGAAGAGCTTGTCCACGCCCGGCAGCGTAAGGTCGGTCGCATCGTGCTTGTGGAGCCAGGCGCGGAGTTCCGGAGAGATCTTAAGGTCGTCGATGAATTTGTCGCGCGCGGGAGGGCCGTCGCGCTCGTCAATCTCTTTCACGATTTCGTCGTAGCTCTTGGTCAGAACGTAAAACGTGAAATCCCGGACCGGTTCGGGCTTGGCCGCCGTGGGCGTCACACGCGCCGTAAAGTCGAGCGTACCGTTCGGGTTCTGCGCTGACGCACGCCCGCTCAAAGCGGCAAAAGCCGCCGCCACCAGCAAGATTTTCTTCATCCCGCCATCCTAGCAGACGGGGCGCGGCGGGCGCCGGAGTTCATTTCAGCGAGAACGCGTAACGTCCACCCCCGTCTACTCGGACAACGGGCGGCCGGTGATGCCATTCGAGTTCGCCGCCCCCCATGCCATGTTCCATTCCATCGCCGATGCCGTTTTTCCCGGCGCCTTCTGAGCCGTAGCCGCTGGGTCCTGGCAGCACAAAAAAGCGGCTCCCGACGCATGGTGGGAGCCGCAAAAACGAAAAAGGTTGCTTGCTTGCTGAATCAGAAGAGCCGGAACGTTACTTCGATCGGCACTTGCGCCGCGACCGGTTTGCCGCCGGGGCCGACCGATGGGCGGAACTTCCACTGGCGCACCGCTTCGATGGCCTTTTCGTCGAGTCCGAGACCCGGACTCTTGACGACCTGAATGTTGCTCGCGCGGCCATCCAGCGTGATGACCACCATCAGCACCACGACTCCCTGATACTTGGCCTTGCGCGCCTCGTCGGAATATTGTGGATCGGGGCAGTAGATGCAGCTCGGCATGCCGACGCCGTTCACTCCGGCGCGGAACGCTCCGCCGCCCGTACCGCCGCCTTCCCCGGGACCAAGGCCGCCGCCGGAACCGCTGCCAATGCCGGTGCCGCTGCCGTGGCCGAGCGAATCGCTTACGCCATTGGCCAAGGGATCGCCAAACGTCGGCGCCTGAATATTCGACACGCGCAGATCCGGCGGACCAAGCAAAGATGGATCCATCGGCAGTTTGGGCGCGGGATTCTGAATGTGAACCTGTGGCGGCGTGAACTGGGTCCACTTAAACTTCGGCAGCTTGCCGCGATTCACGGGAGCCAGGCTGTGGTCGTTGGCACCACCGCCTCCGCCTGCCGGTTTAGTGCCGGGCGGCAACTTGGGTGTGTAGGGCGAAAGATCGATTAGACCTACGTCGGTCTTGGTTTTGGCCTCGGTGGACGACGGCAGAACCTTGGTAAACAGGGGAACGACGATGAGCGCAATCAGCGCCACGTGGAGGCTGATGGAAATCACTTGCGTCCAGCGGAAGTTTTCATCCTTGGTCCAGATGTCCTTGACGCGAACCGGTTTCACCTCAAAAGGCAGAGGAGCCTGTTTGGTGGGTGAGAAAAACTCCTTGATGCGCGAACCGAATCCCCCAAAACCTTCCACCCAACCGGTGGAAAGGCGGCTGTCGGAGCTTCCTTTCGGCACCGGGCGCCTGGTGAAGAACTCGCCGACGTTGTTCCAAAAGCCGTCGCCATACTGGGAAGGCATCAGCGTCGACTTCACGTCGCCCCGAACCTTGACCGGCCGGTCGAACAAGAACTGTTTGAGGTTCGACCAGAAGTTGTCCGGCATGAGCATGGGAGGCCGGCCGAAGCGAGGTGCTCCGGGTGAAGACGCAGATGATTTCTGCCCGGAAGTTGTGTGATCCGGGTTACGCGGCGGCCCCAAGTTGAGAAGTGTTCCTGGCACGTTTCTCCGCCCCAATTCGTTAGACGCAGTCCGACCCTTCCGGGTGCACCTTCCGGTACGATTCGGGACAGCCGGGAAAGGTTGCTACTGTCAATTCCGCCCCGCTCGGTGCACCAGGCACCACTTCTCCTATTGTAACAACCGGTCGCCGAAGAATCCACGACAGATGCCAAAGGCGCAACGTGCTAGAATCCAGCTCCCGCTTCTCTGCGACACCTCCCGTCCTACCCCCGGAGAATTCCCATGGAAGATCTGCAAAAGCAGGCAAAAACACAGGCTATTGTGATGGCCGCAGCCATCTTCGCAGCGCGAAGTTTGAGCGACTGGGATGGTGGCCGCTCGCCGCGGGCCATTGCGGCTGCCAGCGACGCCATCAGTAAGGCCAAGTTTCTGATTGAGGAAATCGAGCGAAAGCTGCGATGACGGTGTGGCGGCTCTCCGGAGGCTAGCCGCGAGGAGCGTCCGGAGGGCCGCAGATTTGACGTGTCGTTGATATCCGGGACCGCTCAACCGAAATTGGCCGGGCCGGCGTTCCGTTGTAAAATCTCCGGTTACACTTCCCCAAGTTTTCCCGCCGTGCTTCCGGCGAAAACCAGGGTTGAGAAGGGATTGCGACGTGGCATCCATGTCCGAACCGCTTGCACTCAAGACGACGCTGAACCTGCCTAAAACGGACTTTCCGATGAAGGCGGGGCTGCCGCAGAATGAGCCCAAACAGCTTGAGGCGTGGCAGGCGGCCAATCTTTATCAGCAAATCCTCGACGCGCGCCAGGGCAAGCCGCTGTTTGTGCTGCACGATGGTCCGCCCTATCCGACGGGCACGATTCACCTGGGCACCGGCCTCAACAAGATCCTCAAAGACCTGATCGTCAAGACCCAGAGCATGGCCGGCCACTGCGCGCCCTACGTGCCGGGTTGGGATTGCCACGGCTTGCCCATTGAGACGCAAGTAGAAAAGGAGCTGGGCGGAAAAGGCAAAGTCCCGCCCGCGGAGTTCAGAAAACTCTGCCGCGAATTTGCCGCGCGCTACGTGGAGCAGCACAAGAAGGATTTCAAACGCCTCGGCGTCTTTGGCCGCTGGAATGATCCCTACCTGACCATGAGCTTCGACTACGAAGCCACCATCGCCGGCGCGTTCCTGGAATTCATGGAGAAGGGCTACGTCTACCGCGGACGCAAGCCGGTCTACTGGTGCATCTACGACTCGACGGCCCTGGCCGAAGCCGAAGTCGAGTACGAGGATCACCGGAGCCCGTCGATCTGGGTGAAATTCGCCGTAGCGGGCGGTGGTCGGGGCGAGGCCGCCAAGATCGGCCCCGATGTTGCGGCGGTGATCTGGACTACCACTCCTTGGACCCTTCCGCACAACCGCGCGCTGGCATTTCATCCGGACTTTGAGTATGCGGTCGTGCAGACGGAAAAAGGCAAGCTGCTGCTCGCGGCGGACCGCGTCGCCGCGCTAGAAGCCGAGTGCGAAATCAAACACGCCGAGATTCTGGCGAAGTACAAGGGACGTGAGTTCGAAGCCATGCGGTTTCACCATCCCTTTGTGCCAATCGAGGTCCCGGGACTGCTCGCGGATTACGTCACGCTCGATCAAGGCAGCGGCATCGTGCACACGGCTCCCGGTCATGGCGTCGACGACTTCAACTCCGGGCAAAAATACGGCCTGGAGATCTACGCTCCGATCGATGACAAAGGCGTGTACCTCGAAGGCCTGCCGGAATACAAAGGCAAGGATGTCTTCACGGCGAATCCCATCATCGTAAAACTGCTCGCCGACCGCGGCGCGCTCCTCGGCAATCACCCCTACAAACACAGTTATCCGCACTGCTGGCGCTGCCACAATCCGGTGATTTTCCGCGCGACCGAGCAGTGGTTCATCCGCATGGACGCGATTCCAACCGACAGCGCCAGATCCCTGCGCCAGGAGGCGCTCGACGAAATTCACAAAGTGAAGTGGATTCCGGCCTGGGGCGAAGACCGCATCTATGAAATGGTCGAGAAGCGGCCGGACTGGTGCGTTTCCCGGCAGCGCTTCTGGGGCGTGCCCATCATCGTTTTCTTCTGTGAAGGCTGCGGCGAACAGCTACGAGATTACCAGGCCCTGCGCAACGTGATCGGGTGGTTCAAGAAAGAAGGCGCCGACGCTTGGTACAAGCACTCCCCCGAGGAGCTTCTGCCGCCTGGGACCCAGTGCCGATGCGGCGCGGCCAAGTGGCGCAAGGAAAACGACATTCTCGATGTTTGGTTCGATTCCGGTTCCTCCAACCTGGCCGTACTGCACGACAAGGAATGGCCTGCCGATGTCTATCTCGAAGGACCGGACCAGTATCGCGGCTGGTTCCACAGCTCTTTGCTGGTCGCTACCGGCGTAAAACACGCCGCTCCTTACCGCGGTGTGGTCACCCACGGCTGGACCCTCGACGAACAGGGCCGGCCCATGTCCAAGTCGCTCGGCAATTCCATCGATCCCGCCGAAATCTGCGACAAATGGGGCGCCGATCTGCTGCGGCTGTGGGTTACTTCGGTCGAATACCAGGCCGACGTGAAGATGAGCGAACGGGTTATGACCCAGCTCAGCGAAACCTACCGCAAGATTCGCAACACCTTTCGTTTCGCGCTCGGCAATCTTAACGATTTCGATCCTGGCAAGGACTCGTTACCCAGCGAGCAGATGGAAGAGATGGATCGCTGGATGCTCGATCGCACGGCCGAGCTGGTCAAGAAATGCCGCGAATGGTACGCGGCCTACGAATTCCACCGGGTCTATCACGCCATGCACGACTACTGCGTCGTCGACCTCAGCGCCTTCTACTACGACGTGCTGAAAGATCGTCTCTACACCAAGGCGCCCGACAACCCCTCGCGGCGCTCCGCGCAAACCGCCATCTACAAGATCTCGAGCGCCCTGATTCGCATCATGGCTCCCATTCTGGTCTTCACGGCGGAAGAGGTCTGGAAGTACCTGCCCAGGGCCGCGGGCTCGCCGTCGAGCGTGCACATCGCGCTGTTTTCAGAAGACGCCGAGTTGCGCTCCGGTCTGGCCCCGGCGCGGGCGGCCGATTGGGAGTTGCTGGCCAAGGTCCGTGCCGAGGTTTTGAAGGCTCTCGAGGCCGCGCGCAGCGAAAAACGCATCAATTCCGGACTCGAAGCCAAGGTGCTTCTCGGCGGCAATCCGGAACTGCGGGCAAAACTCAACCACCACCTGGCGCAGTTGCCGGGCTTGTTCATCGTCTCGCAGGTCGATTTCCTGACCGCAGGCGCTCCCGAGTACCAGTCCGAACTGGTGCCATCGCTGCAAGTGTCGATTCAGAAGGCCGACGGCGCTAAATGTGAGCGCTGCTGGAACTACTCCACGCATGTGGGCGAAAATGCTCGCTATCCGACGGTATGCGAGCGGTGTTCTCGGGCCCTCGGGGAAATCGAGGCTGGGTAGAGCCATGGCAGCCATCTCCTAAAGGCAATGATCCACCCCTCACGACTGCGCTGGCTGATCCTGACCTTCGTCGTGGTCCTTCTCGACCGCGCCTCCAAGGCCTTCATCGAAGCCAAAACCAGCGAAGGCTGGCGCCACGAGCTCATCCACAACTTTATCTACTTGGTGCACAGCAGGAACACCGGTATTGCCTTCAGTCTGTTTGCCGACGGCTCGTCTTGGATCCGCTACGTTCTGATCGCAGGCTCGCTCGTGGTGATTGCGATTCTCGCCTGGTATCTGGTGCGAGGCTCGGCCGTCTCCGCCCGCGCTGCAGCTGGTTTGGCGCTGCTGCTCGGCGGAGCCACCGGCAATCTAACCGACCGCATTCTGCGCGGCGGCGTCACCGATTTTTTCGAAGTCTGGTTTGTTTCCTACCGCTATCCGGCGTTCAACGTCGCCGACTCGGCGATCACCATTGGCGCCGTCCTGATCCTGCTCGACGTCCTGTTGCCGCGCCGATCAACCACTAAGACCGCGCCAAATTAATTGATCCTACTGCCGGCAGAGTTCCTGCAGTTGCTTCATGGGCTTTTCCGCATGGGGCGGAAGCGGCAAGTTTCGCGCCTGCATGATCTGTTCCTGCAAGATGGTGCCTTCCTTCATCACCACATGGGGGTCGATGTCGTAAGCAGGATCCTTCTGCGCCTCTTCGAGCGTGATGAATTTAAACCCCTGCTGCTTCATCTGCGCCAAAAGCTGCGGCAGCATCTGCGCGTCGAAGGCTCCGATGTGCATCAAGAGCACGTATTTGATGTCGCGTTGAAACAACTGCTCGGACAACTCGCGGCCCAGCTTCATGTACTCGCTTGCGGTATTTAGGTAACTCTCCTTGAGCCAGGCGATGGCCTTTTCGTCCTTCTTTTCCGAACAGCGCGCGTACGGTCCGTTCCAGGCGTAGTCTTCGAAATCGAGCGTTACCTGCGCGATGCGATAGCCGCGGTCCTTCAGGTACCTGCGGATTTCATGTCGTTTTTCTAGAGTGTCGCCTTCATCGAGATAGGGGTAACGAAACCAGCGCCAGTCCTTGCCGCCCATGAGGGCCTCGAGCGTAGCTTCATTCTTGGCGACCTCTTCTTCGAACGCCGCCGCCGGATTATTGTTCAAACTCATATGGTTGAGCGTATGGTTGCCGAGCGGCTGCCCGGCCTCCCGCCAAAGCTCAAGCACTTTCCGATCGTCGGGGTGCGCCTGCTGTTTGCCCGCGTTGATGAACCCGTACACTTCCGGCACATTCGCCGCCTTGAAAGCCGCCAACATCTCGCGCGTCACGTCTACCCGCGTCGTTCCGGGCGGCAACGGGCCATGCGACGGCAAATCGTCAACGGTAATCGCCACTTCCTGAGCGTGTGCCGGCAGGGGGCACCCTAACAGACCAAAGGTCAGGCAGGTTGGTACAAAGTGTTTGAGCCAGGTAAGCCATGCCAAGCCGTCTCGTGTACAGCGCATTGCGAAGACCTCCATCAGAATGATCTTGCGGCAGAGTCACATGCCGCTTCAATGCGCGTCCAGGTAGAGATTCAATCGCGCCTTCTTCAAGAATTCCAGCTTTTCGCGCAACCGGGTTCTTTCCGGGGCGTGCGAAAAGATTGTGAACCCTACGGTATCATTGCAGCCGGCAAAGTCTTCGGTCCGCAGGTAACATTCCTTCCACTGCTGTTTGCCTAGAGTGTAGAGAAATACTTCCGAGCGATCGGCCACGGCCACAGCGCTCAGCGTGGACGCCAGAAACAGCGCCAAGGTCCATTTTCGCAAGGGACCGCTCGGCAGACTCAGCAGATAAAAATATAGACCGAGCATGGCGATTTCCAAATAGATCACATAGCGCGACGACTGCGGAAGTCCTCCACACAAACGGCCATACGCGGTTGCCGCGCAAAAGAGCAGGCTGTAGACAATCATTGCGAAGCTGACCAGGCGCTGCGTAACGAGCGCTTTTCGACTCTCGAGCCTGGGCTCGAATATCATCTGCCGGAGCGCGGTGAGAGCCGCGGCGACCAGCACCAGCAACACCACACCGCCAACCATCCTCGGAGCGGTGGTTACTCCGTGAACCGCAAAAAAGTTCGCCAGCATCAAAGCTACATAAACGGTGTACCAGCCGGGCGAGCGGGGCTGCGGCGAAAAACAATCCAAATCCGGATTGAATTTCCACCCCATGAAAAACGAACCTAGCGAGAGTAACGAAACCGCAACCGCCAGCCATAGATACACCTTCGAGACACGCTGTTGTGAGTCGGTCGTCGCGTGATCGAGCAATAACAGCAGCGGTGTAACCAAACCGAGAAGCAGCCCGAAGCCGGTATAAACAGTGAAAAAGTTGACCAACAGAACCAGGGGCAACTTCGTTTTGCCATTCGGCAGCGTCCAAGCGAGAAAATAGAGCATTACCAGCAGAAGCGGCAAAGGCCCGTGGGCAAAATTCGGCGTCAGAACCAGTGTCTCCCACTGCGCCGGCGTGAACAATATCGCCGGTATCACGATGTCCGACAGAACCAGCCGGCCATAGAGCCGGTGTTTCAGCAGGAGCGCGCAGAGCGCTGCGACCACTACCACGCCTCCGACCACAAAAGACTCCACTCGGCTATTCCAGCCGGACAGGGGATCAACTAGTTTCTCGAATAGCGCGCCCAATCCCTGTCGATGCGGTCCGTGTTGCCAGTTGAACATTTGCCAAAACGAGTGCTTCTGGAAAAGAGTGGCGTCGTTGAACTCCCATTGATCCGAATAAAAGATGTTGACTGCATATTGCGAAATCAGAAAAAACATCCTGGTCGCGAGGCCAGCAAACGCCGCGGCCAACAACAGAAAAACGGCACGCGAAGAGATCCACGCGCGCTCGGGTAGGTCGGAGGCTGTCGGGGAAATAGCCCTTTGCGGCGCCGTCGTCTCTGTCGCCTTCCCGAAGAGCGTGGCGGCCATCAGCGATTCCTTTGATAGATCGCAACAAACTCTTTTCGCCGTGGCCGATAGTTCATGGCTTCGTAGCCCCAACGATAGACGTCGCGATTGCCGCCGTCGGCAATGCCCACCAGGGTATAGTTGCCCCGCACGTAGCCGTCGGTCCAATCAAAGATATGGGTGTCCGCGCCCGATCGCGTATCCCAGGAATCCCGCGACAGCACATAGACGACATACAAAGGCTTGGCCGACTCGACTTCGCGGATCATCTCATCCTGCATGACGCGGCCGTAGGGCTGGTTCTCGACCAGTGCGTAGGTGTAGATGTATCCGGTCGCCGAACGCCGGTAGGCGTAAAAATAGATCTCCGGCTCGGATCCCATCACCGCTATGCGATCCTGGGGCGAAGAGTGGGCCTGGATATAGGCGGCAATCTCCAGAGCTTCCGGAAACGGATTCGGGCCATAGACATCCCGGCAGGCTTGCCTCGCTGAATCCTGGAAGTAAATCTGGCGATCAGCGTACAAGGCGTTGCCAAACGCAAGGCAAAACAGCAGCGCGGCAACCAGGGGCTTCAAGCGCAGCCGCCTCAGCAGGTCGGCCAGCGCGCTCAAGCCAACTCCGGTCAGCAAGGCCAGCACCGGATAGAGCATGATGAAATAGTGGCCGCGAAAGTACAGGCCGACGCTGATCGACAAAAACGAGAAGCCGAGTAGCCCGATCACGAACAGCGCATGCGGCTTTATCTTCTTGTTCCATAGGAACGAAGCCATTCCCAGAACGGTCAAAAAGAAAAAGAACAGGATGTGCTCTTTTTGCAGTTCGACGCGATTGGCTAACTGCTGCAATCCCTTAAAGGGCGTTTGTTCGGTTCCGTAGGCGCGCGCATAGGAAACGGTCCAGAACCAAAACTTCGCAAAAACTCCGGCGCGCCAAAGGATGAGGCAAGTCAGGGCATAGGGAACGATCGCTCCGGCCGAATAGGCGGCCAGCTTGCCGACAAACGTACGCCGCTGATCAGGACCCGGCCATTCGCGCAGGCACAGGTAAAGCCCGCCGAAAATGGCAAAAAATATGCCCGGCTGCTTCATCAGAAAGGCCAGGCCGAAGCTCAATCCGCTCGCAAAGTAAAGGAGCAGCCGGTTGGAACCGAGGGCTAGAAAGAGAACCCACATCGCCAGGAGCGCGAAGAGAGTCACAAAGTGCGTGGCGTGCGCGGCCAGCCCCAGTACCAACGGGCGAATGGTAAACAGACCAAAGGACGCGCCTGCAATCACCGCGGCCAGCGGGTCAAAAAGGCGCCGCACTATCAGAAACACGAGAAAAATCGAAACCGAATTGATGACGATCAATCCGGCATGAATGCCGGCGGGGGTTTCTCCGAACACCGCCATGATCGCCGAGTAGGCCGCGTAGGTGCCGGGGAGCTTCATGTTGTAGGCCAGCTGATACGGCGGAATGCCCTGCAAGATCAGTTGTCCGGCATAGGCGTACTCACCTTCGTCACGCTCCAGCGGAAAGTCCCGCAGCCGGAAACGGATGCCCGAAATAAGCAAGATCACCAGACAGATCGCGACGTATTCCCGCCGTAGGGAGAATCTGCCCCGCTGCACGGGACTCTCCGCGGCGCCAGGATGTTGCGCGAGCGTAGTTTTGGCGATGTCGGGCAATAGAGCGCGCTGCCTTGCGGGATGCAAAAATTCTTGACTTTTTGATGCTAGCATTGCGGCTTTGCGCTATCGGGCGACCTGCATCCTGGCCGTGCCTGAAGATGTACTGCCGCAGCCAGTGGCAGGCACGGGCGGCAGCACGGCCTGACAGAGGACCATGGACCTCAATTTCAAGCAACTCGAGCTGCTTGCAGAAAGAAGCGGCGACCGCCTGGACCGCTGGGTGGCCGAGCATTGTCAGAATCTCTCGCGCGCCCGCGTGCAGGAATTAATCGCCCAACGCCTGGTGCTCGTCAATGGCGCCCCGGCAAAACCGGCCTACAAGTTGCGGGCCGGCGACAAGGTGTTCGTGGAGGCGCAGGAGCGCCCGCCGCTCACGGCCGCAGCCGAGTCCATTCCCCTGCAGATCTTGTATGAGGACGACGACCTGCTGGCCGTCAACAAGCCGCCGGGAATGACCGTTCACGCGGGAGCCGGTGTCTCGCGCGGCACTTTGGTGAACGCGCTGCTCGGTCGAGGCCAGTCTCTGTCCCGGGGCGGCGTCGTGGCCGATGACCTGCGCCCCGGCATCGTCCATCGGCTGGACAAGGAGACCTCAGGCGTTATCGTCATCGCCAAAACCGATTTCGCCCATGCCCGGCTCGCCGAAGCCTTTGGCTCGCGCACGGTCAGAAAGAGTTACCTCGCGCTGGCCGAAGGAAGTTTCGGAAAACCAACCGGCAGCATCGACCTTCCCATTGGGCGCGACCCAGTTCGGCGCACGCGCATGAAGGCGTTCGCCGCCGCTTCCAAAGCAAAGGGACAACCCGGGCCGGCTGGCGCGCGAGCCGCGCTGACCGAGTGGAAGACGCTCCTCGCGCTCGGCCCGGCTACGCTGCTGGCAATCCAACTGCACACCGGAAGAACGCATCAAATCCGAGTGCACCTCTCCGCGGCAAGGCATCCACTGGTTGGAGACACTCTGTATGGAGCTGCGTCTCACCTTGAGGTCGGCAGCACGAGCATGCCGGCGCTTGGCCGGCAGTTCCTCCACGCCTCGCGCATCGGCTTTCCGCACCCGCGGACCGGGTCGTGGCTTGAGGTGCATGCGCCGCTGGCCGCGGACCTGCGCGATTATCTCGACCGCCTGGCCGCCCTCGAGGGGAAGCGTTTGGATGCGCTCGAGGACAGCCTTTAAGGGGCGGCTCCGGCCGGATTCGCTCGCTTTGGCCGCCCCGGCAAAATTGACGCTGCCCTCGCAAGATTCCTATACTTTCACATCATGACTGGTCTACGGTACTCACCGGTTCTCGCTCTGCTCGCAAGCATGACGCTGCTCGCGTTTCCGCCCGCTGACCACGCACAGCAAGGCGGCCAGCAGCAAGCCCCGGCCCAACAGCAGCCGGTGGTTCCCGCCAACCCGCAGCAGCCCCCTACCTTCCGCACCGAGGTCAACCTCGTCGACGTGCTGGCCACCGTGCTCGACCGCCGCAACAAGCTGGTTCCCGACCTGGAGAAGGGCGATTTCAAGGTTACCGACGACAACGCCGCGCAGGAGATTCGCTTTTTCAGCAAACAGTCCGACCTGCCGCTGCGCATCGGCATGCTGCTCGACACCTCCAACAGCATCCGCGACCGCATCAAGTTCGAACAGGAAGCAGCCGTCGATTTTCTCTACAGCGTCCTGCGTCGCGGCAAAGATCAGGCTTTTGCGATGACCTTTGACGACGAACCGCAAATCATTCAGGCGTTCACCGGGGACGGCGGCTTGCTGCGCGACGAAATCAACAAGACGCGCGCCGGCGGCGGCACCGCGGTATACGACGCGGTCTACGACGCTTGCGCGAAGCAGCTAAGTAATCCTCCGCGCCCGCCGGGCGATCAGCCCGATATCGTGCGCCGCGTGATGGTGCTCATCAGCGACGGCGACGACAACCTTTCGAACCACACGCGCGCCGAAGCCATCGAAATGGCCCAGCGTACCAATGTGGTCATCTATACCATCAGCACCAGCACGCAGTGGATTCAGCTTTCGCAAACCAATCCCAATAAAGCTGCCGAACGCAAGATGCATCTCACCGAGGGCGACGAAATCCTGAAAAGCCTGGCGGAAGAAACCGGCGGCCGCGCCTTTTTCCCGTATCATGTGGACGACCTGAATCAATCCTTCCAGGACATCGGCGACGAGCTGCGCAACCAGTACACCATCACCTATAGCCCGACCAACTTCGTCGCTAACGGAAAGTATCACCGCATCAGGATCGAGCTCCCCAATCGTGGCGGCTATCAGGTCCGCGCCCGCCGCGGTTACTATGCCAGGTCGCGCACCGGCACGATCAACCCTGCCAGCGCGCCGCCTGCGGGTGTGGCCACCCAGACCGCCCCCGGCAACAAGCCCTGACCGCAACTTTTATTTGGTCGTGTCGCGAAGGATGAACGCATCCGTCTCAATGCTTCCCCGCTCCATGGCGATCTGTTTTCCATCCGGTGAAAAGGCGTAGCGGAAGATCAGATCCTTCTCAAACCAGGTCAACGGCTTGCGCTTTGAACCGTCGAGCGCCTCCGACCACAGATTGTCCACGCCCTTTTCCCGCACCCGGTAGACGATGGAACTGCCGTCAGGAGCAAACATCGGCGCCGAGTTCATTCGCGGGTCCGCATCGAGGTAAGACGGCTTTCCCCGAGAGGTGGGGTCCATGCGAACCAGCAGCTTGTGATCGGCTTCGCGCAGTTCTATGGACGCAATCCATTTTCCGTCCGGCGACACATCGAATTGTGGGACCGGCTCATTCACCACGACCTCGGCCGCGCCCCCGTCAATCGAGACGCGCTTGACCGTCTGCCGGTCGGTCTGGTCCGTGTAGTACACCCATTTCCCGTCGCGGGTGCATACCGGCTCGCGGTCGTTCCGCCCCGACGTTAGCTGCGTCACCTTGCTGCCGTTCGAATCCATGCGCCACAAATTGATCACCGCGCTGCCCACCCGGTCCACGCGGCGAAACACGATGTACCGCCCGTTGCCGCAGGCCACGGTCTGATCCGAGATGTGGCCGCTGTCGTTCAGCAGCACCGTTTCTTCGCCATTGGGCGCCACGAACTTGACCTGCCCTGCCTGCGGCACCACCAGCATCCCGTTGGCTCCCCAGTTCCAGCGCCACAGGTTCTCGTGCGAACTGAGCGGAACCGTCTTCAGTTGCATCGGGGTTAGAGCGGGCGCGATTCCCAGGTCAAAGTTCGCTTTGCTTTGGCTGGCGACCAGCGTTTTGCCATCGGAGGCCAGGCTCGGATTGCGGTAGTCGTTGGTGTCGTGCGTCAGCAGGCGATATTCGCCGCCGGGAAACGTCAAGTATCCCAGCTGCGCATCGACCGAGCCGGAACTTAAATCCATGGATGGGATAATCAGGCCCGCTCCATTGGGTATCCATACCGGTTCGTAGAAAATTCGCGACGGGGCGATGGCAAAGTCTGTAGCCTTGCCTGTCGCTGCGTCCACGCGCAGGAAACCGCCCAAGGCCTCTTTGGTCGGCTGCACAATCGGGATCAGGATGGTTTTCCCATCCGGCGACCAGGCCGGCGTCAAGCTGTCGGTCAGGAAATTCTGATCCTTGAAGATTTGCCGCTCATCGCTGCCGTCGCTCTTCATCGAAATCAGGTCAAAGTACGGCGAATCATGTTTTTCGCGCAGGAACGCAAATCGCTGGCCATCGGGAGAGAAGGTAATCGGGCTGTCGACGTCCCTGGCCACGGCATGGGGCGTTCCGCCCAGTACCGGGGCCGCATACAGGATGCCGATGACGTGCTCTTCATCGTCGCGCCGAAGGAAATATAAATAGCTCCCATCGCGCGAAAACGTCAGCGCCTGATAGCGCGTCGCCGCCGGCGCCACAACCTGGGTATTGCTTCCGGTCGCGATGTGCCGCAGCCAGAGCGATTGCAAACCGCTCTCCGAGTGCACTTGCAACAGGTATTTTCCGTCGGGCGAGATGGCTGCCAAAAAGACGTGCCCGTTTTTTGTCAGGTTGGCAATATCAAAATTCTCAAACGGGATGCGCCTGGTCTTTTGTAAAAGCGAATAGCCGCCATAGCCCGCCGCCGCGAGCAACGCCGCCAGAACCGCGGCAACCAGCCCCGCCCTTAGTTTGTTTTCCCTGGCCGCCAGGACGATCGCCGAGCTACTCGACTTCGCGGGCTCAGCACGGTATGCGACGCCCGATTTTGTCGAGGCGGCGACGGTCGCGGCGCCAGACGGCGGCGTCTGGGTTCGCCCGGAATCACTTTCCCGCTGTAGGCGCTTCAAATCCGCGCGCAGCTCCGCAGCCACCTGGTAGCGGCAATCGCGGTCTTTTTCGAGCGCCTTGTTCAAAATCCGCGCAAGCTCTCCCGGCAAACTCGGATTGAGGGTAACCGGTGAAGTGGGCGTACTCCGTAAGATCCCGTCGAATACGATGGCACTGGTGGAACCGGGGAAGGCATGTTGCCCCGTCACCATCTCGTAGAGCACCGCACCCAGCGAGAACAGATCCGTACGCCCGTCCAGTTCCTCCCCGCGCGCCTGCTCCGGCGACATGTAGGCGATCGTTCCCACCGCCGTTCCGGGATTGGTCAGATGCGTCTCGTCCGGATCGATCGTCGGTCCTTCGGCCGCATCCCCCGGGCTCGCCACCAGTTTGGCCAGTCCAAAATCCAGGATCTTCGCTCCCCGGTCCGTCAGAAAGATGTTGGCCGGTTTGATGTCGCGATGGACGATTCCCTTCTTGTGCGCCGCATCGAGCGCATCGGCCAGCTGAATCCCTATCTCCAGCGTTCTTCCGAACGCCAGCGGAGCATTCACCAGCGCGCGGTCAAGCGACTGGCCCTCGAGCAGCTCCATCACCAGAAAGGTTCGCCCGCTGTCTTCTTCGATGGCATGCATGGTGCAAATACCCGAGTGGTTCAGCGCCGAAGCCGACCGCGCTTCCCGCAGAAAACGTTCGAGCGTCTGCGGATCGCGATGCTTGTCTTCCGGCAGGAACTTCAGCGCCACGCGCCGGCCGAGCTTGCTATCCTCGGCCTCATAAACCACACCCATGCCGCCGCCGCCCAGCTTGCGAAGGATTCGGTAATGCCCGATCGTTTGCCCGTCCATCGTGAAGGCCAAATGGTAGCGGCTGACCCGCCACCGGTCAATTGGCGGGCGCCCAAGCCACTTTCGCTACCCGGCCGCGGCCGGTATTGCCGTTCTTTTGTGCGCCGAAATCCCGGCTAGAGCTACAATCCCATCCGCAATGGCCAACCTCTGGCACCTCACGGCACTTTTCCGACTGGCGCCCGCTGTTTCCCGCTCGCAACTCCGCTGGGAGCTGGTCCATATTGCCGTGGCTGTCGCTCTCCTATCGGTGGCGCTGACTGCGATCGCTCTGTTCTTCTTCCGCCGCGGAGCACGCGATCTGACCCTGATTTACTTCAGCTTGTTGTTGATTCTGTACGCGGTCCGAATGCTGGCCCTCCGCGAATCCATCCGCGCGCTTTTCGACCTGCCGCGCATCGATTGGATTCGCCTCGACTGGGCCATCACCTGCTGCATCACGTTGCCGCTGAGCCTTTTCCTCCTGCAGGTCGCGGGAAATCGCTTCCGGTTGTTTTTCCGCTGGATGATCGCGGCGCAAGCGGCGTTTGCGATTTTCGGAATGACCGCCCCGGCCCTGGGTGCTGCGCTCCCCAAACTCTACTTCGCGAACAGCATTGTGATTCTCGCTACCGTTGTGGTGGCAGCTCTATTCCTGCTGACGCTCGGCCGGTCGTCCGGTCCCCGTTCAGGTTCGGGCCGCGAAGTGCGCGTCTTTATCGCCGGCTTCGTGGTTTGGCTGGTGTTCATCGTCCACGCAAATCTGGTAGGTCTCGGAATGGTCCCGGGACCCAGTGTCGAGTTCATCGGGTTTCTCACCTTCGTTGCCGCCCTGGCCTATATCGCGGCGTACCGGGTCTTTGCCAACGAGGAGCGGCTGCTTACCATCAACAAAGAACTGGAAATCGCCCGTAGGATTCAGTCGTCCATCATTCCGCAAAGCGTGCCCAAACGGACGGGACTCGAAATTGCCGCCCGCTACGCGCCGATGAGCGCCGTAGCGGGCGACTTCTACGACTTCCTTGAAGTCGATGAAAAGCGCCTGGGCGTCCTGGTAGCCGACGTCACCGGACACGGCATCCCCGCCGCGCTGATAGCCTCCATGCTCAAGGTCGCTTTTGCCGGCCAGGTGGCTCACGCGCATGACCCGGCCCGTTTGCTGGCCGGGCTGAACGCCACGTTATGCGGCAAATTTGAAGAGCACTTTGTCACCGCGGCTTATCTCTTCGTGGACCTCGAAAAGAGCCTTGTCCGTTACTCCGCTGCGGGCCACCCCCCGCTGCTTCTGACGTCTGCCGCCAGCCAGGTTCAGGAGATCGAGCAGAACGGCCTGATGCTGGGCCTGTTTCCCGAAGCGGCTTATACGTCTGCCGAACGCTTCATCACTCGCGGAGATCGTTGCGTGCTCTACACCGACGGAATCCTTGAAGCCCGGAATTCCGCCCAGGAAGAATTCGGCAAAGCCCGTCTGAGAGAATTCGTAGCAGCCCGACAGGATGCTTCGGGTGACCATCTCGCCGACGCGCTGCTCGATGCCGTCGTGCGCTGGTCGGGCCCCTCGCGGGATGCCGCGAAGCCTGTTCAGGACGACGACATCACTCTGCTGATCGTGGATTTCGCATCCACTCATCCGCCGCCCGGTAGAATCTAGGCGACAATTGCGGGTCTGGTCGCGCCATAGCGGACGGGCGTGTCACCGAGCATCAGCACCGAGTTAGTCGGTGACTAGGCATTCCCGCCTGTTCGGCCAGCGGAGGCAGGCTTCATCTGCCTGAAATTTCTGCTGACATCCATGAGCTTCATGTCATCTTCGGCTTGAATGCTTCCAGAGTTGGGTGGCCGTTCTAGTGCTCGTCGGGGAGCACCGGCAACACCGCCATAACCGCGGCGCCGGGATCATCGCGCAGCTTCAAATAAAGCAGGGTCCCATTCGGCCTCGGCACATTCAACGATGCGTCGGCAAATCCGGCCGGTACCGGCGTATTTCGCGTGAATTGCTGGTCTGAAGCCACCGACTCCACCAGGAACAGACCGTTGCCGCTCAGGCGGCACTGCTGGTCGGGGCTGTCCGGGCAGCGGATTTCCTTGAGCGTCGGCAGCCGTACCAGCTTGGCCAGCGCAATCCAGTCGCCCCGCCGACCATCTTCGGAAACGGCACGGAAGCGCAGTGGCCCAAACGCCGAAGAGCCAAAAGCCTTCACCGGTTCGAGCACCGCCATCACGGTTGCGGCGTCCTGCATCACCAGATTCCCTTCCGCCACTCCCAAGGTCGTCCGGAAGGACTCGTCTTCGCTCGCCACCTCGATCTTTTCATCGCGAGCGAACTTCTCGGGCAGCTCGGACTTCACAAAAAATGTGATCTTCCCGTCTTGCGGCAGCAGATCCTGGTCGCCCAGGCGGATACCCGACGCGCTGGCGCCCGGTTGAATGGACTTGCTCAACAGAGAAACGCGTGGCCGCGGCGGCTGCACTTTGGTCTGCAAATCCAGCACGCGCCCGTCTTTTAGCGCCACGCGAGCCACCAGATTTTCGTTGGTCTGGAACTTCTCCGTCGCGCCCGCGTCCGGAGCGGCCAGATACAGCACGTCTTTTCGTTCCACTCGCGTCAGTTTCGCGGGAGAAAAATGGATTCCATTCAGTTCGAAACTGTTGACCTGATCGAGGCGCGTGCCTTCGAGTACCCCTTGCTGGTCGCCGGCGCTGATGGAAAACTCATCGAGCTTCGCCGCTTCGGAATAGGCCTGCAGAGCTAACTCCTCGGGCTGGCTCTGTGCAAACTGCTTTATGCGGACCGTCACCGGCCCCGTGCCGGCTTCTCTCAGCGCTACGTTCACCGTCACTTCGTTCGTTCCGCTGACTCTCCAGTTCGGCTTAATTTCCCTGCCATCCGGCAGCGTGAGGGAAATCTTTTCCGCGCAGACCGCGCAAATCGATTCGAGGCGCAAGGCGTCGTCCCGCCCCACGATCAGCGCGCCTTTGTCGGCCGCAGCCACCGACCAGCCGTTTGGGGTCACGTTGCGCAGGTGAAAGGTCGGACCCGCAAACCTGTCGAAACCCCAGTTGCCGCGCAGCGTAGCCACCACTTGCGTATCGAGGTCCGCCGCCAGCTTTCTGGCGTCCACGACGAATCCGCCCTGCGACGCATCCGGCCGGGCCGGGAGCTCGACCGGCGGTCCCTTCTTGGTCGGCACGCTCAGCACAAAGTCATGCCCCAGGTCGGTGGAGAAAACGAGCGGCGCGCCCTCGACCGGCAAGGTCAGCGCAGGATTCTGCAGGCAGAAAACCTGATCCGCGCCGGGATTTCGCAGGGGCGGCAACTGCGGCGCCTCCACCGCCGGCAACCCCACCACGATGACCGACTTCGGATTCCGGAACGACGGCGGACTGTTCAGATGCAGGTTCAGCTGTTCGCCCTTGGGCAGCGCCAGCGCCGGGATGTATTGGAACTCCGCGGTGTGGATGTTTCCGAGCAGCCGGGCCAGATCCACAACCGCTCCCACGTACGCGCTGTAAAATCCGCCACCCGCCATCGGCGTCGTGCTGATCGCGCCAATCAGATCCGACGAAGGACCGTTGGTTAGCGCGGTTACCACCGATTGGCTGTGCCCGTCATCGAGCACCAAGCGGTCTGAATTTTGCGTCAGGCAACTTCCCTGCTGCTCCACGGGCCGATCAAAGCACGCCTGATCGATCCGAATTCCCAGCGTCTTCGCCATTTTCACCGAGACGTCGTGCAATTGCTTGGGATCGTTGTCCGAGGTTTCCTTCACGACGCTCATGTACTTTTCCAACCGCGAACGGTACAGCCCGGCCTGGTTAAGGTCCTGCGAAGCTCGCACAAACACGCCGGGAACCGAGCGCACCGCCCGGCTCAGGGTTGCAAACCCGCCCCCCGTTTCCGGCGCCAGAAACACCAGCACCTGCTGCGCGTCCTGCGGCACCGTGACCAGGATTCCTTCCTGCTTCACCTTCTTGTTCCAGGTCTCGGCCTGGGTGAGCCACTTTTCCGGAGGCGGATTGGTGGATCCGCGCAGAAACGCCACGATCAGCAGGTAGTGCACGGATTGCGACTCGGGAAAGTCGGGATGGATCCAGATGCGGTCGCCGGGCTCGAAATTCGCCACCAGAGCGATCGGCAACGACTTGCCGTCGCGGGAAACCTTCATCTCCACGCGGGGACCGAGCAGATCGAATGGCGCCGCATCGGCGGCCATGGTTTGCGATTCGCTCACCGCAAGCGCGGCAGCCAGCAGCACCAGGAATGCGATTTTTCTTATGGTTCTAGCTTGAGAAGCTGAAAACACTCCCGCTTCACTTTCCGGCCTGGGGCTTTGCTTTTTTCGGAATTGCACCGCTCATTCATTATAGCGCGTCAAGAAAGTACGCCAAGAATTTATGTGGAAGGTTTTCGGAACGCGCAAATCAATTTCAGTTTCTTGGCGCGTAGTAGCCCTTGCGCACGAGGATGCGGTAGTCCTTGTTGGAAGTTTCCACTTTTACTCTGCGAAACTGGCCGTCTCGCGAGGTGTTCGAGGGATAGTAGCCGAGCGTGTACTGGCTTCGCAGCTCTTCGGAAATCTGAGCGAAGGCCTCGTTCAGCCTTTTCTCCGAGGAAACGTCGATCATTCTTCCGCCGGTTTCGTCGGCCATCTTTCTGGCGATATCTCCCCGGCCGTAATGGTAGTCATGAACATAAAGAATGTGGATCACGGTGTCCGTGCGCTGCGCGGCTTCGATCGCCTCTTCCACGCGAAGCTTGCTGCCCTGATCCTCGGCGTCGGTAATGATGACTAACGCCTTGCGTCCGGCCTCGGTCGCCAACTTTTCGCCGGACGCCAAATAGACCGCGTCATAGAAATGGGTTCCGCCGGTATTTGAGGGAATCGTACCTGGAGTCACCACGCCGCCGCTTACCGCGCTGATGCGCGCTTTACCGATGGCCCGCTCCAGTTGGCCGCGGTCATCGGTGAAGTCGGCCAGCAGGTCCACGTCAAGGTCGAAGCTGATCACCATGGCCATGTCGCCTTTTTTCATGACCTGTTCGAGGAATCGCGACGCGGCTTCCTGCTCCGCCCCCAGGCGATACTGTTCGCTGCCGCTGGTGTCAATGAGCAGCCCCAGCGTGATGGGCATTGTTACTTCCTTCGAGAAAAAGGCGATCTTTTGTTCCTGACCGTCCTCGTAAACCTTGAAGTCTTCCTGCTTCAGATCGCCTACGATTCTCTTGCTCTTGTCGCGCACGGTGGCAAACAAATTGACCAGGTTCACGGTGCGCTTCAAGGCGGGTCCCTGCGCCTGCGGCTGCGCTGCTTCCTGCGGAAGGGCGGGGAACGCCAGAATCGCGCCGAGCGCAGTCGCCGCCGCCGGCTTCCACAAATTCATCAGAGAAGGCATGTATACTTTTCCTTGTGATCGCTGCCAGCCGCCCAGAGGCTGCAGGAGAGTCCCGGAAATGTCTAACAACCGGGCTGGGTTGTTTCTGCATCCATACGGTGTCAGGGTTCAGGGCTGTTTATAAACCCTTAACAAAACAGCCGTGCCGAGCCCCTGAGCTACATAAGATGCGACCGAACACGGCTAAGGATGCGTTCGCACCTGCGCGCCGGCGAAAACGCGTCCCGGACAAGTAAAACGAGTAAGAGTTTGGCTGGGTAAAAATGAAAAGTCCACGAAAAACGCAGGTTTCCAGGGCACTGTCCACGGCAGCGGCGGTAGCGGTCTTGGTGGTAGGCGTTGCGAGCGTGTTCGCGCAGGACCCGCCTCCGGCGCCGGTTCCGAAGGTGAATCCGCCTCCGGCTTCCCAATCGCCTCCAACTGCGGCCCCGCAAAACACAACCCCACGCACCATAGCACCGTCCGACAGCCAGGCAACGTTGCGCGTCAATGTGAACCTGGTGATTCTGCCGGTAACGGTCAAGGACGGCGCGGGCCGCCTGGTGCCGGACCTCACGCGCAGCGAGTTCCGTATATTAGACGACAACGTGGAGCAGCGTCTGGAGTATTTTTCCGCCGAGGCGTTTCCGCTCTCCGCCGTCATTCTGCTCGACAATGACCTCAAATCGAAGGATGCCCGGCAGGTGGAATCGAGCCTCTCGGCCATCGTCGCCGGTCTGAGCGCCAACGACGAAGCGTTCGTCTGCCGCTTTGACACCAACTTTCATCCCGGAAAAGGATTCACGCACGACCAGGACCAGCTGCTGACCGAACTGCACCGCACGCGCATCGACGATAGCCGGACTTCGGCGCCCCCGCCCGCCGCGGGCGGCGTATTCACGAGCGGTCCGACCATCAACGGACAGTCGGTGGCCAGTACGGGCGCACCGCCGACTCCCGGCAGCACGGTCATTCTCGGCGACAAAACCACAAAGGCCTTGGACGACGCCGTTTATGAGGCGGCGCAGCTGCTGAAAGACCGCGGCCGCGACCGCCGCAAGATCATCTTCCTGATCTCCGACGGCGACAATGGCAAGACCAACGCTAACACCTACGGCAATACGGTGAAAGAGCTGCTTCGCTACGACATCGCGGTCTACAGCATCGGCGTGGGCAGCGGCTACTTCGAACGCAAATTCTCGCGCTTGCAGTCCTATGCGCACGACTCGGGCGGCGACGTCTACTATGCGATGAAGCGCAACGGTCTTGAGGAACTCTACTCCCGCGTGACCGAACAGGCCCGCAACCAATACACGCTGGGTTACAACCCGCGGGGCAACGACCGCTCGAAGGATTACCACTTGGTGGAGGTCAGGGTCCGCCGCGAGGGCCTCGACGTTCGCACCCGCGAGGGCTACTACTCCGCTATCGCTCCTCGCTAGCATCGAGCGGCCGGAATAACTCACGATTTTTCTTGACTCTGGTTCGCGCTACCCCTTATATCGTCGAGAAGAGCACGTGGCCGGCGCCGCCAGCCCGCGCACTCGACCACGCGACAAGCGTGGGAAATGAAGTCAAAAGGAGCCACCGGATGAAGAAAAAGGCGAAGAAGGAAAACAAGAAGGCCCCCAAGAAGGGCAAGTAACGGGCAGCACCGGATTTGCAATGATGGCGGCGAGGGCCCCGGGCCTTCGCCGCTTTTTTTGGCGCCTGCGAGGGCTAACGACGTTCCGCCAGGGCCTCTTCGTGGGCCGGGCAAATGGGGCGGTAAGCGCAGCTGCGGCACTGAAAAGCCGGCTTTGCCCGGAACTCGCCCGCGCGAATCTCGGCTGCTACCTCTTGAATGATTTTCTGCGCTTCCAGCAGTTGCTTCGCGCTCCTTGTGGTGGACTGCCGCTTGTTGTCCTGCAGATAGTGAAAAACCAGCCGCACCGGGTTTAGCTCAAAAATCTCTTTTGCCGCGATGGCGTAGATGCTCAGCTGAAGATCCCGGTTCGCTTCAGAATCCTTCTTGGCCTTGCCGGTCTTGTAGTCCACGACCTCCACATCCTTACGGCCCAAGGAATTGATCTGGTCGATCCGGCCTTTGACAATGACGTTGTTCTGCAAATCGAGCCCGAAGGTCTTCTCCTGCTCCAGCACCTCGGGCAAGGTCTCGCAAAGGGTCGCGTAAAACGTTTTCAACTGCTCCAACCCGTCCTTCTTGTATTCTTCTTCCTGGTAGTCGTCCTCGTAGCCGATCGCCGACCATTCCGTTTCGTAAATCCGCTGCACCTCAGCAAACGGCAGCTGGCGTCCCTTTTTCAACTCCGCGACGGCCCGGCGGATCGTCGCGTGGATAACGCGGCCGAAGGTCCACGTGGCTTTGGCCTCGCCCTCGATGGACCATACCCTCTCGAACAGATACTGCTGCGGACAGGCGCGGTAGTTGGTTACGCTCGACGAGCTGAGGGTAAGGGGCTCCATGGCCGGCGGGTGGAACGTTTCGGCCCAATCGGCAATCCGCGAGAAAATTCGCGCCGGGCCTTGCGCCGCAAACAACAATCTCTGTGGCCCCTCTCTGGCGCCGTCATCGGCCACTTCATTGGGCGCCTGGACCTTCGGCGCTATCTGCAGGACGTCGCGGCGTTTCACCGCGGGCTCCATCAGAATGTCTTCGACGAATGTCGGTATTTTGCCGCGCTTTTCCGGAAGCGTGGTCAGGGTCAGCCTTTCTTCCGCGCGGGTCAGCGCGACGTAAAACAGCCTGCGCTCTTCCTGGGTGTGGAAATCCCCTTCCGGAAGATCTTCTTTCATCAGCTCTACCGGGAAGGTGAAGAGCGGCGATCGTTCGCTCGCCGGAAACGCTCGGTTGTTCACGCGCAGGACGAACACCTGCGGAAACTCCAGGCCCTTTGCGCCGTGAACCGTCATCAGCTGTACGGAGTCGCCGGGCGCGTCATCCTCGAGAGCGATGGTCTCGTTGGCTTGCTGAAAGTAGTCCAGATACTCCAGAAATTCGGGCAGCTTGCGGGTTTCGCTTTTTGCTTCCCACTCCTTGGCGAATTCCGTCAGCCGCTGCACATACTTCTGGTCCTGAGGGCCGGCCCGCGCGGGAATCTCCAGCCACTCGATCAGATGGCTCAGAATCTCCCGGGCCGTGGTCCGGCTCATGATCTTGCGCCGGCCATTCAGGAATTCCAGCAGATCGCCGGGAGCGGCCTGCTTTCTATCGAAAGGCAGCTGGGCCTGCGGAAGCTGCAGGACGTCGTAGATGGCGGTGCGCTTGCCTAGCTTTCGCGCACGTTCGGCCGAGCGAACCAGATCGGCGGGCTCGAAGCCCCAGGCGGGCGTGGCCAAAACCCGCGCGCAGGAGACGTCGTCGTACGGGCGCGCTATCAGCCGCAGGTAGGCCAGGGTGTCCTTTACCAGCGGATGATCGAGTATGGAAAGCCGGCTGATGACAAAAGGAATCTTGCGCCGCGCGAGTTCAGGCACCAGCAGATCGCGGTGCGCATGCTGACGGTACAACACCGCGAAGTCGGCCCAGCGTTTCCCGGCTTTGTGCGCGCGCTCGATCTGACCGGCTACCCATATCGCTTCTTCCTCGGCCGTCGCCAGCTCCGCTATACGCACGCGTTCACCTTCCGGCCGGCTCGGCTCCAGCACCTTGTTGGGAAAATCCGCGCTGGTCTCGTTTTGCGCGATCACCTGCGTAGCCACCCGCAGGATATTCGGAGTGGAGCGGTAGTTTTCCTTTAAGAGTACGCGGAACTTTGTCGAGTCCTGGCCTTCCGTCCAACCCGCGAATCGCTCCAGAAACAGCTTGAAGCTTCCGAACGACGCTCCGCGGAAGCGGTAGATCGCCTGGTCGTTGTCGCCGACCGCGACAATGTTTCGCGGCCAGGCGGTCAGCAGCTCGAGCAGCCGCAGTTGCGCGATGTTGGTATCCTGAAATTCGTCCACCAGGATGTGCCGGTAGCGTGCTTGCAGGCGTTCGCGCAGCAGAGAGTCGCCCTCCAGTAGTTTCACGGTCTCGACGATCAGCCCGTTCAGGGCTACGACCTTCTTTTCGCAGAGCAGTTCTTCACTGGCCCGATAAGCCCGCGCAATTTCCTGCTGTCTCTCTAGCTCTTCGAGCCGCTCGCGGTAGGTTTCGTCGTCGACCTGCGCGCGTTCCGCTTCCAGCTTTTCAAGAAGAGCGTCGGCATAGCTCGCGAAGTCTTCGGCGGAGACGAGTTCATCCTGGCAGCGCGAGAAGAACTGGATGAAATCATTTAGGAACTGTCCCGGATCGGCCAAGCGACGGTACTTTTCTAGCTGCAGCCGGCGCATGTTACGGCGCAGCAGAATCCAGTGGTCCACGGGCGCGATGGGTTTCCGCTGCGGGGCCGCTTCCTGCAGAATCGCTTCGCAAAATCCGTGGAAGGTATTGATGGTGATGCTACGGGCGCGCTGGCCGCAGGCTTTTTTTACGCGGCGTAGCATTTCGCCGGCAGCTTTGATGGTGTAGGTGAGAGCCAGGACGTTTTCGCCGTTCAGCGAATCGTCGCGCTCGAACAGGGTGCGAATCCGCTCGGTGATCACGCGGGTTTTGCCGGTGCCGGCTCCGGCGATCACCAGCAGCGGGCCGTCGCCGTGCTCTACCGCCCGCTTTTGCGCGGGATTCAACTGGAATGGTGCGGACGCCGGTATCGGCTCCGGTTCAAACAGCGATCTCATCACCCATCGAGGGTAACCAATTTTCTCGAGAACAGGAAATTGCGCCGCGACCGGAGCGAGCCGTGATTTTTCCGCCGGCGACGGATGTGATAGAACTCCTCGGATGTCAACCACCGCAGAGCGAGCCACGGTCGAGAAAATCGCCGCCAGGCTGCTTCCCTTTCTGTTCCTGCTCTACGTTGTGGCCTTCCTCGACCGCGTAAACGTGAGCTTCGCGGCTCTTGAAATGACGCGGGACTTGAACTTCAGCGATCGGGTGTTCGGCTTGGGCGCCGGAATTTTCTTCGTTGGCTACGTGGTGTTTGAAATTCCGGGCGCGCTGCTGGTGGAGCGCTGGAGCGCACGCAAGGTTCTGGCGCGCATTTTGCTTACCTGGGGGGCGGTAACAGTGTTGGTGGCGCTGGTGCGAACGCCCGGGCAATTCTATGTGGCGCGGTTTTTCCTGGGCGCTGCCGAAGCCGGCTTCTTCCCGGGAGTGCTAGTTTACTTGACGCACTGGTTCCGCAATCAGGATCGGGCCAAGGCGGCCGCCTTGTTTATGGCCGCGATTCCCGTGGCCAATGTGATCGGGTCGCCGCTGGCCGGAGCCATCTTGAATGTGCGCTGGGGCGGCTGGCCGGGATGGCGATGGCTGTTCATTCTCGAAGGGCTTCCCGCGGTGCTCTTGGGATTTGTGACCATTTACCTTCTTCCCGATTGGCCGAACCAGGCGCGTTGGCTTCGTTCCGAAGAGTGTCAGTGGATCACAGAGGAGCTCAGGCGCGAAAAGGACGCCAAGCTCCAGCGGCAAAGGGTTTCCATCGGCGAGGCGTTGCGGATGCCGCGCGTGATCCTTCTGACGCTGATCTATTTTCTGTCGGTCACCGGCATTTACGGGTTTGCGCTGTGGTTTCCGACGATTTTGAAACGCGCCACCGGATTTTCCAATCTTGCAGTGACGCTGCTGGCGGCGCTTCCTTACGCCGCGGGCGCGGCGGCGATGCTGCTCAACGGATGGCATTCCGACCGGACGCGGGAGAGGCGCTGGCATACGGCGGTCCCTT
>Ga0306926_10000476_pt1 | contig 37357 bp, 29 predicted proteins | sample flu12Cox44000178_FD_203759 | JGI IMG/M metagenome (GOLD analysis project Ga0306926, IMG submission 203759) | Lab enrichment of tropical soil microbial communities from Luquillo Experimental Forest, Puerto Rico - flux8day.12C.oxic.44.000.178 (v2)... | ecosystem: Environmental > Terrestrial >...
CGGCGCATCGCGATGCGCCTTCGATAGATATCGCTTCGCGACGACGGCGTGCCGGAGCGCGGGGGTCTGCCCCGCGGCTGCCTTCTCCAGTCCGGCAGTAATCTCGGTGGCGGCCACGCCGCATGCGGCAGCTACGAGCGCATCCTTTGAATCGAAATGCCGATAGAACCCGCCGTGCGTGAGACCGGCTGCGGCCATGAGATCGGCGAGCCCGATGCCATCTGCTCCTCGGGTCGTTCCCTGGAAGATGGTTATCCTTTGGTCGACACTTGGGTTGGGCATCCTGCTGCTGGGGTGGATGGCTTACCGCCTCTGGCGTGAGGTGTCACGCACGCCGGGCTCCGCCTGACAGGGGTGAGGGGGAGCCTGGGCCAGACGCCCCCTCGATCTATCCCCTACGCCGTCCCGCTCATGGCACAGTGAATCGTGTTGAATGGACGGTGCCGTTTACATCCTGTCCCTGGAGGTGATTTCCCGACAAATCGAAATTCTGAATTGCGAACGTGCCCTGGTAGGCTTTGCCGTCAGCACTCAGAGTATCGGTCTGGATCTCGGTGAAATAACCAACCAAGGTGACTCCCGTCGGGTCGAAGTTCCAGCCCACATGGAAGAGCCGGACCGTGCGGGGGGCGGCGGTCTTCACCCAGGTACCCTGACACATCACCCCGACCTGCAAATCTGCCGCCTCGAACTCGGTACCATCCGCGTGCCATGTCTCGAACGATTCGAACGCCGTCGCGCCACCTGCGGTGTAGACGGTGTGCCACAGGCCTACGATGGACTCCCGGTGGAAATCATCGTTGCCGGACGAGCTCCCACCCGCGGCGAGTCCGATCCCGGCGCTGGAGTGAGCCGGCACGGCGAGAGCATGAGGCCCGGAGGCATATGGTGTTCTTCCGCAGGATGCAGCGAGAGCGTGGGTCGGCATACCCCAGGAAACTGCCGCGAGGCCTGCACAGCTAATAAGCATCGGTAGCGAGTTAGCAATCGTTTTCATGTCGGTGTTCTCCTCGTTGTGATCGAATGATCTTTGTGCGGCGGAGATCACTTCGCCGCAACTTGTGACAACTGCGCGTGGTGCACCTTGTCCACGGCAGCCGCAAGGGTGCGGTCGTAGCACGAGCGAATTTCCTTGGCCCAGGTGCTGCTGCTATTCAAATACTCGGCATGCAGGTTGCCCTTGGCCTTGGTGGTGACATCAATTAGGCTGGCATATTCCGCGCAGACGTGGTGGGCTGCCCTGCTCAAGCGGTCAAGAAGCTCACGCCTCCCCGCATCGGTGTTCAGATCCAGGTCTCCGAACTTCACTATTGTGCGCGGCCCCTGGTTCACGGACTGGTCGCCCGCGATTGCCGGGAAGCACACGACCGTAGATAGGAAGAAAGCGAAGCCAATAAGCAGCGGTAGCGAGTTGGCAATCGTTTTCATGTCGGTGTCTCGTTGTTGTGATGGAATGACCTTTGTGCGGCTGAGATCATTTCGCCGCGACCCGCGCAGGCACGTCGATCCCGTGCGCTGCTGCTTCCTGAAGCGTATGAGTGGCCAGATAGATCTGCGTCACCAGCGGCTTGTTGCTGGCGTGAACCGCATCTCCGAGCGCGCTCTGATAGCACTTGAATTGATTTTCGGCCGGGAGCAGGCCGACCCGGGTGCCACGCGTGCAAACTATCCACGCCGCATTCTCGAGGCGCGTATAGAAGGCCTGTGCATCAGCCGGTTGACTCAGGTCGAGTCCCTGCGGACTGATCTTCACAGAATCAGCAACGATCTTGTCCTTAGCGCTGACGCTAGCGGCGAACAGCGCGCAGGCAACGGTAGTGGCCCCAAGCAGTAAGCGGGCGGTGGTGATGGCAGCCTTGGCGTACATGTGAATCTCCTCATTGAGGCGTGTTGACTTGGAATGCCCTGTGCGATCGTTGGCGCGCGAGCGACTCTTGGGTCGCTACGCATTACGATGCAACTGTTGGGTAAGACGCAGTGCCGGGAGATTCGGGTAATGCGCGGTGACGGCTTTGGCGCAGGCGGCGGTGTGTTGATCCCCGGATGCCATTTTCTGGTACCCGAATTCCGGGAAGATGCGTCCCCTGTATTGCCGGGCTATTCGCCGAGCACGGGGGGCCCTGCAGGCATTCCTCTAGCTTCCGCGGGAGTACACTCCGGGTAAAGCACACAAAGTAACTGGAGCTTACGGGGATTCGCGTGCGTCACCCATCGGCGGAGATCGCGAGAGTGGTGTCCGGAGTGCTCCGCGCGCTCTCCATTTGCGCACCTGTTGCGCTCCTTGACGCGCCCGCCGCGATGGCCGAGACCGTCGCCCCATCGACGTTGCCCGCCGGGATTCCCTCGCAACCTCTTGCGCAAGCGCTCGCCGCCTTTGCCAAGCAGACCGACCTGCAGCTCGTTTACGTCTCCGGGATAGTAGTCAACCACACATCGCACGCTGTGCCCGCAGGAGTGACGGTAGATGAGGCGCTGTCCCGGTTGCTCCAGGGCACAGGACTCCGGTTCGAGTACCTGACACCGGAAACCGTCCGCATCCTGGCGGATACACCCTCAGCGGCGAATACGGCTCAGGTGCCCACGCGCGAGGATCTGCCCGAGGTCTTCATCAGCGCCAACCGTCGTGAGGAAGATCTGCAGGACGTACCCATCACGGTCCAGACGTTCACCGGTGAGCAGCTGAAACAACTCAGCGTGACCACCTTCGACGATCTGCTGCGGTACACACCGAACGTGACCTACAGCGGAAACGGGCCGGGTACCGGCAATATCTTCATCCGCGGTCTGGGCTTCGTCGGCACCGGCAACCAGGCACAGTCAACGATTGCCCCGTTCCCCAACATCGCGCTATATCTCGACGACCAGTCGATGCAGTTCCCAGCGCGCAATAACGATGTGTACCTGGTCGACATGGAGCGCATGGAAATACTCGAGGGCCCTCAGGGGACGCTGTTTGGCGGGGGTGCCCAGGCGGGCGCAATTCGCTACATCACCAATAAGCCGAAGCTGGATGGCGCGGGTGGCGAGGCGGATGCGGCTTACGGCATCACTGCGGGCGGTGATAACAACAGCAGGCTGAGCGCCATGCTCAACCTACCGCTGGTCGCCGACACGCTGGCCGCCCGCGCGGTCATCTTCTCGGAGCATCAGGGCGGTTACATCGAGAACGTGGCTTCGACGATCAGTTATCAGCCGGGCACAGTGGAAGGCGCGACCGGTGTCAAGGCGAGCAATGCCAATCTCATCGCCAGCAATACCAACCCCGTCAATTACCAGGGAATTCGGCTGTCCTTGTTGTGGAAGCTCAACGACAGGTGGAACCTGCTGCTGCAGCAGAACTACCAGGACATGGAGGCGGACGGGTATTTCTACGCCTACCCCTTCGACCCGAACGGCAAGGCTCTACAGCCTTACCAGATCACCGCGTTTACCCCTGCGTACACCAAGGATCGTTACGAAAGCACCGCCTGGACGCTCAACGGGGAGCTTGGCCCCCTGAGCGCTGTGTACACCGGAAGCTTCATGATCCGTCACATCGAGGGCCAGCAGGACTATTCTAACTATCTGCGAAGCACCGGCGGGAATTACGGGTGCATCGGTCCGGGCGCCAGATACTTCAACGACAAGACGTTCTCCGAACCTCCGCCGGGCGGTCTAAAGGGAACGACGCTGGCGTGCTACCCGCCGGTGGGTCATTGGCACGACACGGTCGAGAACCAGCATTACAGCCACGAACTGCGCATCAGCACCGACCCACAATATCGGCTGCGCGGCATCTTGGGCGCTTTCTGGGAGAAGTTCGTGATCTTCGACCAGATGGACTGGCACTACATGAGCATTCCGCAGTGCGGACCGACGGGTTCAGATACGCTGACGGCTGCCCTGGCGGGCGGCCCGGCCTGCCTATCGGCCGTCGGACCGGTGCCGGGCGCCTTTGCCAACGATCCGAGCCTGCGCGACAACGTTCCGTTCGGCGTCGATGACCAACGTGGCTACAAGCAGTTGGCCTTCTTCGGCTCAGTGGATCTCGACCTGATCCCGAAGGTGCTGACACTGACCGCGGGTGCACGCCATTACAACTACGACGATTTCGAGTACGGTTCGCTGTTCTACAGCGCGACTACCAGCACGCTCATCCTCAATCACGCGAATGGCGTGTGCACCAAGGCTGGGGGCGGGGTGTGCGGCATTCCCATCAATCTCTCCAGAAGCGAGAGCGGGCTTGTGGGCCGCGCCAACTTGACCTGGCGCATCACCCCGGACATCATGGCCTTCTATACGTATTCGCAGGGTTTCCGTCCGGGTAGCTTCAACCGTACGTATTCCCCGCCGGGTCAGGGGCCGCTCTTCCTCTACCCCCGCGCGCCCTACTGCGGTCCTGCCTCCACAGACCCGAGATGTCTGACCGGCGGCACCCTCAATCTGAATAGCTTCCAGTACACGACACCGGTGAGCTACAAATCCGACAAATTGATCAACAACGAGCTCGGCATCAAGAGCGAATTCCTGAATCATCGAGTGCTCGCGAATGCATCCGCGTACACGATGCGGTGGAACGACGTGCAGTGGCAGCTGGCCGACTTCGTGAATCTCGGCACGACCGCCTTCGTCACCAACGGCCCGAGCTACTCCATTAAAGGGGTCGAGGTGCAGTTGATAGCGCGCGTGACCAACGGACTTACGCTGCAGGGATCGAGTTCCTGGAACCGCTCGCAGCAGACGAACACCCCTTGCCTGAATTCAGCGGGCGTCACGCTAACCACTCCGAATAACCCCACTCCGGCCGGCCAGTGCATCACGGTGGTCAACGGCCACCCGTACACAAATCCGTGGGGCGGGCTCGGCAGCTCGCTACCGTACTCACCGCCGCTGCAGTTCAACGTGCGGGTGCGTTACGACTGGAGCGCCGGTGCCTCGAGGCCCTTCGTGACAATCGGTGCCAGCCACATCGCCTCGATGAGCAACGCTCCGGAGAACTACCCGGACGGCAATGATCCCGCGCAGAACCCCCCGACCACCGGGCTACTCAAGTACACGATACCCGCATACACGACGTACGATGCGGCGCTGGGCGTCACGACGGACAACTGGACTGCGCAGATCCAGGGCACCAACATTACTAATGTCTACGGGCCGACGAATATATCGTCCGGTCAGTTCATCAAGTCCGAGATTCCTCTGCGGCCGCGCGCGCTGATGGCGAATTTATCCTACCGGTTCTGACCGGATGGAGTTGCAGGATCAAGGATACCGTTGGTGGGAGTACACTCCCAGATAAAGCATACAAACTGACCGGAAGCGTACGGGGGGTTACGTGCGTCAGCCATCGGCGGAGATCGCGAGAGTGGTGTCCGGAGTGCTCCGCGCGCTCTCCATTTGCGTGCCTGTTGCACTCGTTGACGCTCCGGCGGCGACCGCCCAGGCCGTTGCCCCTGCGACCCTCGCGACTGACATTCCAGCGCAACCTCTTGCACAAGCTCTCGGAGCGTTTGCCCGGCATACCGGTCTGCAGCTCGTCTATGTCTCGAGCGTGGTGCGTAACAAGAAATCCCACGCAGTTTCCGCCGGAATGAGCGTAAATGAAGCGCTCACTCGTCTGCTACAAGGCACTGGACTCCGGTTCGTGTACCTGACACCGGATACCATCGACATACTCACCGCCTCGCTGCCGGAGAAGAGGACACAGAGCCCCCCGGAAGGCGAGCCGCTCCAAGTCATCGTCACCGCCAGCCGCCGCGAGGAACTTCTTCAGAACGTGCCCATCACCATCCAGGCAATTACCGGTGACTACCTGCAGGAACTCAACCTGCTGACTTTCAATGATCTCCTGAAATACACGACCAATATCACTTACAGCGGTAACGGCCCCGGTACCGGCAATATTTTCATCCGGGGTCTGGGTTCCTATGGTTCCGGCAACCAGAACCAGTCGACGATCGCCCCTTTCCCCAGCGTCGCACTGTATCTGGATGACCAGACGATGCAGTTCCCAGCTCGCAACAATGATGTCTACATGATCGACCTAGAGCGGATTGAAGTACTCGAGGGTCCGCAGGGCACTCTCTTCGGCGGCGGCGCGCAGGCCGGTGCCATCCGCTATATCACGAATAAGCCGAAGCTCGGTGTCACGAGCGGCGATATGAACGCCGCCTACGGCATCACCGCGGGCGGCGACCCCAACACCACGGTCAATGCGACGCTCAACCTTCCCCTTGGCGACTCGTTCGCGCTGCGCGGGGTGATCTTCTCCGAGCACCGGGGCGGCTATATCGACAACGTGCCGGGGAGCATCGGCTACCTGCCCGGCACGCCGGCACACGATCTGCTGCCGAACGGGGGGCCAAAGGCCAACAATGCTTTCCTGGTGGAAACCAACACGAACCCGGTCGACTACCAGGGACTGCGCCTGTCGGCACTCTGGAATATCAACGACAGTTGGGATGCGCTGCTGCAGCAGAACTATCAGAACATGGAGGCGGACGGTTATTTCTATGCCTATCCGAACGGCATGGACGGCGCCCCGCTCGACCGGTATCAGATCCAGGCCTTCACGCCCGCCTACACCAAAGACCGTTATGAAAGCACGGCGCTGACACTAAACGGCAAGATCGGCGACATGCTGAGCATCGTGTATGCAGGCAGCTACATGGTCCGCCACATCGAGGGACAGCAGGACTACTCGAACTACCTGCACTACAGTGGCTCCTACTACGCCTGCATAGGCACCGGGGCCACCTATTTCAATCCGGGGAGTTTCCCCGGGTCGTTTCCGGGCCTCACCGGCAAGCCGTTACAGTGCTATCCCCCGCTAGCCACTTGGCACGACACCGTACGGAATGAGCACCAAAGCCATGAGGTCCGTGTCAGCACCAATGCGGAGCGCCGGCTGCGAGCTCTGGTCGGCGCTTACTGGGAGAAGTTCGTAATCGATGACCAGATGAACTGGAACTATCTCACCATTCCCCAGTGCGACCCGACCAACCTGGCGACGGCCGCAGCTGGGGGTCCGGACTGCCTATCGGCAGTGGGACCGGTGCCCGGCTCCTGGGCGGGCGATCCCAGTCTTCGCGACAACATGAACAACGCGTTCGGCGAGGACGTGCAGCGCGGTTACAAACAGCTGGCGTTTTTTGCCTCCGTCGATTTCGACATCATCCCCAAGGTATTGACAGTGACCGCCGGCACCCGTCATTACCACTACGATGAATTCGAGTCGGGCTCTGTGTGGAACTCCGCGACCACCAGTTCGCTCATCGTCAATCACGCAAACGGCGCGTGCACGGCTGCCGGGGCGTGTGGGTTTCCGATAAACCTGGCCAAGAGCGAGAGCGGCTTCCGCAACCGCGCCAGCCTCACTTGGCATCCTACCCCGGACGTCATGACCTACTACACCTTCTCGCAAGGCTTCCGTCCGGGCGGTTTCAATCGTGTTGGGCCCGTTCCAATGGGCCGTCTTCATTACTGCGGGCCCACGTCGAACGAACCGATGTGTCAAGCCGGCCTCGATACATCACAGTACATTACGCCGGCAGGTTATCAATCCGACAACTTAGTCAACAATGAGCTCGGCCTAAAGAGCGAACTCCTGAACCATCGGGTGTTGGTGAATGCTTCTGCGTACCGCATGAACTGGCAAGACGTGCAGATGCCGTTGTACCAACCCGTGAATATCGTTTTCGTAAACGTCAACGGCCCAAGCTATACGATCAAAGGGCTCGAGCTGCAACTGATCGCGCGCGTCACCGACGCGCTCACCGTGCAGGGTTCGAGTTCGTGGAACAGCTCTAGCCAGGCGACCGCACCGTGCATGAGATCGGCGGGTATCACGCCCGCCACGCCGAACAACCCGACGCCAGCCGGTCAGTGCATCACCGTCGTTGCCGGCGCTCCGTACACGAGTCCGTTCGACACCCTCAACAGCTCGTTGCCCTTCTCACCGCCAGTGCTATTCAACGTGCGGGCGCGTTATGACTGGGCTGCCGGCGCCTACAAGCCGTTCACCTGGGTTGGCGCCAGTCATGTCGCCTCGATGCATAACGAACCGGCCAGTTTCCCTGACGGCCGCAGCCCGGAACAGAATCCTCCCAGAACGGCGTTGCTCAGATATACGATACCTGCCTACACCACCTATGATGCGGCGATCGGCGTGTCGAAGGACAGCTGGACCGTGCAGCTCAGCGGCAGCAACCTCACCAATGTCTACGGTCCAGCCAACATCTCGTCTGCTCAGTTCATCAAGGCAGAGATTCCTCTGCGGCCGCGCGTGCTGATGGCCAATTTCGCCTACCGTTTCTGACCGGGATCTGAGCAACCCGTTGTCTTTCGAAAAATCGATAGACGGCCTCTAGCAGTGGTGTCTCTGCTCCACGATCAGCTCCCGGCACCTCGCTCATCATCTCGAATTACGTCGCTTCACGTTCACCTTTGATTGTCGAGCACTTGCGGGGCCGCGATGCGTGAAGTACAGGATTATCCGATAATAGCTATCGTATGCACCTCCTCGAGCGTCAGGAGCAACTCGAACAACTCAACCGGTGCTTCCAGGAGGCACGCGGGGCTTCGGGCAAGCTGGTCTTCATCTCGGGAGAAGCGGGTGTCGGTAAGAGCTCGCTGGTAGAGCAATTCGTCTCCGACCACCGGCGCGACGCCCGCACGCTGTGGGGCGCGTGCGATGCGCTCTCAACTCCACGCGCACTGGCTCCGGTGTACGAAATTGCCGCACAGACCTCGGTGCTCACCGGCCACGGGATTCGCGACGATCAAGCGCGTGACTGGCTCTTCCGGGCTCTGCTCGAGGATCTCGTCCGGCCCGAACGGGTAAGTGTGGTCGTACTGGAGGACGTGCACTGGGCCGATGCGGCTACGCTCGATTTTCTGCGATTCATCGGACGGCGCGTGCAGCGGACGAGTGCGCTCGTGCTCGCCACGTATCGCGACGATGAGCTCTCCCCGATTCACCCGGTACGGTTGACGCTGGGGGAACTCACCGGCGACCACGTGATTCGCGTGCGGCTCGCACCGCTTTCGAGTGCAGCAGTCGCAGTGCTGGCCGGAGAGAGCGTACGGGACGCGCAACTGCTGCATCGGATCACGGGCGGCAATCCGTTCTTCTTGCGCGAGGTCCTGGCAAGTCCGGGGGCGACGGTCCCACAGACCGTGCGGGATGCGGTGATGGCGCGGCTGTCACGGTGTTCCACTGCCACCCGCGAGCTCGCCGAGTTCGTCGCGATATCGCCCGAGGGGACTGAGAGCTGGCTCATCGAATCGGTATTGGGCGCGCAGCAGGCCGCGGTCGATGAGGCTGGTGCCCGCGGCCTGCTCGAAGTGCGGACTAGCGCGATCGGGTTCCGCCACGAGCTCTCCCGCCTGGCAGTGCTCGATGGAATCCAGCCCGACCGTGCTGCCGCGCTGCACGCTCAGGTGCTGCAGCGGCTGATACAGAAGGGAGCCGATCCAGCGCGCCTTGTGCATCATGCCACGCTCGCGCGGTTGGGGGCGGCCGTTCTCGAATTCGCGCCGCGTGCAGCAGACGAGGCTTCGCGGCTCGGCGCTCACCGCGAGGCGGCTGCGCACCTGCGCAGCGCCCTGGAGCACGCCTCGTCAGCGCGGACGGCACTGCGGGCCGACCTGCTCGGACGTCATGCCCAGGAGAGCAGCCTGGCGAATCAGACACACGAGGCCATTGCATCTGCGACGGCAGCAGCCGGCTACTGGCGCGAGCTTGGCAACGTCGAGGCACAGGCGCGCATGCTGAGCCTGCTCTCGCAGGAATACCGCACCGTGGGTGATAAGGCGAATGCCGATAAATGCGTGTCCACGGCCATTCGCCTGCTGGAGGACCTGCCGCGCAGTTCGGCTCTGGCAATGGCCTACAACTGGCGATCTCTGCTCGCGGTTCATCGTGGCTGGGACCGGGAAGCGCTGGAATATGGACAGCGCGCGCTACAGCTCGCCCGCGAGATCGGCGACCGCGCAGCCGAGTCGCATGCGCTGTGTAATATCGGCGGTGCCATTCTGGGGACTGGTGATCGCGGGGGATATGAGGCGCTCGAACGCTGTATCAGGTTGGCGTTCGACGAACGGCTCGAAGATCACGCCGCCCGAGGGTACCGCACACTGCTCTTCTATGCGGTGCTGATACACGACTTTGAGCGTGCCCAGCAGGTATTCCGTCAGGGTGTAGAGTACTGCGAAGAGCGGGGAATCTTCTCGCACAGTGCGTACATCCGCGCGTACTACACGGCCTGCGAGCTCGATCGCGGCGACTGGACCAGCGCCGCACTCATGGCGAGCGAGCTGCTGCGCAGCTCCGAATTCACCGGAGTGCAGCAACGCATCACGCTTCTCGCCACACTCGCAACGGTGCGACTGCGCCGCGGAGATCCGGGCGCCGATGAGCTGCTGGACGAGGCGCTGGCACTGTCTCTACCGACACATGAGGTCAATCGCATCGGGCGCGTCGCCGCGGCGCGCGCCGAACAAGCGTGGTATGCGGGAAGACTCGAAGACGTCGCCCGCGAAGCCGCCATCGGCCTCGCGCACGTCCGTGGCCACACTGCTCCCTGGATCCACAGTGAGCTCCTGTTCTGGCAGTCCCGCGCACAACCGATCGGCACCATTCCGGAAGGAGTTGCCGAGCCTTACCGCCTCATGCTGGCGGGAGACTGGCGGTCGGCGGCGACCACGTGGCAGGGCATTGGCATGCCATACGAGCAGGCGCTTGCACTCGTCGAAGGCCCCGCAGAAGCCGTGCTCGACGCGCTTGTCATTCTCGACCGGCTGCAAGCGGGTCCGCTCGCCGCTATGGCACGGCTGCGCTTACGCAAACTCGGCGTACGCGGGGTTCCGCGCGGACCGCGCGCGGCAACGCGCAGTAATCCTGCGGGGCTCACGCAGCGCGAGGTTCAGGTGCTCAGGCTGTTAGTCTCGGGCTATACGAACCCGCAACTTGCCCACAAGCTGCACCTGTCTGCAAAGACAATCGACCATCACGTCTCCTCGATTCTCGAGAAGCTTGATGTCCATACGCGCACCGAGGCGGTCGCTGCCGCCTTCGGCCTCGGGATCGTTCAAAGTGGAAGCTGATCGCTCGGAGCCGCCGCGCCTGAAACAAGCCGGCGACAAAGCGTTGCTACTGAGAAGTCGCGGCGACTTCGTAAACGAGTTGCAGCTGGCAGGGCCGACTCGAGCTGCGTTCATGCCCGCGCGAACCGCGACACTCGAGCACCCCTTGTGCACGATGCGTTTTGGCAGCTAACGCGGCCTTGACGGCGCCAGCGAGGTCGAACTGACCATCACAGTCCGAATACGGACATGGGTATTGGAAATATGCTCGCGCCGGAGGAAAAAGGACATGTGACTGCGGGGTCGGCACGCTCGAACCCGGTCCTTCGAACTTCAACTCGATACGCAACTGTTGGACCGTGGGGAATGCTGCGCGCAGCACCGGCGCAGTGGACCGATCACGACGTAACTGGTCGGTGCGGTCCTGACGGGTAGCGGCCGAAGTGGCGAGTCTCATTTACGGTTCCGGACTGTTGGATTGCGGTGAGCGGCAGCAGGCCACATGACCGACGTGAGCACTCAGCCCCGATTCCCGGCTGCTCGAGCCGCTCGCGTCCGCTGCTCTTCCCGCACCTCGGCGAGGGTGAGCCGCGTGCTGACCGCGATTACATCAAGGATGGGATGCGCCGGGTCTGACGGCAAGCGCAGCTGGTGAACCTTTTCCCACATTCGAATGCGGACCTCAGGTGGATTGAGGTCCGAACGCTGCTCGGCCAACTCCTGGCGCCTCCGTTCGGCGCGCTCATATTCCTCGTGTGCGAGGCGCTCTGCGGGAGTCTTGACGAGGTCTCCGGTGCGGGGCAGCGTCATATGTCGATTGAGCAGTCCAGGTAAGCCAAAAGGTCACCAGCCGTACAGGCTACACGAGTTGCTGCAGCGCCGGCCGACTTTCGTGTGCGACAAGCCCCTGATGGCCATTGGACCGCACTTTTCAAGGCGCCCAACAGCTACGCGGGGCAAAGCGAACCCGCCGACCGCTTGCGCGACCGGTAGGCTCGCTTCTCGATCGAACAGCTCAGTAGCGGCGCGAGCCGCCCCGCGGGCCCCCACCGGATCGATCGCGATCCTGAGCTTCGTTGACCTTCAGCGCGCGGCCTTCGAACTCCTTGCCGTTCAGCGCCTGCATTGCCCGGGATGCATCCGCATTCGACATTTCGACGAAGCCAAAACCGCGCGGACGCCCCGTGTCACGATCGGTGATCAAAGACACCTTCTCGACCGTTCCATGTGCCGAGAACAGAGCGCGCACGCCATCTTCAGTGGCGGTAAAAGGGAGATTTCCCACGTAGAGTTTGGTCACTACACATTACTCGCAGATTTTTGAAAAATGACAGCAGTTTGAGCTCTGTCTCCTGGTTCGTCGACTCGACACCCCGCTGATTTGCGCTGCAGCAGTTCAGTCAGCGCTAAAGCACGCAAGCCGAAAATGCACGAACCGCGGCTACAGTACGCTAGTTCTCGGCTCCCTGCCGGGAAATGCGACGGCTCGCCGAACGGGCAGGCGTGACCGCACGTGCGCACATTGCCCAATACGCCTAAATTAACGCCATGCCGGCCAACCTCTCTCCTGAATACAAGAGGGCCGAGCAAGCCTTCCGCATGGCTCGCGAACCGCACGCGCGTCTCGATTGCCTGAAAGAGATGTTGCGCACAATTCCAAGACACAAGGGGACGGAACATCTGCAGGCAAACATCAAGTCCCGCATCCGGGAGCTGACTGAGGAGATCGGAGGACCGCCCGCAGGAGCCGCGCACCGTCATTCCGGGCACGTGGTGCGTGCCGAAGGTGCCGCACAGATCTGCCTGGTTGGTCCGCCAAATTCGGGCAAATCCACGCTGCATGCGATTCTGACCGGATCCAAGGCGGCGGTCGGCGCATTTCCTGGGACGACGCGGGAACCGCTTCCCGGGATGCTCCGGTTCGAGGACGTCGCGTTCCAGATCGTCGACCTGCCGCCGATCTCGTGCGGCCGCATGGAACCGTGGATAGCGGGCTTGCTTCAAACGACCAACGCGGCCTGGCTGGTCGTCGATCTCGCAGACCCTGAATGCGCCGAACACGTGCTCGCGGTCAGCGCCGAACTGGCGCAATGCCAGATCGCGCTTACCGACCGTTGGCCTGGGCTGAGCAGCGCGCGGGAGACGGTGGCTCCGCGCGGCTCACAGGCGCACCCTGGACATCGGGCCGAAAGCTCCTCCGATGCTCTGACGGCTGAACTCCCCACGCTCCTGGTCGCGAACAAGAATGACCTGGACCCGGGCGCCGACGAGGTGAGCGTGCTCGAGGAGCTCGCCGGCGTGCGCTTCCCGGCCGTCGCAACTTCGGCCAAGAGCGGTCAGGGCCTGGAGCGGCTCGCGCCATTTGTGTTCAACGCTTTGGGGATCATACGTGTGTACACGAAGCCGCCCGGCCATCCACCCGACCGAACACGGCCTTTCGTTGTCCGTCGCGGCCACACAGTGTCCGATGTTGCCCGGCTCGTGCACCAGGATGTAGCCCGCTCGCTCAAGTTCGCTCGGTTGTGGGGCAGCGGCGCGTTCGATGGACAGCAAGTAGGACCGGATCATACCGTCGCCGACGGCGACGTAGTAGAACTGCACGCCAGGTGAGGCGTGGGAGGGGGAAGTGAGATGTTGTTCGACTTCAGTGAGGCGGAGCGCAATGTCATCCGCCATGCGCTCGAGATCTACGTGACTGATCTGCGAGAGGAGATCGTTAAGACCGAGAAGCACGAGTGGCGCGAGGCCTTACATTTGGAAAAGCAGATTCTCGAAGGCGTGCTCGAGCAGCTGAGTGTCTAACGCTACAGGACAGACCGGACTAGCTTTGCGCTGTCGCCGCTGCGCGCAATTCACGTTCGGTTTGCTCGAGCAGCGCCTGATTCGCCAGCAGGCCATTAGCGCCCAGGATCGCGCGTGCCCGACGCACGGCATCAGCTGCCTGTGACCCGTGACCCCCGGCAGCAAGAGCGCGTGCCAGCCAAAGCAGCGCTACCCCGCCGTCCCCATGGCTGGAATCGAACCGCGCCCAGAACTGCGCCGCTTCCTCGGCTGCCGCCTGTGCCTGCTCAGCGTGTCCGAGTGCGAGATGCACGCGTGCCATGTCGATGCAAATATCCGCAAGATCGGGTGACCCGTTGCGCTGAGACTGACGCAGCAGTGTCTGCGCCTGCTGCAATCGCTCGAGCGATTCCGCAAGCCGCCCATCGGCGAGCAGCACGTGACCAGTGCCGGCAAGCGACAGCGCGCGCAGCCAGTTTGGTGAGTTCGCGAAGAACGAGTCTGCATCGCTGAGCAGTGCTCGGGCCTCCGCGTGTCGCCCCTGCGCACTGCGCACCAATCCCACCCGGACTTTGACGAACGCCTGATTTGCCCTGCTGTGGAATGGCTGTTCGAGCACGCCACTCGCAGCCGTATCCGCCTCGGCAAGTCTGCCGATCCTCGTCAGCGCAACTGCGGCGCCGGAGCGCGCTGCACGCGCCTCGTCGCTTTCTGCCCCGTACAATGCAGTATAAGCGGCGTCTGCCTGGCGCCACTCGCTCACAGCCTCGTCGTAATGGTGGGCGTTGGTCAGCATGTCGCCGAGATCCGATCTTGCGATGGCGATCGCTCCGGTCGGTTTACCGGCACTCTGCGCCTGGGCGATGCGCAGTTTCTCCTTCAGGCTCTCCACGGCCGCGAGGGGATCTCCGAACCGCACCTGCAGGCCGCCCAGACGGCCGAAGGTCGTCGCCACCTGCATGTTGTCCCGACCGAGCAGCAGCGCTTGTTGTTGCAGTACCGCCCGCATCTCATTCAACGCTTGCACGATGTCACCTTCCTCGCCAAGCGCCGCTGCATAGGTCTCTTGCGCGTACAGCAGTGTGGTCCCGGTGCGCTTCCCGTACACCTGACGCGCCAGGGCGAGAGCGCGCTGCGCTGGCTCCAGCGCCCCCTTGCGGCAGGCGCCGCGCGTAAGGTTGGCGGCATCGGCGTACATGTTGATCAACTCGTACTTGGGCATGCCCGGCGCCCGCTCGCCAGTGCGGATCGCCTGCCCAATGAGCTCGATGGCGCTGTCGTATTGGCCTTCGGTGGCGCGCATGATCGACCTGGCATACAGGGCGCGGGTCAGGTCCTCGAGGTCACCGATGCTGCGACTGATGTGCTCCGCCGCATCGAGCTGAGCGGTAGCCAGCTCCGTCTTACCTGCTGCCAGCAGCGCCCAGCCGTACCACGCGCTGGCTTTGGCCGTTAACGGGTGCCGATCACCCAAGCTTTTGTGCGCGAGTCGAGCCGCTTCTGCCAGCACCGGCTCGGCGGACTGTAACTCGCCTAACCCGAGGAGGCCCGACGCAACGGTTGTCAGCAGCTCAACTCTTATCGAGTCATCGGTAATCTGCGCGGCATCGAGTCGCTTGCGCGCCTGCTTCAGCAGGTCGACCGCGCTGGTCTGGCGGCTGCCGCCGTTATCGGTATCGGCGCTTTCGAAAAACGACAGTACGAAATTCTTGACTGCCTCGGCGCGCGCCGCTTGTGCGCGAGCTCTTTGCGCCTGCCACAACGACACCGCGGCCGCGCTCGCCAGCGCCACGCTGAGCAGTGCCGCCGCGGCGACACCGGCTCGGTTCCGGCCGATGAACTTGCGCGTTCGGTACACCCACGAGGCGGGGCGCGCCTGTACGGTCTGACCGGTGAGATAACGCGCCAGATCTTCGGCAAATTCTGCGATGGTCGCGTAGCGCTCTGCGGGCGCTTTGGCCAGCGCTTTCAGCACGATGGTATCGAGATCACCGCGCAACAGCCGCCCCAGGCGCCGCGCACTCGCGCCCCGGGCTAACGCCCCTTCGGTCGTTACCGCCCGGCTGGGCCGGAGCGGTTCGACATGGATGATTGCTTCTTCCAGCTGCGCAACCGATTGCAGCTTCAGCCGGTACGGTAGCTCGCCGGTCAGGAGCTCATACAGCACCACCCCCAGCGAGTAGACATCGCTCGCGATCGTGAGGGACTCGCCTTGGATCTGCTCTGGACTGGCGTAGTCGGGCGTCAGCGCGCGCCCGGCGAAGCGGGTGACGCGCGTTTCGCGCGTGCTCTCGCCGTCAGACAGGAGCTTCGCGATCCCGAAATCGAGCAGTCGCACCTGGGCGCCGGCCGTCACGAGGATATTGGAGGGTTTGAGGTCGCGGTGGATGATGAGATTGGCGTGCGCGAACTGCACCGCATCGAGCACCTGTGCAAAGAGCACCAGACGCGCGCGGGTGTTCAATCGCTGCTCATCGCACCATCGGTTGAGCGGCAGGCCGGCCACATATTCCATGGCCAGGTAAGGCAGCCCATCGGGGCTGACGCCCGCATCGTAGAAGCGCGCAATGTGCGGGTGCTCGAGCCGCGCGAGGATGTCCCGTTCCTGCGCGAAGCGGACTTCGAGGCCGCGCTGCAGCGAGCTGAGGCGCGGCAGCTTGAGCGCCACCTCGCGCTCGAAGGCGCCGTCCGCGCGTTCCGCGAGCCATACCTCGGCCATGCCGCCGCTGCCTATTTCGCGCGTCAGCCGGTAGGGCCCGACCCGCGAGCCGTCTGTCAGGTCAAACGCATCGATCGCCTCGAGAGCTGCCGGCGCGATCTGCGGCAGGTGCGCCAGCACATCGGCGGTTTCGCTGGTCGAGTGGGCCGCCAGGAGTCGGTTGAGCAGCGGGACAAGGTCGGCATGCGTTGCCGCGATGCGCTGCAACCAGTCGGCGCGGTTGGCCGCATCGCACTCGAGCGCCTCGTCGAACAGTTTCGACACGGCAGTCCAGGTGCAAGGCGTGATTTTCATCGTCGCGCGTTCCTCGATCCCCTACATACGGAAAGGAGGGGCAAAGACGGTCACAGCGCACTCATGCCTGCAGCGTGGCCAGCAGGAAGGCGCGGGCCTTCTCCCATTGCCGCCGCACGGTGCGCTCGGACTGCTCGGTGAGTTCGGCGATCTCCGCCTCGCTGTAACCGGCGAAGTAGCGCATCTCCACGATCTGGGCGAGCGATGGATCCAGCGCCTCGAGCGCCCGCAGTGCATCGTCAACGGCCAGCAGCGACGCCTCGCCTTCAGCCGCAGCAAGACTGCCGGCAAGTGCGGTATCCAGCCGGACCGCCGCGCGGCCGCCGCCGCGGCGTTGCGCGAGCTGCTCGCGGGCCGAGTCGATGACGATGTTGCGCATCGTTTTTGCGGCATAGGCAAAGAAGTGCTTGCGGTCGGCAAGCACCAACTCGGAGGCCTCCACGAAGCGCAGGAAGCTCTCGTGGACGAGCGCCGTGGTCTCGAAACGAGCGCCCCGGTCCTGGACACGCAGGCGTGCATGAGCGATGCGGCGCAGATCGGGATATAGCAGCGCAAAAATGCGGTCAAGCGCGGCACGCTCTCCCCGTGCGGCCTGCTGCAATAGCTCGGTCAACGGTTCCTTGCGCTCTGGCATGTGCGCGGAGACCCCCAGAAGCAGCGCTTTTCAAGTCTGCGCCTGCGACAAGCCCAAGTCACGGCAGCGCCAGCTTAGTCGCTTTGGCCGGTTTCGCCACAAAAGCCCGTATGTGTTAGCAGGCCCTGGCAGTGAGTTCTTCCAACGTTCTGTCAAGAGCCGGTGCCAAAAACCTTCAACCAGCTTAACGGAGAACTGCAATGAAGATTCTGACGACATCGCGCGCGCTTGCGGCCGCGTGTTTCGGGCTTACGATGACCGCCTTCGCAGGGGTGACCAGTGCCGCCGATGCGGCGGTGACCGAGCAGAAAGCCTCGAGCCTACCGGTGGACGGGCAGCAGTGCGCGACGCACGCGTCAACTGAGCTGGTCGGGCCGGATGGACACCAATTCCGGCTAGCCTACGTACCGGGCTACGGTTGCCAATACGTGCTCGACGGTAGGTCCGCAGTGCGCGTCGATGGACCCAATGGTTATCACTTCGCGTGGACCCGAGAAACGGGTTGGAGAATCGTCGACGCGATCGACTGAGCACACCCCTGCGGCTTGCTGCGGCGACGCGGGCTGCTGGCCCGCGTCGCGCATCTGTTCATCGGCAGATGCGCTACCCCTTACATAATTCGCCCCGCATTCGGTAGGCTCACCCCCCGGGCGAATAGATTCTCCAGGTGCGATTCGATGCGTCTCGCCGCAGTCCTGTTGTCCACCGCTGCTTTGTTCTCTGCAGGCAACAGGCTGCAAGCACGGACCGACCCACCCATACCGGACTCCCTTAACGGTGAGCAGATCGAGTCGATCGACGCCTTGGTGAGCTCGGAAATGGCGCGCCAGCACATTCCCGGCCTCGCCATCGGCATCTACAAGCGCGGACACATTCTCCTCGCCAAGGGATACGGTCTGGCGAACATCGAACTGTCGGTCGCGGTTCGCCCTGAGACGCTGTTTCAGTCGGGGTCGGTCGGCAAGCAATTCGTGTCCGCGGCCATCATGATGCTGGTCGAGGAGCACAAGCTCTCGCTCGATGACAGCATTGCCCGATATTTTCCCGGAAGCCCGCCCGCGTGGAAGCCCGTCCTCATCAAGCATTTGTTATCGCACACCTCGGGCTTGGCCGAATATGAAAGCGATGAGCGCGTTGGTCCCCGGGGCGATTTCTATCTCCGGCTCGACTTTACCGACGATGAGCTGCTGAGAAAGATCGAGGCCCTCCCCATCGAGTGGCGTGCGGGGGAAAAATGGGCCTACCGCAACACGAACTATCTTCTGCTCGGCTTTGTGATCCAGGCGGTGAGCGGCAAACCCTACGCCGAGTATCTGCAGGAGCGCATTTTCAAGCCGCTGTCCATGACAGCGACCCGACTCATCAGCGAGCGCGACATCATTCCAAACCGCTCATCAGGTTACGAGCTCGATGCGGGGAAGATCAAGAATCAGCAGTGGGTTTCGCCCACCTTCAACCGAACCGCCGACGGCGCGCTGTATTTCAATGTTCTCGACCTTGCAAAATGGGACGAGGCCCTTTACACGACCCGGTTGTTGACACAGTCGAGTCTGGATCGGATGTGGACCGTTTATCGCCTCGATGACGGCAGACCGAACTGGGCCGGTTACGGGTTTGCCTGGTTCATCGACCAACAGAATGGGCACCGGGTGCTCTCGCATGGGGGCGCATGGCAGGGATTTACCTGTCAGATCTCGCGCTACCCCGACGACAGTCTGAGCGTAGTGGTGCTGACCAATCTCGACTCCGATCACTCCGACCCGGAGGTCATTGCCCAAGTAGTTGCCGGGCTGGTTGATCCGCCCTTGATGCCGCAGAAGTTTGCGCCGATTAAGGACTCGGAACCCGAGATCGCAAGCCTGGTGCGCGCGAACCTGGACCGCCTCATCGCCGGCGAGGATATCCGGCCGACACCTGCCGCGGAGCTGCTTGCCGGGCTGCCTTTCGAGCAAAGGTCGGCTTTGATTCCCGAGGAACCGCTGCGGACCCTCCAGATGCGACTCGCCACAACATGGCCCGGTGGGTCGTTGACGCTGGTCAAACGCGCTCGCCTCTCCGACGCTACGCAGTCCCAGCGGGAGATGTCTGTTTATCGGCTGGCGAAAGACAATGAGGCGCTGCTGATTCTTTTCGTGCCAGGACCAAACGGATCGATATCTGCACTCGGCGTGATGGGTGATCGTCCGTACGAGTAGATCCGGACCTTACCGGCACTCTTTGGCCGCGACGTCGATGCCGGTTGCCGCGGCCCTAGTGCGAGCGCCGGCGGGGAGGCGTCGAGTTCGGCGACGCGGTGCTCGTCGGGAGCGGCGTCACCGTGTAACGCAGTTTCGCCTCGCCGAGCGTGATGACATCGCCATGCTCGAGCCGGGCACAGCGAACGCGGCGCCGGTTCACGAGCACGCCGTTCGTGCTACCGAGATCCTGCAGCAGTGCACTGCGGAAGGCAGGGATCAGCACGGCATGATGGCGGCTGACCGAGTTGATCGGCAGTGGTAAATCGTTGTCAGAATCGCGGCCAATGGTCGTCCGCCCGCGCAGGACGAAACTGTGGTTCTGACCACCGTCGATGCGTGTCAGTATGCTCGTCTGCGTGTGCGCGAGCGCGGTATCCGGCGCACTCGCACCTCGCCCCAGCTCGTCGATGCTCGATTGCACCCGCCCCAGGGCATAGGCATTGGTCGAGGCGATCCGCGTGGTTCGTTGCAGCTCGGTGTCGCGCTCCGCCAGTGACCTGCTCAGCTGCTTCACCGTGGCGCGCAGCTGCACGTTCATCAACTCGGCGCGGTCCAGGCGCGAGCCGCCTTCTACGAGCTCCTTCATCAGCGCAGCAACTCGGTCCTCGAGAGCCTTGCGCTCGGCTTGCGGCGGGGTGACCCGGGCGCTCAGTTCCTCGATCTCGCCGCGCAAAGAGCTGATCAGTGCCGTGTGCTCGGCGTGACTCGCGGTCATCGTCCGCGCCTCGGACTCCCGTGCTTCGAGGAGACGGGTTTGTTCGGCGAGCAGCGCTTGGCTGCGCGCCAGCGCTGCAGTCAGCTCGGAAAGCGATGCGCGATCCCGCTCGCTCTCGAGCCGCGCGCCGGCGAGCTCCGCCTGGCGCGCTGCAATCTCCTGCTCCGTCATGCGTAGCCGCTCCGCCGCGGTCGCGCCTGCCAGGACCTCCGCCTCTGCGCGCCGTTGCGTGTCCGCGAGCGTCGCTTCCACCGCCAGCAGCCGGGCACTCGCATCGGCGTACTCGCTGGTCAGCCCGGCGAGTCGCGACTCCAGTGCGCTGCAGGCTCGCTCGCTCTCACCTCGCTCGGTCACCTGAAGGCTGATCGCCCTATCGTTCGCCTGGCGCGCTTCGTCGCGCTCGCGCACTGCACCCTGGAGTTGCCGCTCGCGCTGCTCGAGCTCGGCGGCGAGTCGATTGGCACGTGTCTCCTGCTCCTCCGCCCAGAGCTTGTTGGTGGCGAGCTCGTTGTCCAGCTCGCCAATGCTGCTCTCGTAAATGGCGCGATACGACTCGCGATTGTGTAGCCGCTCGACGCAGCTCGCGAGCTGCGCCTGCAGGAGCTCGCGCTCCGCACCGAGACCTTCGCGGGTGCGAGTCTCGTCGTGTAGTCGTTGAGTCAGCTCGGCGTGAGCGCGGCTCTGCGCCTCGATGCTGCCCTGCGCATTGCGCTCGCGATTCTCGCTGTCAACAAGGCGGCTTTGCAGCTCAGCAAGCTGGGCAGCCGCATGTTCCCGTTCGGCTCCCAGGGCGTCGTGGGTACGGTTGAGCGTCTCGAGAGCACCGGAGCGCTGTTCGAGCAGGGCCTGCAGGGCCGCCGCTGCCGCGCTCTGCCGCGCTTCCGCAGCACGTGCGGCAGTGAGTTCCTCGGCACGCCGCGTAGCTTCGCGCTGCGCTTCAACCAACTCGGCCGCACGCCGCTGCCCGACTTCCCGCTCGCCGCTCAGCTCATCCTCGAGAATCCGCAACCGTCTGTTCAACGCCTCGAGATTGGCACTGGTCTCGCCAAGCTCCCGACTCAACGCATCGGCGCGGGCCATGCCGGCCGTGCGTTCGCGTTGTGCCAGACTCAACGCAGCCTGTTGAGCGCGCAGCTCCTCGCTCTTCTGGACGATCCAGCGCTCGACCTCCAACATGACATCTGCGTCGGGTACCGGTGGCATCTCGTCATCGCCATCATCGCCGTCCATTGCCCCTGCAGGGGCGGCAACCTCACCGGTGTCGCTGGCCGCGCTCGCGGCTGGCTCAACCGCACCACCCGCAAGAACCTGTGCCTCGTACGCTGCGGGATCGAGCGCGGGAAGCTCGTCGGTCGCATCGAGGTTGGTGCCTGAGCGTTGCGCCGTCGTGTCGGGAGAATTCATGGTTGGTCTCTGGTACCAGAGGGCACTGCATCGGCGTGGCAGCTCTTACGGGCTCAGTGGCGCCGGATGGAATCCCCTTGTTTTGATTCATTTAATCGCAGTTCCTGGCGAAACGCACCCGGTCATTTGACAAAAGGTGGTGGTCCAGTCCGGCAATTGGGTCGCTGCCGCTTACACCTGGTGGAGCTCGGCAGCGAGACCCAAGGGGCATCAACGAGATCGCCCAGCGATAAGTCTCTGATCGGCAAAGGATCAGGCCCGAGCCCGGCACAGCTGCCGGCGGCAGCACCGGCTCTGCCCCGGCTTGGAGTTCCGGCAGGTCAGGCAGACGGGACACCTCTTTAATAGGGTCCTTTTTTGTCGGAATCCCTTAGTCGCGAGCCTCTCGTCGTGGTCCTTTACTACCGGTAGCCTCGCAACACCCCCGCTGCCCGCCTGACCAAACGCCAGTCCTCGGCGATTGCGCACGAGTCCCTACACGATCGTCGTGCCCAGGCCGTGCACCGAGGCGACATAACAAAGTGACATAACCTGATACGCAGTGGCTGCTGCCGCCAACGTTGACTGAGCACTGCAGTCGAAGGCGGCGGTAGGGAACGCAAAACGTAATCCCAAAGTCCAATTGCCAGCGGGGCGCCGCTCTCGAATATTGATCCAACATCGCCAACCGGATGCAGCATGCCTCTGGCGCGTATCCAAGGGGATCCCCATGATTAAAGCAACAGTCAGCGCCGGTCGCCTGCCTCAGTGTGGCCGCGTCTCGCGCTCGCCCTTCATTCTCACTGCTGTCACCGCCCTCTGCTGTGCTGTCGGCGTGCCCGATGCGCGCGCGGCCACGGGCGATCCGGCCGGGTACACCCCGACGCTGTATGTCTATCAGAAGAACGAGCTGGTTGATGTCAAGACCTTCAAGATCGCGGATCTCGAAGGATGCCAACGCCGAGCATCGGCACTGCTCGAGCTGTATCTCAATCACTCTGACATAGAGGAGGACATGCGGCTCGTGGTCCGATGCGTGGCGGTTCCACCGCCCTCCGCCGGTCATCGCAAAGGTGAGCGCTCGCCGGATGCCGAGCACCACCAACGGATGGCAGAAGTCACGCTCTAGCGCGGGTGGCGGACTCCGGCAGCATCAGCGCCTGCGTTCAGCGCAGGCATCAGTAGGCAGCGTCTGCTCACCGCATGACCGAGCGCAGCGTCAGCTTTCTCTTTGACCTCGACGGAACGCTGGTCGACAGCGTGTACCAGCATGTCGCGGCGTGGCAGCAGGCCTTGCATGCCGCCGGCATCGAGCTTTCCGTCTGGCGCATCCATCGGCGCATCGGCATGAGCGGCGGGCTGTTCACCGAGATGTTGCTGCGCGAAATTCATCGTGAGGTGACCCCCGCACTCCTCGACGACCTCCATGCGCATCACACCGAAGCGTACCTCAGCCTGATGAAATGGGTCCGCCCGCTGCCCGGCGCCCGCCGGCTGCTCGAGCACCTGACACGCGTGGGCCTGCCCTGGGCCATTGCTACCAGCGGGCGGATGGCGACCGCCCGGCACAACATCGAACTGCTGGGTCTCGATATCGCCAACACCGTGGTGGTAACGCGCGACGATGTGCAGCGGGCGAAACCGGATCCGGATCTGTTCGCCACCGCGGCCGCACGGCTACACGCGGACATCGAGAGCGCGGTGATCGTCGGCGACAGCATCTGGGATATGCTCGCGGCGCGCCGTGCACGCGGCCTCGGCGTTGGCCTGTTGTCCGGCGGTTATGGGCAGGACGAGTTGGAGCGTGCCGGAGCCATCCGTGTGTACGAAGATCCCTCGGACCTGCTCAACCACATCGATGAGATCGGAGGTCGCGCCTGAGGGCTCACCAACAGTTAGCCAGCCTCGAGCTGGCAATCCGTCAACAGCCCCCGGTTAACGGGACCCGCCGCCGCGCCGGTTGGTGCGCCGCTGCGCTGGGCGGTCCAGCATCGAATGAGCGCCTGCTGCACGCTGCCGCGCCGGGCCGCGCGCCCGCGTCAGGTTGTGCGCGCTGTTGACGAGAGCGATGTGTGAGAACGATTGCGGGAAATTGCCCAGCAGACGACCGCTGCGTGGATCGTATTCCTCCGAAAGCAGTCCCACATCGTTGCGCAGCCCGAGCAGACGCTCGAACAGTCCGCGGGCATCCTTGCGGCGTTTGAGCAGCACCAAATTGTCGACCAGCCAGAAGCTGCAGGCAAGAAACACGCCTTCGCCTGCGGGCAGACCATCGCCGCTCGTGGCAGTGTCGTAACGCTTCACCAGCCCATCCTCCGTCAGTTGACGCTCGATCGCCGCGACGGTGCTGCGCACGCGCGGATCGGTCTGCCGCAGAAAACCCACGATCGGCAGCAGCAGCAGGCTGGCATCGAGATGCTTCGAGCCGTAGCTGGCTACGAAGGTCCCGAGCCGCCGGTTGAAACCATGGCGGCACACATCTGCATGAATGCGCTGGCGCAGGCTGCGCCAGCGGCGCAGCGGGGCCTCGAGCCGGAATTGCTCGGCACTGCGGATCATGCGGTCGAGTGCCACCCAGGCCATCACCTTCGAAGCGGTAAAGTGTCGAGGCTTGCCACGCACTTCCCACATGCCGTGGTCCGGACGGTTCCACACCTCTGCGAGGTGATCCACGAGCGCAATCTGCAGCTGCCAACCCGCATCGTTGGCAGCCAGCTGGCCACAGCGGCCCTGGTGCAGGACGTCCATCAGCTCGCCGTAAACATCGAGCTGCAGCTGCTCTGAGGCAGCATTGCCGATGCGCACCGGAACCGAGCGCTCATAGCCGCGCAGCCAGCCGATCTCCCACTCGGGCAGCAAGCGCTCGCCCGCGACACCGTACATGATCTGCATGCGCCCGGGATCACCTCCCACGGCACGCAGCAACCAGTCGCGCCATTGCTGCGCCTCAGTGTACAGCCCACTATTCATCATCGCCTGCAGCGTGAAGGTCGCATCGCGCAGCCAGCAGTAGCGGTAATCCCAGTTGCGCACACCGCCGATCTTCTCCGGCAGCGAAGTAGTGGCGGCTGCCAGAATCCCGCCGGTAGGCTGATAGGTCAGAGCTTTGAGCGTAATGAGAGAGCGTCGCACTGCATCCGTATACGCGCCGCTTTCCCGACACTGCCCGACCCAGCGCCGCCAGAAACGTGTCGTCGCCCGCAGAGCCGCGGCCGCATCGATCGGCGCCGGAAGCGAAAGATAGGAGCGGCAATAGGTGAGCACGAAGGCGAGTGTTTGCCCACCGGCCACGCGGAATTCCCCGACGGTCTGCAGATTCTCGCCCCGCAGCGGCACATCACTACTGAGGACCAGCCGGTCGGGGCCTGCGATGAAGCTGTGCCGTCCGTCCTCGAGCCGCGTTACCCACGGCACCAGCAGGCCGTAATCGAAGCGCAGCACCAGCTCGGTGCGCATGGCAACGCTGCCACGTCGGCCATGGATGAGCCGCACGACATGTGAGTCGTGAGTGCGCACCGGCATGAAGTCGATGAGAGTGGCCGAACCCTCCGGCGTCGTGAACTCGGTCTCGAGAACGAGCGTATCGGGACGATAGCGTCGGCTGATGGCTGCTGCAGCGACGGGTGCCAGCAGCCAGTGGCCATTCTCCGGTCCACCGAGCAGCGCTGCACAGCAGGCCCCGCTGTCGAATCGTGGCCAGCAGAGCCAGTCGATCGAACCGCCGCGCGAGATGAGCGCGGCGGTCTCGCAGTCGCCGACCAAGGCATAGTCCTCGATCTTCGTGGTGCTGGCGGACAAGTTAAACCTCGTCACCGGGCTGACGGAGCGTTGCACCCTCGCAGGGCATTATGCCGGCTTCGAGCGGGCATCCCCGCAGAGTGCTGTAGGAATCGCTTTACACTTTCCACCTGTAGCCAGACTCCTACGAGAGTTGGGTCACCCCACGGGCCGACAGCACGACCTCTGCCGCCGATAGTCGCTCACGGATTCTCGCGGAGGAGTGAGCCGATGTCGTTGCAGCGAGTAATTGCCCTACCTGCCATCGCGGCCTGCCTGCTGTTGTCCGGGCTCAGTCGTGCGCACGCGACCGAGGTCGCTGCTCGCAACCAGCCGGCACGCTGGATCACGGACTCGGCGATCACCGTCGCTGTCACCACCAAGCTAGCGGCGGAGCACTTCAGCCAGGTGACGCGTCTCAAGGTGAAGACCGCTAAGGGCGGGGTGGTATCACTCGGCGGGACCACCCCGACCCGCCGCGAGGCCATAAGGGCGGCCGCAATAGCGCGCGGAATCGGCGGCGTACTGCGCGTCAACAACCGGATCGTGGTCCGGGGAGACGTGCACTAACAGCCGGGCTCATGGCGAGCGTACTCATTGCCGATGATCATGCGATGCTGCGGGCCGGGCTGCGGCTCTACCTCGAGCAGGACCCTGCGATCAGCTGCATTGCCGAAAGCGCCACCGGCGCCGGAACTCTCGAGCAGTTGCGTGCCGCTCCGTACGACCTGCTGATACTGGACATCAACATGCCGGACTGCAGTGGCATCGACGTCCTGCGACAGGTGCGCGCCGTGCATCCGCACACGCGCGTGCTGGTATTGAGCGGCTTTGCGGAGCAGCAGTATGCGGTCAATGCGCTGCGCGCCGGAGCGTCGGGGTACCTGGCGAAGGACCAGCGGCCAGAGGAGCTGCGACGGGCGGTGCACACCGTACTGGCCGGGAAACGCTACGTGAGTGAGATGGTAAACGAGGCTCTGCTGTCGCCAGGCGCGACAGCCGGTCAGCCGCTGCACGCCTCGCTCTCGCAGCGCGAGTTCCAGATCATGTGCAAGATCGCCCGCGGCCGCAGCGTTTCCCAGATCGCCGTGGAGCTATCGATCAGCGTCAAGACCGTCAGCACCTATCGCGCGCGGATCCTCGAGAAGATGAACATGGAGAACAACGCCGCACTGACGGCCTACGCACTGCGCAACGAGTTGCTCCAGTAGATTCCAGCGGACCGGTGCGAGATCCTGCGGTTACCGATCATCGTCGCCCGTCAGGGCGCGACTCGCCAACACGCCGATAGCCAGCAGGCCGAGCGCCACCAGACTGGCGGACGCCACCGGGCGGCTGCGCGCATACTCCTGACCCTGCGCTGCGATAGCGCGCACCTGATTTCCCAGCTGCGCCCCGCGCTCGGCAATGGCAGCGCGGGCTTCCGCGAGCGCCGTCTCGGCCTGCCTACGCAGCCGGCTCACCTCGGGCTCGGCGGGGGAGCCCAGCCGCTGGATCAGGTCTTCGAGCCTGCCAATCAGGATGCGCAGTTCCTCGCTCGCCACCTGCATCGGTTGCTGGTGCAGTACTCTCGCCGCCCTGCGTGCCCGGGACCTTCGAGTTGCCATGCGCGCGAACATGAGATGCTCCTTAGATCGATAGTGAGGGTGGCTACGTAACCGGACTGCGCACGCGTTGGACTACGCAGGTGGCGCTCGGCCGCGGCCCACGAAGAACGCGACGATGGCGACCACGAGGAAGATGATGAACAGGATTTTGGCGATGCCGGCCGCACTCGCCGCGATTCCGCTGAAACCCAGCACTGCGGCGATGATGGCGATGATGAAGAAGATCACTGCCCACTGAAGCATGTTACCTCCTTGCGAGGACGACGCCGCGCGAGATGCGAGGGGTTGAGAATGTGCGCCGTAGCCGGCGGCAGTTCGGTCGGCCTGACACGGTAAGGCTTGTCGGCGTTGGCCTACCGAGCGGCGAAAACCTCCGCGCCAGCGCGAGGTCTGAATTGGCGTGGAGTGCGTTCTATGCGAATTACCGCCGAAGCTCTGGCCCAAGTGCCGTACCACTACTGCCACGACCTGAGGCAAACGGTGAGCAGTTGGCTCAGCCACGAGGGCCCGCGGCTCGCGGCATCGCTCTCGCTTTACAGCCTGCTTTCGCTGGCGCCGCTGGTCATATTGACTATCGCCATCACCTCGCTCGCGTTCGGGCAATCGGCCGCGCAGCAGGCCCTGGTCGATGAAGTCCGCGACCTCATGGGTGGGGAGGGAGCGCGTACCGTGCAGACAGTCATCGAGCACGGCAAGGAGCCCCACGCGGGGAGCATAGCCTCGCTCATCGGGATCGTTATTCTCATCGCTGGAGCCTCGAGCGTCTTTGGCGAGCTGCAGTCGGCCCTGAACAAGATCTGGGACGTGCAGCCGGCGGGTGACGCCGGGCTGCTGAGCTTGATCAAGTCGCGGTTGGTGTCCTTTGCTCTGGTGTTGGGATTCGGATTTCTGCTGCTGGTCTCGCTGGTTTTCAGCGCTGCGCTCGCGGCGTTCGGGCGACTGTTCAGCGCCCGCCTCTCGCTGCCCGCGGAGCTCCTCGCTGCGGCCAACGCGCTCGTGTCGTTTGTCGGTATCTTCGTGTTGATCGCGCTCATCCTCAAATACGTTCCGGACGTGAGGCTGCGCTGGCGCGACGTGTGGCCTGGAGCACTGGCGACCGCAGTGCTCTTCACCCTCGGCAAGGCGCTGCTCGGGTTATATCTGGGGAAGACAGCGGTCGGATCAGCCTATGGCGCGGCGGGCTCGCTCATCGTGGTGATCCTCTGGGTCTACTACTCCGCGATGATCTTCTACTTCGGCGCTGAATTCACCCGCATACGCGCGAGCAGGCGCGCGCTCCGTCTGCACGGATCCGTGGCGCGCTAGGACTTTGTCTTATACTCTGCCCACAATACGCGAGAGATGACGCCACTTGGAACCCGATCGTACTCTGAAGGCGCGCCAGCGGAGCTCGCGGGACAAGGTCCGTGGACTCACGGAAAAGGCTACGCCTGCGGTGCGCTCGGACCCCGGCGATGACCTGGAAAACTTCCATCATCGTGCGCTGCTCGCTGCAATTGTTAACTCATCGGACGATGCGATCGTCAGCAAGACACTCGAGGGGCGCATCCTTTCCTGGAACCGCGGGGCTGCACGTATCTTCGGCTATGAGCCGCACGAGGTGATCGGCAAGCCGATCACCGTCATCATCCCGCCCGAGCTGCACGCGGAAGAGCAGCAGATCCTCGAGAAGCTGGGGCGTGGCGAGCGTATCGAGCACTTCGACACCGTACGGGTAACCAAGGACGGCCGGCGCATCGCCATCTCACTCACGGTATCCCCGATCCGCGCCGCCGATGGCACCATCATTGGGGCGTCCAAGGTGGCGCGCGATGTCTCCGAACGCAAAATCGCCGAGGAGAAACTGCGCGACAGCGAAGAGGCGCTGCGCCTCGCCGACCGCCGCAAGGATGAGTTCCTCGCGCTGCTGGCTCACGAGCTGCGTAACCCGCTCGCGCCGATCCGCTACGCGCTCGCGGCCAACAAGAAACCGGGGCGGACACCCGAGCAGTGCAGGCAAGCCGAAGAGATCATCGAGCGGCAGGTCACCCATATGAGCCGTCTGCTGGATGACCTGCTCGATGTTTCGCGGATCACCCGCGGGGCGCTCGAGCTCAAAAAGACCCGCAGCGAGCTCACCTCCATCATCGGGGCCGCGATAGAGACTGCCCGGCCCATATTGGATGCGAAGCATCACACACTGGTGCTCGAGCTCCCGAGCGAGCCGGTGCAGCTCGAGGCTGATGTGGTACGCCTGGCCCAGGTCTTCTCCAACTTGCTCATCAACGCCGCCAAGTACACCGACCCAGGCGGCCGCATCCAGCTGCGTGCCTTTCAGCAGGACGACGCGGTTGTTGTCTCGGTGCGGGACAACGGCATTGGCATCCCGGCTGACATGCTGCCCCGGGTGTTCAACATGTTCTTTCAGTCGCATGCTGCGCTCGCTCGTGCCGAAGGCGGACTCGGTGTCGGGCTTTCGCTGGTCCGCGGGCTGCTCGCGCTCCATGGCGGAAGTGTCGAAGCCCGCAGCGAAGGTCCGGGGCGGGGAAGTGAGTTCACAGTGCGGCTGCCACTGGGCGATGTTACTTCCGCAGTCACCGATGCCGAGGCTGAGGCGGAACAGATATCTGCGGATGCGGGACTGAAGATCCTGGTAGTTGACGATAACCGGGACGCGGCCGATACCTGCGCGATGCTGCTCGAGGCATCCGGCCACCACGTGCAGACGGCCTACACCGGCAGACAGGCACTGGAGCTGGCGAGCACGTTCCGGCCGCACGCCGTGCTGTTGGACATCGGACTCCCCGATGTGAATGGCTACAAGCTCGCCGAACAGGTGCGTGCGACGCGCTGGGGACGCGGCACGGTGCTGGTCGCGGTCACCGGGTGGGGCCAGGAGGAGGATCGGCAGCGCGCCGTTGCGGCGGGTTTCGATCACCACCTGGTGAAGCCGATCTCGGCAGAGACTGTCGAAACGCTGCTGCAGTCACTCGTCAGTGCAATACGCTCTTGATGCCGCTGCCGGCGCTGCTCTGCCTCAAGATGCAACTCCACTCCAACGATCGGTTGGGCGAGCGGAATCGTGTAGGAGTACTGTAAGCTCACTCCTACAGATTGCGCATCGGTTGGCGCGTTGAAATAGAAACATGACGAACGCCGATGACACCCCTGTGGAAGGCGGCAGCTCCCTCATGCGCGAGCTCGCGCACGAACTGCGCGATGCTCTGAGCCCGCTCGTGTCCTCGGCCGACCTCGCAAGACTGCGCAAGTTCGATCCGGAGTCGGCCCGGCTGCTCGCCGAGAAAGTCGAGCGCGGACTGCGGCGCGCGCTCGCGCTTCTCGATGCGTTCGTGCTCGCGGACCAATGCGAGCGCGGCACCTTGCCTCTGCAGATACAGACGGTGCGCCTTGAGGAAATCCTCGCAACTGCCCGATCTGCACTCGGCGCCAGTGAGCGGTGCACGTTCGAGGCTGCCGATGGTGGCGTGCCGGTGCGCGCCGACCTTACGCGCTCCGGGCAGGTCCTCGCCGCCATCCTGCAGCACGCAGCCGCGATTACCGCGACCAATCAGACGGTGGCGGTGCGCACGGCGGGGAGCGCAGCGTCAGCGGAGATTCGAGTCTGCGGCCGCGTGAGCCCAGGCAACATGCCCGACGATGAGTGGTTCGCGAGTTATCGCGGCGGCGATGGGCGTATGGCGTTGCGTACTGCGCAGCGCATCCTGAGCGCGCAGGGTGGCGCACTCGATCTCTTGCGAGAGAGCGACGGCCGATTCGCCCTCGTGGCTCGCTTCGCCGCGGGCCAATCACCGCCCGAAGCAAAGCGCCAGCAGACGCCGCCGCAACGTCCTGATGCGTCGTATCCAGGCCGAGCGGCCAGTGAGCCGAACAAACGTATTCTGATCGTGGACGACAGCCCGGAAGTGCGCCGTGCGTACCGTGAGGCACTGGTAGCGCTCGGTTATGCCGTTCTCGAAGCTGCGGATGCGGAACAGGCGCTCAGCTCGCTGGAGGACACCAGCCCCGAGGTGGCGCTGATCGACATACATTTGCCGCGCATGAACGGTTATCGGCTGGCGCAGGCGATCCGGACACGCTCGGGACCCGCGATCTACCTGGTGATGCTGAGCGGCATGGCGCTCGATCCGGTCACGCGCGGCCTGGCGCATGAGGCCGGCTTCGATGACTGCCTGGACAAGATGGCAGGTCCGGTGGCGCTGCGCGAGCTGCTCGAGGGCGGCGGTCGCCGCAGCGGACCGTGAGAGGGAGGGAGGGAAGGAAGGAAGGGAGAAAGAACAGTCTCGAAACGACGAAGATGCATCCGGCGGAAATCGCTGCGAAACCTGAGCCCCTGCGCGCTTCCGTGCCGCGCCACCGCTCTGATTTCTGGGCCTTCCTTGGCCCGCGCCCTCGTCCTTGAGGCTACCGCCCGTCCAGGGAAATTCTCGATTCCCTGCCGAAGACACCGCTCGCCGCCCCGAGACTGTTAGGGTGCGTCGGACCGAGTAGGGGCAGCTCTCGGGGACGCCTGACGATTGACTAAAGATCAAAAATGCCTGAGCGGAACGTTAACGGAGCAAGCGCAGCGCGGCTGACAGTGCAACACCGCACCGCGCGTCGGCTGAAAGCCGAGTCCACGGTCGGCGACCGCCTACAGATCGCGCGGCCCGAAATCGGCGGATGAGGCCGACAGAGGAACGCGTGCCGGGCTGACGGTGCAGATGTGGTTTCCCTCGAATCATCTTGGTTGCGCGGTCTGCTGCATCGCGCAACGGGTGGCGCGCAGCGGGGAGAGCATCGTTGAGAGCTTCATTGAACGCCGTTCCGCAATCGAATCCCGACGCGCCCCCCGAATCTGCGGGCGCGGAAAACGCTCCGGCGGTCCGGTCGACTACAGATGCCGCAGCGCGACGACGGCCAGCGCGCCCGTTCGCGCGCCCGATATGGATTGTCGCGATATGCGTCGGCGTGGCTGGCCTGCGACTCGGGCGCGATCTGTTGATCCCCATGGTGCTCGCCACTCTCATGGCGCTGATATTCTCTGGCATCGTCGAAACCCTGCGACGCTACCGCATACCGCGGGGCTTGAGCGCGCTCGTAGTGCTGCTGCTCATCGGCGCGTCCTTGGGCGGACTGCTGCACCTCGTGTGGACGCCGGCGCACCAGTGGATCGAGAGCGCTCCGCGGGTGCTACGCACCATCGAGCACAAGACGCGGCCCGCGCAATCGATCGTGCGGCGCATCGATGCCCTCGCGAGGCGGGCGAGTGCACTCGGCGCTGCGGGTGATCCGCCCGGCGCCGATGCGCCGCCCGCTCTGGCAAGCTCGGTGTCGGCGATGGACCTGGTCGAGAGCACCAGCGGAGTCGTCGCCGCCATCCTCATGGGTGCGGCACTCACGCTCTTGCTGCTGGCGGCCGGGCCGCCGACCCTGGCGCGCATGACGGCACCCGTCGCGACCGACGGACGCGCGCTGCAGGTGTTACGCGTCATCGACGCCATCCGCGTGGAAGTCGGCCGCTACTACGGCACCCTGGTGGTGATCAATCTTCTGTTCGGCACTGCGACCGCGCTATTGATGTGGTCGCTCAGCATGCCGAATCCCATGTTATGGGGTGCACTCGCCGCGGTGTTGAACTTCATTCCTTACCTCGGGTGTGCGACCACGTTCGTGATCGTGACAGTCGTCGCCTTCGTGTCCTTCGACGCCATCAGCCGGACGCTGCTGGTTGGAGCGAGCTTTCTGCTGCTCGCCGCCATAGAGGGCCACATCATCGAGCCGGTTTTCCTCGGGCGCCGCCTCGACCTCAATCCCATCGTGGTGCTGGTCGCTCTCTGGGTCGGAGCATGGGTGTGGGGCATCGCCGGCATGGTGATTGCCCTTCCCTTCCTCGTCGCCACCAAGGTGGCCGCCTCGAGGAGCCAGAACGGCGCCGCGGTGGTGCGCTTCCTCAGCCCGCCGCGCGGTCGGCCACCGCGAACCTGGCCCTCGAGGTTCAGCGCTCGTCGCTGGTAATCACCGCCACGTCCCGCCCCGCTGCTCGTAGTGACTCGACACTGCGATCACGGCGCAAGCCCTTGAGGCTCGCCTGACGGAGCAGGCCGTCCTCGGTGTAGCCGCGGAATTCGACCTCCACGACCAGCTCCGGGCGCACCCATAGCGGCAGCGCGCCGCGCAACTGTTGCCGCCCAGGGGAATTTTCCAGTGGCGGCGGCTGTGTAGCCGGTCGCAGCCGTCCGGCGACTGTAGACCTTGGCACGGCGGCGCTGCTTAGGCAACGCGCCGTGCGCAGGCACGCGACCGTGGTCGCGCCGCAGGCGCTGTCGAGCGCGGCTACTCGGCCGCTACCCAGTAGCGCGGCTCCTTGTAATACGCGTAGCTGCGGTCACGGAACATCTGGCCATCACCCCGCGTGAGCTCGTCGATGGAGGCTGTGGGCGCGCTCTGCAGCTGTTCCTTCGTGTAGTTCACGACGTAGGCATCTTCATCCTCGTTGAATTCGAGCGCCGACCAGGGAATCGGATGGTACTTCTCAGCGACACCGAGAAAACCACCGAAACCCACCACGGCGAACATGATGTTGTTGGACTCCTTGTCCAGCATCACGTCCTCGACCTCACCGATCTTCTGTCCGGTGGGATCCTTCACATTGGTGCCGATCACTTTCTTGGCGCGGATCGCTTGGGTGTGTCCACTTGCAGTTGGCATGAGCTGTCCCTCGCTGCTGACTTTGGCAATAGCGGCAGGATCTTGGCGTACTACGCACACTGCTCCAGTAGTCCGCGACCGCGCGGCACTGTAGGAGGGATGGAGGTCGCGAGCCGCTACAGGTGCACGTAGACCTTCACTCCGCTCAGCGCATCGCGAGCGGCGGCAACGATGACCTGCTGCTGCACACGCTCGAAGCTCAGATCGATGCGTGCCTCTCCCACGGCGATTTCATTCAGGCGAATCGACTCGATACCGATCGGCAGCAGTGGCTTCTCGATACGGATCTCCTTGCGCGCACCATCGATCTCCAGTCCGAGGCAGGCCTGCAGCAGCATGAACACCGCGCCGCACGACCAGGCCTGCGGAATGCAGGCGACAGGATACGGTGTCGGTCCCTGACCGGGGATGCGGGCGAAACCGCAGTACAGCTCAGGCAGCCGCATACCAAATTGGGTCGCCGCCTCGAACATCTGGCTGAGGATGTCGATCGCCGCGGTGCGCCCGAGGTAGCGGGCGATGCCCGCGGCACAGACCGCGGTGTCGTGCGGCCAGACCGTGCCGTTGTGATACGACATCGGGTTGTAGCGCGCTTCGCCCTCGGCAAGAGTCCTGATGCCCCAACCGCTTGCAAAGCGCTCGGCAAGCAGTGCGCTGGCGACGGCCGCGCCGCGCTCGGGGCTCGGCACTCCACAGTACAGCAGGTGCCCCGCGTTGGAAGCGTGGACAGCGCAGGGCTCTCCCTCGCCGTCGATCGCCAGCGCGTAGAAGTTCAACTGCGGAATCCAGAAACGCCGCTCGATCTCCGCGCGCAGCCTGCGGGCGCGCACCGCCCAGGCGTGACTGCGTTCGCGGTCGGCGCGTCCTGCGGCGAGGCGCGACATGGCCCGGAAGGCTGCATAGGCGTAGCCCTGCACTTCCACGACCGCTATCGGCGGCGGCGGAAAGCGCCCGTCGGCATGGAATATGGAGTCATCGCTGTCCTTCCATGCCTGGTTGAGGAGCCCTGAGCCGGTCGCGCGCGCATAGTCGATGAAGCCGCTGCCGCTGCGCTCGATGCGGCTTTCCATCCACGCGGTCGCTGCCAGAAGGTTCGGCCAGAGTCCGTCGATGAGAGCGCTATCCCCGGTGCTGCTCTCGTAGGCCCCGGCCAGCATGACGAACAGTGGAGTCGTGTCGACTCCACCGTAGTACTGGCCGAAAGGCACCTCGTGCAGCGCCGCCATTTCACCGCGGCGCATCTCGTGCAGGATCTTGCCGGGCTCCGAATCGCGGAACGCGCTCGCTTCGGTCGCCTGTGTTGCGGCCAGGAAGCGCAGCACGCCGGCGGCCAGTTGCGGCTTGAGCCACAGTGTCTGCAGCGAGGTAATGATCGCATCGCGGCCGAAGGGCGTGGCGAACCAGGGGATGCCCGCATACGGGTACGGGCCGGTCGGCAGATCGGTCGTGAGCAGCGCGAGATCGGAGCGCGACTTGTCGAGCCAATAGTCGAACAGCCGGCCGCTGCTGTTGACCGCCGCCCCGACTTCGGCGCGCGCTTTCATGCTTTCACAGGCTGCGTGCCGGGCCTCCTCGAAGCGCTCTGCGGTAGGTCGCGCCGCGGTCTGTGCGCCGATCTCGATGAATAGTTCGGCTGTCCGTCCGCGCTGCACGCCGATGCACAACTGTGCCTCTTCCCCCGAGAGCGACAGCGGAGCCACCGAGAAGCGGATCTCGACGGCGCGCAGCCGGTCGAGCCCACGATAGCCCAGGCGCACGGCGGCGACGCTGATCTCCGGGGGCATCGGCTCACCGCGGCGCTTGCGCACGTGGCCCTGCACTTCGAAGATGTCGGCGAAATCGGCGCCAAAACGCACCGCGAGCGGTAATTGCGCGTCGCGGCCGCTGAAATTGGTGATCTTCAGCCGCTCGTACAGCTGGCCGGACCACAGAAACCGCGTGCGCTCGAGATGAATGACGCCCCGTGGGATCGAATGCTCGCCGGGGGCGGGCAGCGGCCTGTTGGTCAGTTGCGCCGTGAAGAGGACATTGTCCTGGGAAATTGCGGCGCCGAGCAGCGAGGGGCGGTTGTCCGCCACCTGCAGCTGCAGCCGCGAGAGCATGCGCGTGTCGTCCCAGAAAAGTCCGCTATCGGGCGCGTCGATGTCCCCCAGCGCATCTGCCAGCAGGAAGACGTTGGCCTCTTTGAGCGTGAAGCGCGTAACTCCACGGTCAGCGCCCGAATCTAGTGCCATAGGTGAGCCTTGCACCGTGGCCGCGTGCTCGCCCCACCGTTCGGGGCGCTGCGAGGAGCGTTCTGTAGACATTAAGATAGTTTTCGGCCATGTGCCGGGCGGTGAAGCGACGCTCGAATGCGGCGCGCACCTCGCGCCGCTCGAGCCGTGCGACCCGCTCGACGGCCTCGAGCGCTTCGCGCTCCGAGTGGACGATGAAACCGGTACGGCCCGGCTCGATGACTTCGGGAACCGATCCGCGGTCCCAGGCGATGACCGGAGTTCCACATGCCATGGCTTCGATCATGACCAGTCCGAAGGGTTCCGGCCAGCATATCGGGAATACCAGTGCCAGCGCGTTGGCGAGAAACTCCGGCTTGTGCTCCGCGCCGATCTCACCAATGAACTCGATCAGCGAATCATCGAGCAGCGGACGGATGACGCTCTCGAAATAAACCTGGTCGGCAGCGTCCACCTTGGCAGCGATGCGCAACGGAATGCCTGCCGCGCGCGCGAGCCGGATGGCACGGTCGGGCCCTTTCTCCGGTGCAATGCGCCCGAGAAAGGCGAGATAACCGCGGTCGGAGGGGTTCGTGTACCAGTAACGCCGCGGAGCGATCCCATGGGGGACGGTGGCAAGCCAGTTGGCCTCGGGCAGCGGATGGCGCTGATGATCGGAGATGGATACCAGGCCATAGTGCGGCCAACGGGCGTACGCGGCCGGCAGATCCTTCAGGTCGGTGCGCGAGTGCAGCGTGGTCACGCTGCGGTGGGCCACGTGCTCGAACATCGGAAAATGCAGCATGTCCAGATGGAAATGCAGGACATCGAACTGCTGGCACCGCTCGCGCACCTCGTGAAGCATGGCGAGATGCGCCGCCAGGTCGGACTTGAGCGGCACCGCATCGAGTCTCAGCGCCTGATCACGCATTGGTATCAGTCTCGCCTCGGTCGAAGATTCGCCGGAGGCGAACAGCGTAACGTCGTGCCCGAGCTCGCTTAGTGCATCACACAGATGTGCGACGACCATCTCGGTGCCGCCGTAGAGCTTCGGCGGGACGGTTTCGCAGAGAGGCGCGATTTGTGCAATCTTCATGGGCTTTCCGCAATCTTCATTGGCATTCCGTTGCCGGCTTCGCTCGGTCTTTTTACCGTGCAGCAGCACTGCTGCGTAATGGTTCAGCCAGGCCTAACGCATGTGAGAATGTTCTTACCCGGCGACACTTTGTGACCTCCGGTCTACCCG
>Ga0306926_10000478_pt1 | contig 37231 bp, 34 predicted proteins | sample flu12Cox44000178_FD_203759 | JGI IMG/M metagenome (GOLD analysis project Ga0306926, IMG submission 203759) | Lab enrichment of tropical soil microbial communities from Luquillo Experimental Forest, Puerto Rico - flux8day.12C.oxic.44.000.178 (v2)... | ecosystem: Environmental > Terrestrial >...
CCCGGGCCTTGTACACACCGCCCGTCACATCACGAAAGTGAGCTGTACTAGAAGTCGCCGCGCTGACCGCAAGGAGGCAGGCGCCTAAGGTATGACTCATGATTGGGGTGAAGTCGTAACAAGGTAGCCGTAGGAGAACCTGCGGCTGGATCACCTCCTTTCTAAAGATAGAGCTAGCTCAGCCTGCTATGGTGTGCAGGCAATGCTGGCCAACGCAGCCGAAGCTCTCACGGGCTTCCATGCTGCAATCGTTCGAAGCTCTTCCGCTACGGCGGAAGAGAGTTACTCGCTTCCCGTTTTCGGCTCCGGCTGAGAACGCGGCGAACGGACTCTGGCAAATTGTATTAGTTGTCTTCAACGAGATCCGCAAACGACCAAGGGCTCCGATGAAAGTCGGGGCCCTTTTTCTTTTTCTAGTCACGCTTGCGCAATGACGCCAGGTCTCTTATCGTGGTCGGGTGACCCGCCCTGGCCGGGATTGTCTTAGGCCCTCCCTCCCGCTCTGAATCCAAGGAGAACAAAACCATGAACTACAGAAACGTCTGCATCACGGGACTGCTTGCCGCGTGCCTAGCTCTTGCGGGAGTTGTCGTCGCCCAGCGCTCCAATATTGACCCTTCGCTCCACCCGAGCCTCGCCGAGGCACAGCAGCACATCCTGGAAGCTTCGAAGAAGATCCGCGAGGCTCACGAACGAGACAAGAGCGATTTGGGCGGCCATGCCGAGAAGGCCATCCAACTGCTCGATCAGGCGAGCATGGAAGTGAAAACAGCGTCCGAGCTCGAACACGCTTCCCACAAATAGCCCTCGCAGCCCAGCCCACCTTACCGGCCGCCCGGTTAGGCTACTCGTTATCTCCCCTGGAAAAACCCGGCAACCACGACTTGCTAAGGCTCCCGCGCCTGTCCTATCGTGGCTTACACGAATTCCGTGTCTGAAATTGTCCATCAGACCGACCTGGATTGCGATCTCATCGGCAAGAGACACAAGGAGAATCACTTATGAAGCGGAAAAGCGCGTATGTGGCAGGCGCGCTGGTTGTGTGCCTGGCATTTATCGGAGTAACGTTCGCGCAACGCCCGGAACCCAACATCGACCCGACGCGCCATCCTAACCTGGCCGAAGCCCAGCACCATATCCAGGAGGCGTTTGAAAAGATTGGCGAAGCGCAGCGCGCCAACAAAGATCAACTGGGCGGACACGCCGAGAAGGCCAAGACCCTGCTTGAACAGGCCAGCCGGGAATTGGTTGAAGCGGCCGAGTACGCAAACCACCACCACTGATGGTTGCGCGCGAATCCGATGGGAAGGCCTCCAAGCGTCGACCCGCTCTTCTACCTTCGCCGCTTCAACCAGCCACAGGATTGGGCCCGGCCAGCATCCCCCCGTCGAGCACGACTTCGTGACCGGTCATGAAGGAGGACTTGTCGGAACACATCCAAAGGACCGCTTCGGCGATGTCCATGGGCTGGCCAAAACGACCGATCGGATGCATCGCCAGCAGGCGCTTGTTGGCTTCGAGGTCGCCGAAGGCCCGCTCGGCCATGGCCGTTACAATGACGGCCGGGCATATGGTGTTCACGCGAATGCCGTGTGCCGCCCCTTCCAGCGCTGCGGTGCGCGATAACCCGATCACGGCATGTTTGCTCGCGACGTAGGCCGAAGAACCCGCGTTGCCCATCAATCCGGCCACCGAGGACATGTTCACGATGGCGCCGCCGCCGCCCTGTTTGAGCATCTGCTGCATTTCGTATTTCAGGCAGAGCCACACGCCTTTGACGTTGATGGCGGTTACCTGGTCGAAAATCTCTTCCGGCAGCTCGACGATGGGCGTCCATTTTCCTTCGATGCCGGCGTTGTTGAAAGCCACGTCCAGACGGCCAAACTTTTCGACGGTTTTCTCCACGAACATTTTCACATCGGCGGTTTTGGAAACGTCCCCCTGCAGGAACAGAACTTCGCCGCCTGCGCCGCGGGCGAGCTTGGCAGTTTCATGGCCTTCCTCCGCCCGCCGTCCCGTCAGCACGACCTTGGCACCGTGCCGCGCGAACAGGATGGCGGTATCGCGCCCGATTCCGGACGTACCTCCCGTAATCAATGCGACTTTGCCGGCTAAGCTCTGGTTGGAATTGGTGGACATGAATTTTCTCCGTGGCGGATGCCCGTTCGGGCCAACCCGCAGTTTCGCTCGTTCTACGTTTTTCCCTGCATGCGTGGCCGAGGGTTGGCGGTTTCAGGCGGTCTTCTTGCGGAATAGACGATAGATGGCGAGCAAAACGATTGCGCCGACCACCGACATGATGAAGCCAGCCTTGTCGCCTTCCTGGTACCACCCGATGCGAACGCCGATGAAGGTGGCCAGGAGAGAGCCGGCGATTCCTAGGAACATGGTGACAATAATTCCCCCCGGGTCTTTGCCAGGCATGATCAGCTTCGCGACCGCTCCCGCAAGCAGGCCGATGAGGCCTTCCCAAATCCAGTGCATAACCAACCCCCGCGGAAATCGATATCGGTATCTGACCGGCGCGAGCGCCCCATGTTTCTAATCGCAAAGGCCTGGAATGTAAAGAAGTCTTTCTCCGGCTCGCTGGCTGGTCCTACCTCCAACTTCTAAACGGCCGAGCGGGCCGGAATCGGCCGCGCCGGCTGCTATCCTAGAAGCGCAAACTCCTGGGAGATGAGACTTGCCGCCGATTCTCAGCGCGCAATCGCTGTCCAAGCGTTATGGCGTGGCAGCGCTGTTTCAGAACATTTCCTTTACCGTTTCCGAACGCGAGCGCATCGGACTGATCGGTCCGAACGGATCGGGAAAGTCCACGCTGCTTGAGATTCTTGCGGGCCGTGTGAAGCCCGATACGGGCGACGTCGCGCTGCGCAAGAGGGCGCGGCTGGCCTCGGTGGTACAAGTATCGGAGTTCGCTCTCGAGGAGACGGTTCGCTCGGTGGTCGAAAGAGCGATGCGGGAAGGCGGCGTGCCGGAGTCCGAACGCGCGGCTCGCTTCGCCGAAGTCCTCGGCCGTGCCGGCTTGGCGGACCCGGACCGCTCCGCGGCATCGCTATCCGGTGGCTGGCGCAAGCGGCTCGCGATTGCCGAGGGGCTGGTCCAGCATCCCGATATCCTGCTGCTCGATGAGCCCACCAACCATCTGGATCTGGCGGGAATCGAGTGGCTTGAGTCGGTGCTGAAGGATGCGCCGTTCGCCTGCGTGGTGGTCAGCCATGACCGCTACTTCCTTGAAAACGTCACCAACACCATGGTCGAGATCAGCCGCAGCTACGAAGACGGCTTTTTGCGCGTCGCAGGGAACTACAGCAAGTTTCTGGAGGCCAAGGAAAGCTATCTTCATGCGCAGCAGAAACGGCATGACGCGCTCGAGAACCGTGTGCACGTCGAACTCGAGTGGCTGCGACGCGGCCCAAAGGCCCGCACCACCAAGGCCAAGGCGCGCATCGACAAGGCCAATGAGCTTATCGGCGAACTGGCCGACCTCAGTTCGCGCAGTCGTCTGGCTGCCGCGCGAATCGACTTCACCGCGACCAATCGCCAGAGCAAACGGCTTGTCGAGCTCGACGGCGTCGGCTGCAAGATCGCGGGTCGAAGTCTATTTGACGAAGTGCGGTTCAGCATCACCTCCGGGATGCGAGTGGGCTTGGTCGGCCCTAACGGCAGCGGCAAAAGCACGCTGCTGCGGCTTCTTCTGGGAGAGATCGAGCCGGCCAGCGGCAGAATCTTGAGGGCCGACAATCTTCGCATGGTCTATTTCGATCAGAACCGCCGCCTCGAGCCCGAGGTTCTGCTGAAACGCGCCCTCGCACCCGACAGCGACTCGGTCATCTACCAGAACAAAGCGGTCCATGTGGCGTCGTGGGCCGCGCGGTTCCTGTTCACCGGAGAGGATCTTAACCGTCCCGTTGGCCGCCTCTCGGGCGGAGAACGGGCGCGCGTGCTGATCGCGCAACTGATGCTTCAGCCCGCCGACGTGCTTCTGCTGGACGAGCCCACAAACGACCTCGACATACCGACGCTTGAAATCCTCGAGGAAAATCTCCTGGAGTTCCCGGGAGCGCTGGTTTTGGTGACGCACGACCGCTTTTTGCTGGACCGGGTTTCGACGGTGGTGTTCGGGCTCGACGGGCTCGGCGGCTCGGAGCGCTTCGCCGACTATTTGCAGTGGGAGGAATGGCGCGAAGCGAGAGCAGCCGCGGGCAAGGCCCCGTCCTCCGAGCCCGGGCCAAACCAAGGCCTGGAGCCCCGGCGTGCAGCGGGCCTGCCGCCCAGCAAACCCGCCAAGAGGAGACTCACTTACAAGGAAGCCCGTGAACTCGAGTTGATGGAGCAGAACATCGCGGCCGCGGAAGCTGCTTTGGCGGAGAAGGCGGCGGCGTTGAACCATCCCGAGGTGGCAAGCGACGGAGCGAAACTCCACGCCGCCAGCCTTGCCTTGGATCGCGCCCAGAAGACCGTGGACGCGCTCTATTCCCGCTGGGCCGAACTTGAAGCCAAAGCCTCTTGAGCATGGTTTCTGGAAGCCGCGTGCCAAGACAAAGCCCCTCTCAAAAAGTGAGGCGACCTCGCCGGTCGCCCCACCGTTTTGCCACCAAACCTGCCAGGTCTAGATTCCGCCGGCGTTGCGCACCTTCTGGACCTCGCTGCGTACGCCGTCGCTGCCCTTTTCCGAATAGAGGATCATGAGCCGCTCGGCAGTCAGGAAGCTGAAAACCGGATTGCGGAAAGTGAGCAGATAGTTGGCGTCGGCCGGGTCGTAACCGAACTCCGGAGCCAGAGTCTGCAGAATCGCATTCACAGCGACGACTGCTGGGCCGGAGTAGGTGAAGTCGGCGTCGGAGAGATTGTGCAAGGCGTATTCGGCCAGCACGTTGGTCTGCCCGGCGTTTGCCAGGTCCACAGGGTTGGCCAGCTGCCGCAGCGCCGGGAGCCGGAAGTGGCCGGCCTTGTCCACCATCAGGTAGCCTTTCGCGACCGGATCAATTCCGGCGATGATTGCCGCGGCACGCAGCCAGTTCACCACTTTGTATTCGTTGCCGCCGGTGGGCGCCGAGTGCGCGGATGCCTGCGTAATCACGAAGGCTGGACTGAGGCCGCGCGCCATGGCTTCGGCGACGCCGATAATGTGATGTCCGCCGGTGCGCGAATCGCCGGGAAGGCCGTTGTTGTCGGTGGCTCCAAAGCCGCCGAAGTTCAGCTCCGTGAATTCACTGCCGTTTGCGTTCCACTGGAACACCATCGGTTTGCCCCAGTCATGCCAGAGCGGGGCGGCGAGGATGAGGTCTTCGTCGATGAAGATGTTCGTATCGCCGTTGCCTTCGGGCGCCGCAAAACGACCCTGGTCCTCCTTCGGAACGGTCGGCAGGCCGCCCCTCCCGCCCTGGTGCCCGTATATCTGGCGATACTCTTCGGCCAGATGGACGTCGGCGACGTCGTTATTGCTTTCATGGACGACCAAGCCGCCGGGATAAGAATGGTGTCCGTTCACCGAGCTGCTGCCGGGGGCCGAGAAAAACGCCTGCGGAAACTTGGGGCAGGCCGAGCCGTCGTTGCTTACCGGCGGAAACACGCCCGCCTTCACGCCGCCCACGATGGAGGCGGCGTCGGCCGGGTTTACCAGACCTTGCGCCGCGAGCGCGGCGATGATTGCGTCCTTTTCTGCCTCGGTCCGATGAGCCCGATGGCGGATGCAGGTGTCGCCCAGCGCGTCCAGCGTCTCCTTACGCAGAGTCGCATCCTCGATTCGCTGTGCTTGGCTAAGCAAAAATTGATAAGCCGACTGTACGATCGGCGATTTCTGGGCCAGCGCGATCGCGGCTGCATTGCCCGCTCCCGGCTTGGTTTGATCGTCGGCGAACGCCCCGTTTGCACAGAGCGTGCCGCTCGACAGAATGATGCCTGCGCAAATCCATGATTTCCAAGATTTCATAAGACTCCTCGCCAGAAAGAAGGCTTTTGCATTGCCTTCGCGAGGCTAGGCGGGCCGTGTTAGGGAGCAATGAACCGGGGGTGAATTACCGGTCAAGCCCGGCAAATAAAATTTCGCCGATTTGTAAAGACGTTGTCTGGAGCCTAGAAAGCGCGCGCTGCAGCAGCGGCGGAGGCCCACGCCCACTGAAAATTGAATCCCCCGAGGTGGCCTGTGACGTCGACGACTTCCCCGATGAAAAACAGTCCCGACACTTTGCGCGATTCCATGGTCTTGCTGGACAGCTCGTCGGTATCCACTCCGCCTGCCGTGACTTCGGCCTTTTCATACCCTTCCGTATCTACGGGCGTCAGACTCCACGCGTGCACTGATTTCTCGAACTTTTCCAGGCCAACGTTGCTGAGCGCCTCCGGCGGATTGCGCTCTACCCAGCGTTCGGCGAACCGTTTCGGCAAGATGCCTTGGAATGAGTCGTATACGGCGGAGAGGTTCCGAGCTCCGGCCTTGCGAATCCCCGCCGTCAGCAGGCGCTCCGGCGCCAAGTCGAGTGAGATGGGCTTGCCGGGCCTCCAATGAGAAGAGGCCTGCAGAATGGCCGGTCCGCTAAGTCCGCGATGCGTGATCAGCATCTTTTCTCGAAATGCCGCTCCGTTCACGCTGGCAATGACCTCGGCAGATACGCCAGCCAGATCGCAGTAGGCCTTCCGGTCCGTCCCACCGAGCACCAGCGGCACCAGCGCAGCCCGCGTCGGCTGAATCCTCAAACCAAACTGGCGTGCCAGTCGGTACCCGAGGTCGGTCGCCCCCATTTTGGGGACGGACAATCCACCGGTCGCGACGACCAAAATGCCTGCGCGGTACTCCTCGTTTTCAGTGCAAACCGCGAACTCCGTACACTTCCGCACTTCCCCGATCTGCTGGCCCGGAAAGACCTGCACCCCTCCTTGCCGGCATTCCGATTCGAGCAACCCCGTGATGTCCTGAGCCGAGCGGTCGCAAAACAGCTGTCCCAGGGTCTTTTCGTGGTAAGGGATCCGGTAGCTCTCGACCAAAGCGATGAAGTCCGCGGGAGTGAAGCGAGCCAGGGCCGACTTGGCAAAGTGCGGATTGGCCGAGAGAAAGTTCTCCGGCGCGCAGTGTACATTGGTGAAATTGCAGCGGCCGCCGCCTGAAATCAGGATCTTGTTGCCGGGCCGGAGGGAGCGCTCGATCACGCCTACCCGGCGGCCGCGCTTGCCGGCCGTGGCAGCGCAAAATAGGCCCGCAGCTCCCGCACCCAGAACCAAGACATCAAATCGGCGGCTCATGTAGAACCGGTATTGTCTCAGGTTTTGCTCGGGCGGACCTCGCCGTCCGGTCGTCGACGGTTTCTAACGAAAAAACGGAGGGAGGAGAAAGTCGCGGGGAAACGGAATCGGGACAGACCAGGTCGGGGCGCGGACGGCCCGCGCCCGACCGAAAGTCAGCTTAGTGCGTGCACTTGGGAAACAACGTGACCAGCACCATCAGATCCGACAACGTGAACAGCCACTGATCGGCCTGCGCACCCGCCGCTTCTGCGGCACGCGCGATGAAGCCCAAATGGCGGCTCTTGGCGAAGTTGTGGATATGGTCGACGCAAATCCCCGTCAGGCTTGCGACTTCCGAGTCGGTGAAGATCTTTTGGCTCGACTTTACGGTAACCATGGTCTTGCTCCTGGACCGCGCTTCGCTGCCTCTTTCATCCCTACTGGTGTAACACCAGCATTCGATGCTAGTTGCAATCTAAACGCTGCTCTTTTTCCGAGCAATAGTCGTTCCGTTCTCTTTGGCGCAAAACTCTGGGGCTAGTACTTTTCCCGTAGAGGCTGGAAATCGCCTCTATTTTCTGCCTTATTGCGGCATGGAGGCGGTACTAGGCGCGGGCAGGTGGTCGGATTCCATGAGGTTCAAACCTACAGTAAACCTCTTAATTCCGCGAAGTTGCTACACCTTTTCGTAGATTTTGCGCAATCTCCAACATTTGTTTGCTGTGGCGGATTTCGTGAGCCGCGATGAATCGGAACCAGCCGTAGAAATTCAGTCGTCCGAGATACGGATGTCTCCAGCCATAAGCCCTCAGGTCGCGATGCCGTGTCTCCTCGAGGAACGCCAGTGTCCTTTCACGTACACTTTGCAGCTCGGCGAGCATGGTTTCTTTGGCGGCAAGCTCCGTCGATGGCGTCACGATCGCCGGCACCTTGCGCCTAACCACGCGCGCTTCAACCAAAGCCAGAGGAAGGTGTAGCCGCTTGTAGAGAGGTACGGGCAAAGGCGCTTTTCGGATGATCCGGCTGGCGTAGCCGCGGACGCCGCGCTCGACGTCAGAAAGGTGCGCAACAAGCTCGCCGGCCGACCAGCATCCAGGCTGCGGTTGCTCGCGCCACAGCTGGACTGCGATCGCGTCGGCAGCCCGCAAGAACTCGGCTTGAGCGCAAGCCAGCTTGCCAAGAATAGGTTGCAGGTCTCTCACGGCTCTTGCCGTGAGTTTATCCTCTCGGGGCCCACAGGTCGAAGAAAAGCAATCTTCCGTTCATAGGCGTGGTCGGCGCTGCTTAAGCCGATGTGGCGCATTTCATGAGCCACGGTGTTCAGAAAGGCTTGTCAGGATGGCCAGCACGGCGTCGGCTTTGCTGAAGTCAGCGTGAATCTCGACGCGGGCCGCTTCGTCGGCGCCGACTGGCTCGCGCGCGGCGCAGGCCGTCCAAGAATTGCAAGCAATAAGGGATCGGGCAAAACGACATCCTGGTTCGACGGACCGATTTTCCAGGGGTTAGGCGGAAACTAGATTTGCTTTGGATGCGGCGGGCCACCCACGCGGGGGGTTGACGGCCGGAATCGTGACGGCCTAGAGGTTGGCGCCGCCAGCCTGCTCGAATGCGTGGGCGAGTTGGAGGATGCGCGATTCAGCAAAGGCAGGTCCGAACAGCTGTAAGCCGACCGGCAGCGTGCCGCAAATCTTGCCGCAAGGCACCGAGATCCCCGGGACGCCGGAAAGGGAGCCGGTGACGGTGTAAATGTCGGCGAGATACATTTGCAGTGGATCATCGGTCTTTTCGCCGAGCTTGAAGGCCGGAATCGGAGACGTGGGTGTGACGATCACGTCGACCTCTGCGAAGGCCTCGCGGAAATCCCGGGCGATCAGCGCGCGTACTTTTTGGCCCTTCAGGTAGTAGGCGTCATAGTAGCCCGCCGACAGCACGTAGGTGCCAAGCACAATGCGACGCTTCACTTCGGCACCGAAGCCAGCGCCACGGGTCTTGCGATACATGCTGAGCAGTGTCGGTTCGTCAACGCGCAGGCCATAGCGAACGCCGTCATAACGCGCGAGGTTCGAACTGGCCTCCGCCGTGGCGATGATGTAATAGGTCGCGATGGCGTAGTCGGTGTGCGGCATGCGAATGTCCACCGGTTCGCAGCCGAGCTCCTTCAGCAGCTCAATTCCTTTTTCCACTTTGTCGCGCACCCCCGAATCCATCCCCTCGCGGAAATAGTCGCGCGGGATGCCAATTCGCATGCCCTTTACCGGTCGGGTGATTTCATGCGTATAAGTCGGCACAGGGGTGGTGGTGGAAGTGGAGTCGTTCGGATCGCGGCCGGCAATGGTCTCTAGTATGGCGGCAACGTCTTTCACGCAGTTTCCGAACGGGCCAATGCGATCGAGCGAGGAAGCAAACGCGATCAGGCCGTAGCGGGAGACGCGGCCGTAGCTTCCCATCATGGCCGGGATGCCGCAGAGCGCGCCGGGCTGGCGGATGGAACCGCCGGTATCGGTGCCGAGCGAAGCTACGGCCAACCCGGCGGCCACTGCCGCCGCCGAGCCGCCGCTCGACCCGCCAGGAACGCGGTCGGGGGCGGCGGGGTTTTTCACGGCGCCGTAGGCCGAGTTCTCGTTCGAACTGCCCATGGCAAATTCATCGCAGTTGGTCTTGCCCAAAATGACGGCGCCGGCTTCCTCGAGCTTGGTGACAGCGGTTGCATCGTAAGGAGGAACATAGTTCTGCAGAATTTTGGAGCCGCAGGTGGTAACCGTGCCGCGGGTGCTGATGACGTCTTTGATGGCGACGGGCACTCCGCCGAGCGGGGGCAGAGCCTTGCCTAGAGCAACCAGCGCATCGATTTTGTCGGCTTGTGCGTAGGCGCGCTCGGGCGAGAGCGCCAAATAGGCGTTCAGCTCCGGGTTGCGCGAGTCGATCCGTTTATAGAACTCTGCCGTCAGTTCGCGCGCGGAAACCTTCTTCGCCGCAAGCGCGGATTTGACGCTATCGATGGTCCAAGTGGTCATTCGATCTTTGGCTCGGCCTTTTCTTGCCGTCCCCGCCGGGGCGTTCCTGATGGCGCTGCCAACCTGCCCTCTACCAGGGCGCGGCTATGCCGCCTATCTCTCGATCACTTTGGGCACGCGGAAGAAGGGGGGATCGGGGTCGGGAGCCTGAGGCAAGATTTCTGCCGCAATCCCGCAGGGAGCAACGGTATCCTCGCGCAGCGTGGCGTCGGCGGTCTGGTCCAAAGTCAAAACCTGCGCCATGGGCTCCACGTTCGCGGTATCCAACTGGTTGAGCTTGCCAATGTATTCCAGGATTTCATCAATCTGCGCGCGGTAGGTTTCAAGTTCTGTCTCGCTCAACTCGAGATAGGCCAGTTCCGCCACCCGAACCACATCTTCACGGGAAATTTTCATCTTGGCGATTCTAGCATACGCGGCAGAAGGCCAAAGGAGGCCCGCACCTGATGGGGGCAGGCTTACTTGTCTTGGGAACTTGTCCTTGTGGCCGTCAAGAGGGCATTCGGCGCGCGGAATCAACGGCGCGGCGGGAGCAGGCCATCCCATTTGGGTTCGACGGCATATCGGGTGTGATCCTGCCATGGTCCGCGCGCCAGCCCGTTCAAGTCCCAGACCACCCTCCCGGCGCGCAGGGTAAGCTCGCAAACCAGTTTTTGCGAACCCTCCATGCGGCCGCCGAGGCTGTCGACAAAACCGAACTTTCCCTGCTCAAGGCGAAGCACGGCGACGTCCGCCTCCGATCCGACCGAGAGCGAGCCGAGATCCTCATGGTGAATCTCTTTCGCCGGTTGCCAGGCGGAGCGCGCGATCACGTCGGGAAGCGACATCCCGAGATTCAAGAATTTGGACATGACGTTGGTCATCTCTTTCATTCCGGCGTTCATGCTGCCGATGTGCAGGTCGGTTGAAATCGAATTGGGCAAAAACCCTTGCCCGACCGCAGGCACGGCCTGGTTGAAAGCGAAGCTGCCGCCGCCGTGCCCTACATCGAAGATCACGCCGCGTTTTTGTGCCTCAAACAGATAACTGTTCACGCGGCCGTTAGGATCCAGCATGGGAATGAAGTCGATATACATGTGGGTCGAAATATCACCCGGACGCAGCCGCTTGGAAACCAAATCCGGGTAGGGACGCTCGGGCCGGAAGTTCCCGAAGTCCACCATCACCGGCAGCGTGGCCAGCTTGCCTGCCTCGAGCGCGCGATCGACGGAGGTCCACTCGGGTCCTTCAAAGTGAGCGGTCTTGAAGCCCACGATGATGGTGGGAAACCTTTTTGCCATCTCCGCGGCGGCGGTAGGGTCCATCTGGGCGGTGTCCTGTTCGACCTTGCCGCCCATTCCCGCACCCACAATATTCAGGAAGGCCAGAACGCGGGTTTTCGAACGATCGATGATGCGGTCTTTGAAGTCCGGGAAATTGCGCCAGCCCGAGCTGCCGGCGTCGGCCACGGTTGTCACGCAGCTGCGAAAGGTAAATCCGTCCGGATAAACGCTGTTATCGCCGTCATAAGCGCCGCGCAGCCCGGTGCCGGCGTAAACGTGGGTATGAATGTCGACCAACCCGGGCGTTACGATCAGGCCGCCCAAATCGATGATCTTATCGGCTTTCGAGGGATCGATCTTCCTTTCGACAGCGGCAATTTTGTGGTCCAGAATTCCGACGTCCATGACCGCGTCGATGTTGTTCCGGGAATCGATTACGCGCCCGCCCTTTAGCACGAGGTCGAAGCGTTGTTGTGCCAGGAGGGCTGACGGGACAAGCAGGAAGGCAAGAATTTGAACAAGTCTCAAGGGCAGCAAACCTCGGCTCTTTCGGGAATATCACCTACACCGTTGCCGACAACCGCGACGTCCAGTTTGGCCTAAAGCTGGTCTTCTAGAGCGAAAGCTTTTTGCCGAGAAGTTCACCCCCTAAACCCCGGAGAAAAGGCGTTCGGAGGCAAAAGCGCCGGCGCCTTTTCCCTTGCCTCGGCCCTTCACCGGCGACTTGACGGTGCAGACGGAATTGAGCCTCGGCGGCCATTCGCTCTGGTAGAATTCGTCGCGTCTGCAGCCGTTCCGATCGAAAGGCAGGGCCATGATCGACCGCCGTCAATTCGTGCAGCGTACCTGCCTCGGCGGCCTGGCACTCTATCTCGACCACTGGGCGACGTCGCCCGCTTACGGACAGGACCTGATTCCGCCGGCGCCGCCCATTCATGTCAACGAACCGGCGGTAAGCGAGCGGTCGCCTCTAGGCATGCCCGGACTCTTTCCCGGCCGGGTGGTTGAGATACAAAATTCGCAAGCGATTTTGAACAACCGTGTTTCCGAGTCTGTGATCCGCCAAATGCTGGAGCGGGCGCTGCGTGAACTGACCGGAACCGAGGACGCGCGCGAAGCGTGGAGCAAGTTTGTCGAGCCCAAGGATGTTGTCGGCATCAAGATCAATCCCTCTGGGGCTCCGGCCTGTTGTTCTTCGCCCGAAATCGTGAGTGAGATTGTGGCCGGAGTACACTCGGTCGGAGTTCCCCTCGAGAACATCCGCGTCTACGATCGCTACGCCTATGAAATCGATATTGGCAGCTACCAAGCTCTGGTGCCCTTGGGAGTGCGCGTCGTGGGCGTCGAAGACAGGAGGCTCGGTGTCTCGGGTTACGACCCCGACATCTATTGCGAAGCGAATTTCTTTGGCGAGTGGGAGACGCGCTCCTACATGGCCAGCATCGTTTCCTCCGGCCTCACCAAGATCATCAACGTTCCCACGATGAAAGATCACTCCGCGGCCGGGGTCACCGGTTGCCTCAAGAATCTTGGCTACGGAACGTTCAACAATGTGGACCGCTCGCACCGCCGTCCCTTTTCGTTTACCGACCCGCTGATCGGAGTGATGTGTTCGGTCGAACCGCTGCGCTCGAAGGCGGTGCTGCACGTCATGGACGGCATGAGAATGCTGTGGCACGGCGGGCCGCTCAGTCAGAATGCCAAGTTCATTTTTCCCGCGGGAATCCTGATGGTCGGAACCGACCCGGTGGCCATGGACACGATTGAGCTCGAAAAAATTGAGGCGAAGCGCCTGGAGGAACGCGCGCCAAGCGTCTGGTCGCGGGATCCGAAGAGCCTGACCGAAAATGGCGGCGAATTCTATGAGGATGCCACCAAGAACCTGTACTACCGCCAGCCGCATCACATAGCCGCTGCGGGGGCGCGCGGATTGGGTATTTCTGACGTGAAGCGAATCGATCATCGGGTGCTCGGTGCCGGCTGATCGCAGGACGCGAATCGTCGCGAGGTGCGGATAACTTGACTGACGGCGACTGGCCCATGTTGCTTTTTGACAACGCACGCAGCGGCGGACAACCGCCGCGGCCATGGCGAGCTCCGCAGAAATCTCTTTGGCAAACCAGGGTTGCGGGATGGGTGAGGAGCGCGCCGGTTTTACAGGCCGGACTCCTGTATGTCGCGTCGCAGGGCGGGCATCTCACGGCGCTCGATGCCCGCACCGGCATGGAGCGCTGGCGCTTCAAGTCGGCCGCCCCGATTCAATCAACCCCTTCGCTCAGTGCCGGCCATGTTCTTGTGACTTCTAACGACGGCACGCTGTATGCGATCGATTCAACCAGCGGCGCAAAGCGTTGGCAGCTGACCACGGGGGCGGAGACTTGGGCTTCCCCGATTGTCGCCAACGGCACGGTCTTCTTTGGCGGCGCCGATGGCCGCATGCACGCGGTGAATTTTGCCAGCGGCGCCGAGCGGTGGAAGCGGGAGTTGGGCGGCAAGGTCTGCTCGACGGCCTGTGTTGCCGGGCAGCGCCTGTTTGTAGGCACGGGCGACGCGAACGTATTTTGCATGGATGTAACATCGGGCGAAATTCTCTGGAAAACGCCCACCGTAAAAGGCATCGACAGTTCACCCGCGGTTGCCAACGAAACTCTCTTCTTGGGCTCGCTCGATTTCTTCCTGTATGCCATGGACACGACGAGCGGCGCGGTTCGTTGGAAATACGAAGCCGAGTTGGGCATCAGTTCTTCGCCCGCCGTTTCGGGCAATCTGGTGGTTTTCGGATGCAAGGCCGGAATGCTGCGCGCGCTCAACGCGCAGACGGGAAAGCTTGTATGGGCGCAGCCTCTCGGTCAAGCCATCACCGCGCCGCCGGTAATCAGCGGAAGCACGGTCTGGATCCAATCTGGAATCACCCACGCCCTGAACCTGGCTGACGGCAAGGTCCTCTGGTGGGCGCGCCTTGGTTCCTCCCTGCAATCTGCTCCCGCCATCGCGGATTCGGCGGTTTACTTGACCAGCATGGAAGGCGACGTCTATGCGCTGGCCTAGGTCTGTGGCGCCGGCATCGTTGAGCTTGGCGATGCTGTTTACGACGACGGTGCGTCCGTCCCCGGCCGGCGCCTACGTTCACCAGAAACGCTATGCCATGGGAACGGTCTTTGAAATCGTCATTTACGACGAAGACTTGTCGCGCGCGGACGCTGCAGCCCGGGCTGCCCTCGATGAAGCCGTCCGCCTTGACTCGGTGATGAGCAACTACAAGCCGGATAGCGAGTTGAGCCGCATGAACCGGAGCGCGCACGGCGAGCCAGCGCCGATTTCGCACGAACTTTACGAGGTCATCGAGCGGTCCCTGTTCTATTCCCGGATTTCCGGCGGCCAGTTCGATATCAGCGTGGGGCCGGTGGTCGATCTTTGGAAAGCGGCTCTAGCCGGCGATTCACCGCCTAGTGCCGCCGACCAGGCCGCCGCGCTCCGCTGTGTCGGCTATCAGAAAATCGAATTGCTGCCGCCCGACCACATTCAATTTCATTCCGATTGCATGCGACTCGATTTGGGAGGGATCGGCAAGGGATATGCGGTCGATCGCATGGCGGAACTGCTGAACGCGCGAGGTATTCACCGCGCTTATATCGATTCGGGCGGCAGCACGATCTATGCGCTAGGCGCGCCGCCACGAGCAAGCGCTTGGAGCGTCCGCTTGCGTGACCCGTCCGGTAAGCTCCACCCGCAAATCCTGCTGACGAATAGCAGTGTCTCTACTTCTGAGCAGAGCGCGCCGAGCCTGCTCCGAGGAGACAAGCCGGGGCATATCGTGGTTCCCGGCACCGGAAAGCCGCTCGACACGCGGTATGCCGTCAGCGTTAAGGCGGCATCGGCCACCGACTCCGATGCGCTCTCAACCACTTTGCTGTTACTAGGCCCGACGAAAGGCGCGGCCCTGCTCAAGACCCTGCACGGGGTCTCGGCCATTTGGATCGACTCGGATGGCCGCCGAACCGTTGCCGGCGAAAGCGTCGCCTTTCATCTTGCCGGAGAGAATCACGCAGCGGGTATCTCAGATTCAAGCGAGAGGACTATGGAAGCTGCCAGGGGCCGTAAGGGGTTGCGCCCATGAGGCGATGGGTCATGCACGGCTTGCTGCTTGCATTGGCGGGTGCGCCCGTTCCGGCCGCGGCCAAAGCATTTTTTCGAATTGCACCGTCTAGATTGCCTGCGGTCGACAAAACCGCGATCGAAGAACTGGTTTTAGCCTGGCCGTTAAAGGACTCATCGATCCTTAGCGAGTTCCGCAGTCAGGGCTACCACGTCTGGCTGCAATGCGATGCCAAGGATGTCGCACCCGCGGTCCAACTTGCCGAGCGGTCGACGCTCCGCGGTCTGATCGTCACGAATGCCGCAGAGTCGAAACAATTTCCTGGCCAAGAGCTCGGCTCCTACGCCGCGACGCATAAAAACCTGGCCTTCCGCGTTTTGCTTTCCGGGGGAAAACAGCCGCAAATGAGGGGCCGTTTGGTGGTCGAACGCGACGGCATTCTGCAGGTTTCAAGCCCTTCCACACAACCCTGGCTCGATACCAACCTCGCCGTCGTCAGGCTCGGGCAATCTTATCCGGATTCCGCGTTCCCGTTGATGTATGACTTCCATTGGACGCCGCCCGAGACTCCGACCGGTACCTCGTACCCGGATGTAGAAGACTACGCCCTGGCCATTGCCGAATCGGACGCAATCCGCAGCGACGTCGTCATCGATTTGCCGGCCTCCCTGCAAAGGGCGCTCGTTGCGGGCGAAGCCGAGTCTTGGTCGCTTTGGAGCAAGGTCGTGCCCTACCTGGACTTTTCCTCGCACGCCCCGATGGCCAACGTGCGGCCGCTCGCGGGTGTGGGCGTCGTTGTGAGCGACCGACGGGCCAGCTACGAAGCGGTCAATTTGATGGCGCGCCACAATCTCGCTTTCGAGGCGGTTCGCTCTTCCGGGCTGACGGCGGAGCGCCTCGCCTACTGGAATACGGTGGTTGTTTTCTGTCCCCTGCCTGCGGAAGCGGTCGCAGCGCTTCGCGGCTTTGCCGCGAAAGGCGGAATCGTGCTGTTTGTGAATCCTCACCAGAAATTCCCGTGGCACCAGACCACGCCCCTTCGCCGGGAGTCTCATCTAACGACCTATGCGGTCGGCGCGGGCGAGATCGTGGAACTCGGCCAGCCGGTGATCGATCCGGAAAACTTCGCCCGCGACTTGCGGCGGTTGATCGGCCCCCAGCGGTCCGTGCTGGCACTGTGGAATTCGCTGACCGCGCTTGCAATCCCGTATCGTGAGCAGGGCCAAAGCGGTACGCTCCTTTATCTTGTGAACTACTCGGAGCGGCCCGACAACATACAGGTTCAGGTCAAGGGTCATTTCACCGGCGTTCGATTGGAGTCACCCGAGGAGAACTGCTGCGTTTCTCTGCGCTTTGTCGAGCGCAACGGTTTCACCGAATTTACAGTTCCATCACTCCGCGTGGCTGCAAGAGTGCATCTCGATTTCCGGGAAGGTAGCACCGCACAGTAGAGGAGAAAGAGCGATCAATGAGCAGACTGCGATTCATTCCAGAACCTTCGGCACGGCTGGCGGCTTGCGTGATTTTGCTGCTGCTGGCGGGCTCGCGAGGCGTTGGACAAGCGCCTTCCTACGATTTGCTTATCAAGGGCGGGCACGTCCTCGACCCTGCCAATAACGTCGACGCGGTCCTCGACGTCGCGGTGTCCGCCGGGAAAATCGCGGCGGTAGCAAAGGACATTCCCGCGGCCCAGGCCAAGAAAGTCGTGGATGCAAAAGGGCTTTATATCGTTCCCGGACTCGTCGACATCCACTACCACATCGGACATGGCGGCGCGCCTCTTGACTGGTTTACGCCGGAATCCCGCGTCCACCTGCAGCCGCTCGGCATTCCCGCCGACCTGGCTCTAGTGTCCGGCACGACGACCATCGTCGATGCCGGCACCGCCGGCGCGGACACCTTCCTTCTCGAAAAGGAAGAGGTCATCGATCGCGCGCAGGTTCGCGTCCTCGCATTCCTCAACATCGTAGCGAATGGGATGGATGGCGGCCTCGAACAATCCGTCGACCAGCTGGACATGAAACGCTGCGCGGAAACCATCGCTAAATATCGCGACTTCATCGTCGGGGTAAAAACCGCGCACTATTGGGTGCAAGGCCCGTGGGATGGCGAACACACGCCCTGGGCTGCCGTCGATCGCGCAGTCGCCTGCGCCGAAGCGGCCAAACTTCCGGTCATGTATGACTTTTGGCCCCGGCCCGAGCGCCCTTACTCCGACCTCATCTTGAAAAAGGCCAGGCCCGGAGACATCCACACCCACGTCTTTGCGCAACAATTTCCAATCCTTCTGAAGGATGGGCGGATCAATCCAATCCTGGCGGAAGCGCGCAGCCGCGGAGTGTTCTTTGACGTGGGCCACGGCGCAGGCAGCTTCTGGTTCAGGAACGCCGTACCCGCTGTCAGACAAGGATTCGTTCCGGATTCGATTTCGACCGATCTGCACACGGGCGATTACCGGACCGTCAGCATGACCAACGTCATATCGAAATTCCGCGCGATGGGAGTGCCTCTTTCCGACCTGATTCGCCGTTCGACGGTTAATCCGGCCCACGAAATTCATAGAGAAGACCTCGGCACGCTTTCCGTGGGAAAGGAAGCCGACATCGCCGTACTTGAGGAGCAGCACGGAAGGTTCGGTTATATCGACTGCGGTCTGGCAAAAATGGAGGCAGAGGTCCAAGTGGTCGCTCGCATGACCATTCGCGCCGGGCGGGTCGCCTACGACCCCTCCGGCTTGAGCATGGTCGAGTGGGAGAAAGCTCGTCCGCAATACTTCAACAATCCGTCGGAGGGCGATCCCACTCCCGCAATGGCGGAAGATCCCTCGCATCACTAGGAATTTGTTTCGTTACACGGAGGATAGAGATGCCCGCAAAAATGAGTCGCCGCAACTTACTCGCAAAGGCTTCGCAAGCGATTGCAGCCAGCGGCCTAGGCGCGTACGCAACTTCTGCCGCTTCGCCCGGCGCGGCACCCCGCTCCACAAAGGGCACGGACTACTACGAAAAATTGGGCGTAGTCCCGTTCATCAACGCCGCCGGCACCTATACGATTCTGACCGCCTCGACCATGCCCGACGAAGTCCAGGCCGCCGTCGCACTTGCGGCGCAAAAACCGGTCCACCTGATGGAGCTGCATGAGGCGGCGGGCCGATATCTGGCGGAGAAGCTTCGTTGCGGCGGAGCACTCGTCACTTCCGGCGCCGCGGCGGGACTGACCCTCGGTACCGCCGCCTGCATCACCCTGGGCAACAAGGAAGCCATTGTGCGCATCCCGACCGACATGTCGGGGTTGAAAAACGAAGTTATCGTGCAAAAGGCGCACCGCTACGAATACGATCACGCCATGCGTAACTGCGGTGTCAAAGTCGTCGAAGTGGAGACCATGGAGCAATACCGGAGCGCGTTTAGCGACAAAACCGTGATGACCAATTTCTTCAACGCGGTCGAGGCTCCGATCAGCCGGGAAGACTGGATCAGGGTAGCCCACGAGCACGGCGTTCCGTGCTTTAACGACGCTGCCGCCGACGTCCCGCCCGTCTCCAATCTGTGGAACTATACGCAGATGGGCTTCGACCTGGTTGCTTTCTCGGGCGGTAAAGGCATACGCGGTCCGCAGTGCGCCGGCCTTCTGCTGGGTCGCAAGGACCTCATCGAAGCCGCTCGTCTCAACAACTCGCCCAACTCCAACGCCATTGGCCGCGGCCTCAAGGTCGCCAAAGAAGAAATTGTGGGCATGGTCGCCGCCGTGGACTGGTTTCTAAAGCAGGATGACGCAGCGATGGAAGGGGAATTCCGCAAACGCGCGCAAAAAATCGCCGACTCGGTCGCGAAGGTGCCCACCGTACAGACCAAGATATTCCTCCCGCCGGTCGCTAACCACGTTCCCCACCTGGTCATCAACTATGACGCGGCAAAGGTCCGCACAAGCGGCCTTGAAGTCATGCAGAAGCTTCGCGAAGGCCGGCCGCGAATCGAACTGAATCCGGCAACCGGCGGCGGACCGGCAAGCGCCGGCCTTCCGAGTTCACCCGACACCATCGTCGTTGGCGTGTGGATGCTCCAGCCCGGCGAGGACGCGATCGTAGGCCGGCGCCTGCGGGAGGTTCTGCAGGCCGCAGTGCAGTCCGCCTGATCGGGAACGGTAACCGAAGAAGCTTAGCGATTAGGAAGAGAAGGCGCACACGATTAGCCGGAGTTGTCGTGTCAAGGCTGCCGTTCATCCCGTACCTGGCAATTGGCACCAGCCGTCTCGCGGGCTCACCAGCGTTGTAGAATCTAGCAAAAAAGAGGGAGGCGCGGCCGCTTGAAGGGCGAGAGCACAATTGCGGCGGCGGTAAACCTGGAAGGGGGATGCGATGCTAGTGAAAGCACTAGAGGCGCGGTACTACACGGATCCCGCTGTGTTTCGGGAGGAGATGGAAAGATTCTTTTTTGGGATGTGGGTGTGTGTGGGGCGGAACGAGCAGCTTGGGGAGCCCGGCGACTATTTCTTGACGGACTTGGCGGGGGCAAGCGTGATTGTGACCCGAGACTCAGTCGGGACCGTACGCGCGTTTTATAACGTCTGCCGGCACCGAGGTACGCAGATCTGCCGGGAGCACGAAGGAAAATTCGCAGGAAAAATCCAGTGTCCGTATCACGCTTGGACCTACGGGCTTGAAGGGAAGCTGCTGGCGGCGCCGCACATGGACCAGGCGGAATTTCGACGGGAAGACTACCCGCTAAAGGGCGTAGCGGCCGAAGTCTGGGACGGTCATATCTTCCTGAACCTGGCGGTAGACGTGAAACCTCTGGCCGAACACTTGGCGGATCTGCCGGAGAAGTTTGCCGCGTGGGGTATGGGGGAACTGCGTGTATACAAGCGCGTGAGATATGAGGTCAGGGCGAACTGGAAGTTGATTGTGCTGAATTTTAACGAGTGTCTGCACTGTCCGGTGCTGCATCCGATGCTGAACCGGGTGACGGATTATCTGAGCGGGGAGAACGACGAACCGCAGCCGACCTACATCGGCGGGACGATGGAATTCAAGGGCGCGGCGGAAACGATGAGCGTAGACGGAGTGAAGCGCCGGGACTCTCTGCCGGGATTGAGCGAAGCGCAGTGCAAGCGCGTGTTGTATTACGCGATTTACCCGAACCTGTTCCTAAGTCTGCATCCGGATTATGTAATGGTGCACCGGCTGTGGCCGAAGGGTGTCGACCGGACGGATGTGGTTACGGAATGGCTGTTTCATCCGCAGGAGATGGCAAAGACGGATTTTTACGGGGACGACGCGGTGGAGTTTTGGGACGCCACGAACAAGGAGGATTGGGGGATCACGGAACAGTCGCAGAAGGGAATTGGTTCGAGGGGATACGTTCCCGGACCGTATTCGAAAAACGAGGGACTGCCGGCGGCTTTCGACCGGATGATTGTCGAGAAAGAGGGGAGGAAGGCCTGAAGTGCAGCTAGAACGCCGGCCTTAGGCGTAGGGTGACTCAGTCCTGTTGAGCCGTCTTAATCGCCACGGTTGTGGCGTCTTTTCGCTGCAGTCGGTAGTAAAGTACCGCCGAAACGACCATGCCGTAGGTTACATACATGGCAAAGTACAAACCTGGAGGCCTACCAGCATCTCCATGTCTCCATGCGCGTATCCCGCTCGATGAGAAGAATCCGAGCAACGCTCCTGGTGCAGCAGAGTCGAGCCAATGGGACTTTAGCCGGCCGGACAGAGTTCCGGAATTGGCGCTCAATCGCTTGATTTGGCAGTCCGTATTCGGAGCTGGTTCCCTGCCGCCTGCCACGCGGATGAGGATTCCATAGATGGTTCGCACGGGCGCCCCTAGCAGAATTTGGCTCCCCGGCTAGATTCGAGCTATTTTCAGTCCTTCACTTGGGGCGCTTCACACTGTAGGCCAGTCCGACCAGTTCCAGAGCACAGATGAAGTACCAGCCGATGTCGGTTTGATACCAGCGGAGGCCCAGGCGTGCTGAGCCTGCGTGCGCGTGATGATTCCTGTGCCAGTTTTCGCCCCACGCCGTGAGCTGAAATGGCCCAAGCCACCAGACGTTCTTGCTGGAATTGCCTTCGCCTTCGTGATTCAGGTGGGTCAGGCTGTTGACGAGGCATTGCATGTGCAGCGAATAAAGCAGGCGGATTGCACCCACCCAAAAGAAACCCATCCAGCCCAAGCCAAGTAAGGGACCGCAGAAAAAGGATAGGAGAATGACCGGTGTCTCCGCGTACCCCCAGATTCTGTAGATACCACGGTCGAGATCGGGACACCAGCGCTGGCGGTCTGCCGGCGCGGACTGATACAGCCAGCGCAAATGCGCCCACCAGAACCCTCCTTGCTTGGGGCTGGAAATATCATCGGGCGTATCCGTAACGGAATGATGCAGACGATGGTAAGCGACCCAACTCGCGGGGTGGCCGGAACCGTTGAAGATGGCCCAAAAAATCAAAACCTGCTCGACGAACCGGTTCACCTTAAGAGTGCGGTGCGCCAGCAAGCGGTGGTAACACACCGTCGTCCCCAGGCCGCCCAGACAAGTAAAGAACAGCGTGAACCCCAATACTTTCAGGGTGGGAATCGGAAACAAGATGATTCCTACGATTCCCAAAACGTGGACCAAGATAAGATAGGTGAACACGCCTTCTTTGCCTCGAACCGGTTTCCAGAAAGGCCGGTCCCATGGCTTTGACAACGTGATTGCGCTGTGGGTCATTTTCGCTCCGAGACTCCATTTCTTGCTTCAATCATAGGATACAGTTTTTCGACCTTCGTACAGTTCCTGGCCTGACAAGGTCGCTCTGGCTCTTCAACTTCGTGTTCCGTTTCCAGCCTCAACACCGCGCATCTCCAGTTGCCATTCTATGCATCAGAATGGGCTCAACTTACTGGTTTTGGTCGGTCTCCTTCAAATATCTACCGCTTGGCAACACTCCGGCGTGTTTCTGTGTCACCATGGTCCTCTGAAATGGAGGTCCCATGGACCTTACCACAACCACTCGGCAAGTAGGCGATACCGTTATCATAGACATAAACGGCCGCATTGTGCTCGGTGAAGCAAGCGCCGCTTTGCGTAGCCTCGTCGCCGATCTTCTGAAAGCCGGACATAAGAAGATTCTCTTCAACTTGGCTAATGTCAGTTACATCGATAGTTCCGGCTTAGGCCAACTCGTCGGCGCCTATGTCGCCGTCCGCAAGCAAGCGGGCGAACTGAAGCTCTTGCACCTGAACAATAAAGTACATGACGTACTGCAAATCACCAAGCTATACACCGTTTTTGACATCGGCGATGACGAAGCGGCAGCCGTAAAGTCGTTTGCCCGCTCCGCAACCTGATCGCCAACTTCTCCCTACTCCCGCAAGCAGACCAAATAGACTGACTCCTGGGAATTTTGTCTTGTTCGACTCGGCGGGATCGCCGATCCACAGCTCGAAACCAAGTTCCGCCAGCGGTCGCTCGAACCAGCGTGCATGCCCGGTAGCTTCCATGCCTACCCGCGCGCGAATTCCTCTCTGCTACAGATCGCGATAGAACTTCTCGGCCTCTCCATCGCGTGGTTCAGTCGCCGTTCGTCATACTCGCCAGTCTCTTCAATCAAAAATGCAATTTGCTGAAAGCTCGGGTGATAATCTGCGCCTATAATCATCAAATTCGGCTCCTGTCTCCCGAGTTGGTCGTAATGCAACCACAGTCTACTCGGGTCCGGGAGCCGACATTGTTATGCAATCACAAAAGAAGCTATTGGCAAACGCCGACCGCGCTCGTGTTCATTACTTTCGTCCGCCGGCCTGTTGCTATGCCCTGGTGATCTGCGGCCGATGTAAAGACGTCGTGATGCGGGCGAACCGGAGAAACAGTTGCAGCTGGACTCGCGAAGGAGGACGATTCAGCGATGGGTACAAAACTGCATTAAGTCCGAGAAAGGCCAAGGGGAAGACCACGATGCCGTCGCGCCGAAGGGCTGGACAGAGATAAACTGAAGCAGTATGGACTCGCAGGTCGTTACGGTCGAACTGAGCCGGCTACGGTCCGCGAATAAACAAAAAGAGTAAGTCCGCATGAAATTATCGGACATCGGGCCAGCGTGGTGGAAAATCCTGCGCGGCTACAAGCCACTGTTATCACTCGAAATTACCCGCGAGTGCCCCCTACGTTGTCCTGGCTGCTACGCTTATGAACCAGGCCATTTGGGGTCCAGTGGCCCCTTGCGCCTGCTTAACGATTACAGAGGGGAAGCCTTAGTCTCCGGGGTGCTGGCCCTGGTCCGCCGCTTCAAGCCGATTCACGTCTCGATTGTGGGTGGCGAGCCGTTGGTTCGCTATCACGAGTTGGGAATCCTACTTCCCAAGCTCTCGAAAATGGGTATCGAGGTTCAGGTCGTCACCAGCGCGGTCCGGCCAATTCCGTCGGAGTGGCGGAGCATTAAGAAACTGCATCTGGTGGTTTCGGTGGACGGATTGCCGACCGAGCATGACCAGCGCCGTTCGCCAGCGACCTATGAGCGCATCCTTAAACATATTGCGGGCCATCGACTCACCGTGCATTGTACGATCACCCGCCAGCAGGTTCAGCGCCCGGGTTATCTAAGTGATTTTGCAAGCTTTTGGTCAGAGCGCGAGGAAGTGCGCAACATCTGGTTCAGTCTCTTCACACCGCAAGAGGGAGAACAAAGCGAGGAGCGCCTGCAGAACTGCGATCGCCAGATGGCGATTGGAGAACTAGCCCGGCTTCGCGACAAATTTCCGAAGGTCAAAATGTCGCGCGCGGTACTGGAAGGCCTTAGCCATCCGCCAACTTCTCCCCGCGAGTGTATCTTCGCACGGACCGCCAATTGTATTTCGGCTGATCTGGTCACTCAGATCTTGCCTTGCCAGTTTGGAGGACGGCCGGTTTGCTCGGAATGTGGATGCATGGCATCCGCGGGATTGGCCTGTATCGGTAAGTATAAACTAGGGGGATTGGTGCGTGTTTCGAAGATTTTCGACGTTTCCGAGAAGCTCGGAGAACGTTACCGTCAACGGGTGAGTTAGCCACAAGGACTTACTGGAACGGAGTCTGCGAAACAAGTCAGTTCAATCAGCTAGCTATGGTATACTGTGCCTGCGCTTAATACCGCGGTTGTGTTGTGCGGCCCCTCTAGTTTCTGGTCTGAGAATATCCGCCCTCCGTTTTCTCCGTAAGTTTTCAGCGTAATTTAAAAGAAGACTGGCAGTTACGACCGTCGCGGCACTGGCGTATTTGCGGTGTGCCCGTCGACTTCTAGCCAGCAAGAGAGCACATGCAAAGTTTCTCAGAACTAACAATATCTCCTTCGTTGAAGGAGCGACTCGCCGCGGCGCGGTTTTCGATGCCGACACCGGTACAGGCGGCAGCCATTCCACAAGCCTTAGAGGGCAAGGATGTGCTCGCCACGGCCCAGACAGGAACCGGCAAGACACTGGCGTTTTTGATCCCTGTGATGGAAAAACTTTCTGCTGCAAGGCCGGCAGGAATCGCCGCGCTTGTCCTCGTGCCGACGCGCGAACTAGCAATGCAGGTGGTAGCGCAATATGACGCGCTTCGGAGCAAAGCGTCGCAGCCCGCAGCATTGGCGGTCGGCGGACTACCGGAAGGAAGGCAGCTTGAGGCGATTCGGCGAGGAGCGCGGCTCATCGTGGCGACTCCTGGCAGGCTGGAGGATTATCTCGATCGCAGATTGGTATCCCTTAGTGCTGTCAAGATGCTCGTCTTGGATGAAGCGGATCGCATGCTGGACATGGGATTCCTACCTGCCATGCGGCGGATTCTTTCAGTATTGCCCAAGGAACGCCAGACTCTCTGCTTTTCCGCAACTATGGATGGGACCGTAACTCAACTGATCCGGGATTACACCAAGAACCCAGTGCGACTAGCATTGGGTTCTACGTTAAAGCCGTCGGAAAATGTACAGCTGCAGGCGTTCGAAGTGGGCGAAAACGGTAAATCGGAAATGCTGTACAACCTTCTCGATAAAGAGTCCGGCCGTTGCCTGGTGTTTTGCCGGACCAAACGTGGCACAGAGCGCATTGCCAAGAGCCTGAACCGCCAGGGAATCAACGCAGCGATGATCCATGGGGACCGTTCGCAATCCCAGCGAACTGCGGCCCTGAGCGGATTTCAGCGGGGACAGTATCGCGTGCTAGTCGCGACGGATGTGGCTGCCCGCGGCATACACGTACAGGACATTGCACACGTCATTAATTATGACCTGCCGGAGTTGGCAGAAAACTTCATTCATCGCGTTGGCCGCACGGGGCGAGCCGGCGAACGCGGAGTTGCTTCGATTCTCTTCGTGAGAGAACAGAGGACAGAGCTATTTCAACTGGAACGAGCTCTTGGAATTCGGATGGAGCGAATTTCCACGAATGCTGATGCGTTCGAGAAGATCGTGCGCACCCGCCGACCCCGCATGGAGCGCCTCCCGGCTATATCTGGCGCCAGGATGGTGCGTTTACCGGGTGAATTCCTCCAGGCGCAAATGGACTGCTAGCTTCCGCGAGCGAGACCTTTGGAGATGACCGTATCCCGATGCGCATTGATGTGCGACCATCAAAACGCGAGTTTGCGGTTCTTTCGGAACCTCCCGATTCGTTTAACGCTGCGACTGTTTTCGCTTCCGGAAATGGAAAGCCTTTGTGAGTGATAGCGTTGTCCGCTAGAGAAGACGACGAGTTCTGAAATCGCCCCGCCTCAGCTAGTTCTGGCACACTTTGGAGAATCCTTGGCGCGACACATTGACGGACGAGTTTGGCCACGTTCAGCAGCTCGGACTTAGTGGTAAGGAACGAGGGTACCTGCTGGTCATTCCACATCAGAACGTTGCGAAGACTACGCCCATCCCTCCGCCGCCCGGTTTCCAAGAATGCGATAATGCGAGATGGTCGTGCCGGCAAAAGGGTTGGAAGCGGCCATGGGAGCGTATTAGGTTTGCGGCTTGAAGCAAGTCAAATGGTCCTGTGAGCAGAAACTGCATCGGGTGTCCCGTATGTCTTTGTGAGACGAACCCGCATTAGCCAAAAAATTAAGATGACTAGTGGGAGGATGGTAAGAATTAAGTATAGGCCTGTGCTAAACAACACCCGAGGTAGGTGTTGCCCGATCCTGACGGACGAAAGCAATCTTAGCGGCCGGTTCGAAGGACCGAGAAAAAAGGATCCTGCTGCGATGAACAACCCAAAACACATTCGCCACAGATGGCGCGCGATGCGCTTTGCTCCAAAAACACCGCTACGCACGAGCATGCGAACGTCTCCTGCGGCAGCCAGTAACATCACGGAACCCATGAAAAACGTCATCCCAACGGGAACTCCGTCCTTTGAGCTTGCTCCGCTACGCACGACGTTAATCGCGTTCAGCCAGGTGAGGCTACCGAGCGCCAAAGGAATAAGCAGTGCAACCCAATCTAAACTACGTCTCGTTTCCCCTTCCGCACGTTTGGCGGTCAGCCATGCCGTTCCGATTAGATAGAAGGTAAAAATCCCGCCGCTAACATTGCTTGGCTGATGCTTCACAATCCCCAGATAGACCGCCCCGACTGCCATGACCAACATGGAAGCCACGAACACCTTTCCAGCAAGGACATGGCGAGGGGAACCTTTTCGAAAACAAATAGCTGCGGTTCCAGAAAGTAGGCCCAAAATACCACCGCAAATGTGAATAACGAGCATGGGGGAATAGATCATAAGGACTTCTTTCCGAAGTATACGTGTACTGGCGCTCCAGAGTTTCAACCGGCTGATACGTTGCTGAACTTGTAGATAGATACTCTTAACGTCGTCGTTCGGGTTGGCCCGAGTAATTCCGAAACCGTTCACCCCTGACTAGTACTGAACTTTCCGGGAAGGCCGTTTAGAACGTAGCCGCTGGCGCGGCGGACGCTTCGCGCACTATGCTCGGCACGCCATGCCGTAAGATGGCGTTTTCAACTACGATTTTCGCTTTCTCTGATTTTTCCAAGCTTAATCGAACGCCCTCCAGAACACTCCCGCCAACCTCTGCTCCTACGCTCAAACGACGTTCACTAGGACTTGCTGTTCAACTCAAAGTAACTTTCCCAGTAGCAAGATCATAAACTCCGGCCTTTACCTTTAGTTTGCCAGCTTTAAGGGCATCGCGGATGACGGTTGAGGACGTGCTTAGCAATTCGGCCTGAACCTTCGCATTGGCTTCGATTGCTTTCTCGAAATTGCCACCAGACTGTTCCACTGCCTGCCGAAGGTGCGGGTACAAAGTGCTGATTTGTCCGGGGACAGCGTCGGCTGTCATTGCTGCTTTTACTGCTCCGCAGCTACCATGGCCAAGTACGAGAAGAGCTTTGACTCCGAGGACAGCAACACCATATTCCAGGCTGGCAATGATCTCCGGTGTCACAATATTGCCGGCGACTCGCGTGACAAAGATGTGGCCAATCGTCTGGTCAAAGACAAGCTCCACAGGCACGCGAGAATCAGCGCAGGCGAGCACCGCGGCAAAGGGCTCTTGTTTACCCACGGTATGTTCTTTCAGGATCGTCAGGTCATGCTCAATCGATGTCAGCTGATTTGCTGCAAAACGCTGGTTACCGGCGAGCAATTCTTGCAGAGCTGAATCTGGACTCAGATTGCTTTGGGCGTGAACCTTATGAGGAGCAGCAAGCTCAATTCCAGTTCGCGCCGCAACAACGGCTGCACTTGAAAGAACCGTTTGAAGAAAGTGTCTCCTGGCGAAATCTGTCTGAACGCGAGCATTGTCTGACATTTTGCAAATTACCTCCTGGCAGATTCGGGTCCCAGCGGGCTTCATCTTAGGTCATTTGTATCTGTTAGTTGACTCTTATCTGCGTTAGGGTTGGAAATTCAGGCTGTTTCAAGCGATCAGCCAAACACCTCGGTTGTAATCTGACGACCACGTTTCGCCCGCTTGGCGCAGCCAAACGGAGCCGCGCCGGTTAGTCGTCAAAATGCGTTCAGACTTCCCAACCGAAGGGCTTAGCCACGGTTCGCTTGTTCTACCGGAGCTTCTAGGGCATCTCCCGCAAGGGAGCTTTCATCATTTCTTGAAAATAAATTTCTTAGCATCTGGCCAGAATTCTTTTAACGTGTTGGTAGCGATTTTCCCCAGAAACCCATACCCAGTCCGGGCTAGGGCGTGAGATGTATCCGACACGCTCTCGGCACGCCCTGTGTTCGACAGGAAGTTGCTGCTTGGATAGGCAATAAAGCGCGCGTAAGCGGTCGCAGTTGACCGTCGCGCCGAGTGGCCATGACTGTCATGACGAAAATGTGGGAGATGCGTTCCTTGAACGGCTTGTCCAGCGCTGGGACATAACGAGGATCTTCTCCCCAGATCGCTCCCAGACCGGCCTCTATGGTTTTACTTGTGATCACGCCGGTAAATCGCATGCCGTAGCGCTTAGCGAAACCATCCCAGTGAGGGCCATATTCCCTCGGTGAATTGGTTGCCGTGCCCAAGCCGGCGCTGAACAAGCCGCGCAAGAGATTTTCCGGTTCGAAGGGCGAAACCAAAACCCATTTGACACGTTGTTTCCCCGTGATCGGCTGGTAAGTTGTTTGCGCGAATGTGATTTTCGGTTCCGGCGCAGGCGGCGGAGGGTTGGTTTGATGTGCTTGAGGAGAAGCCAAAGACGGGGTCAGCAGAAGCGCCGTGCACAGGCCAATCCACCGCACTCTTGCCTTCCAGGAACTAGTCACGGTTTTTGGTCGCACCTGCATGCTCAGCGAGGATGGTACCAGTTCGTACCCGCCTCCATTTCATCGAGAATTCTTGGACCATCGGATGTGCTGAAGTCCACCGGAATTCTCGAGCACCGGGGTGTTTACGCCAGGAGCTTCCGACGCGCCGTTACGAAGAACCGCACCGCAGGGTCGTCACGCTCACGCGGGAGTTCTATCCCTGAAGTTCTAAACTGAGCCAAAGGTATGGCCGGAAGTTATTGAATACAAAGGCCCGAGGGCTGGCTCCCCCTGTAATTTCTCTCAGTAGGTCAAAGTAAATTTCCGCACTAATCTCACCACAATATTTACGCGGTAGCTTCCAAGACTGCTTGTTCAAGCTGAGGAGGGCGTGTTGAAGCGACTAATGATGGTGATTCTAGTAGGAACGACGATGGCCTGGGGGGCGAGGACGAAAGCCCAGACCAATCCGCCACAAGAGAGTGTTCAACATACGATCAGCGATCGAGATTTGGATCTGCTCCGAAAGGATCTCCGCTCCAAGAGAAAACAGGTGATTGCTGCGAACCTGAGCCTTACCGACGCGGAATCGACAAAATTCTGGCCCATATACGACCAGTACGTGTCAGAGTTGATTCCGATCAACGACAAAAAGTTCGGCCTGATTCAAGAGTATGCCGACAATTGGGGAAAACTGACGAGTGAGCAATCCCTGTCGTTTGTCAGGCGGTGGTTGGATCCGGACATTGAGACTGCACGTCTACGGCAGAAGTACGTGCCAATCGTATCTCAAGTACTGGACGGAAAGAAATCGGCAACTTTCTTCCAACTGGACCGGCGCATTGCGATGATGCTCGAGCTGCAGGTCTCGTCACAGATGCCGCTAGTGCAAGCGCAATAGTCGCGGCGGGCCCTCGCTTACCCTTTTTGACGCCTACCGCCTGGAGGTTATATGACTCCATCAACCATGTCTTCAGATTCCGCTCTCGTAACCATCATTCTGGGCACACTCGCTTTGGGGCTGCTGGTCACAATGGTGTTGTTGATTCGCTTTCTATGGGACCGTAATTTGAGTCTTGGTAAGTCGAAAGACCTGGACAAACTTATCTGGCAGTTGCATCGCATTGCGAGCGCGATGGAGCATCAAAACAACTTGTCTTTTCCGCCTGTTCAGCCCGGTACTGAAGAACCTCACGACCTCGCATATCTGAGACCGATCGCGGTTGAATCGCGCAGAGCTGGTGCGCCAGCGACAGCAGCCGAACCCGTAACTCAACCAGTCACTCAAAAACAAGCGCCGGGTCCGACTGTTGGAACCGAACAGGCGCCCGCGTCCCTTCCGGCGCGCAGCGAGACTACCTCCGACAGGCCTCAACGTGCCGGGGTCAATTCCATGTTTGGCCTCTGACCGGCGGATGCCTCTGTCCGGCCCTTCCAGGACGGAAAAAGCCGATCGAGCTAATCACGAAAACAAATGTTGGTGCGGCGGCACTACAAATCGCATCGAGATTTTCTTAAAGCGGAAGTACAAGGACTTGAATCTCCGGAGGAGTGAAACCTCAGACATATGCTCACTTGAGTCGATTACGCCTGTTTATTTCGGTCTTACTGACCATTCGGCACGGAATAAGGACGAAATCGGTGCAACTGGTGGAAGCCCAGACAACTTGCAAGAGGCACCCGCCCTGCAACCCCGGAGATTGTCCGCACATCTTAAATATGAGCGGTTCGCAGCCGCTTGTTAGTTTCCAGCCTTAAGGTTTCCAGCAAGTTGTTTGTTCTCCAGCCAAACGTAAAGAAAAAGGAGCCTGTACCCTAGGACAGTGCTCTGTTCGCGGCATAGTCAGTTCGGCTATCGCCGCGGTCTGCCAGACTCAGAGAATGAGACGTCGATTCCTTTTCGTAATACTGTGCCTCGCGATCGCCCCGGCAGCCTTCGGCCAAGATATCCAGCCGGCCACCGTGCACCCGCTTGAACCGCGTCCCGTAACCAAAACAGAGGGCCGCAAGATTCTGGCCACCATTTCAACGGTGGACGCCGACTCCGAATCCGAAACGGACTGTTCGCATTTCGTTCACGACGTTTACGAACAAGCTGGATTCCCCTACGACTATGTCAGTTCGCGCGAACTCTACATCGGCAACACAAATTTCATGCGTGTCCACAAGCCCCAAGCCGGCGATCTGGTTGTTTGGCGCGGGCATGTCGGCATCGTCATCGACCCCGAAGAACACTCCTTCTTCAGTTCTGTGCGCTCAGGTCCCGACACTCAGTTTTATGACTCGCCCTACTGGCGGTCGCGTGGTATCGCTCGTTTCTACCGTTACAGGACGGAAAAGCCGCTCCGCTCCAGCCAAACGCTCGACGCTGCGCGCGACGCGAACCACCAACGCCTTCCCGCCGCCAGCCGCGGTTCGGAGAATTATCCGTCATCCAAACTGTTAAAACCCTTGCCTTCGTCGAGCTGTGCCCCGGCTGCTGACCCATCCGGTTCAGGAACTTTCGAAACTCCTCGAGAGATCGTTCTGCAAGTGGCCGGAAGAAATCCTACGCCGGACGAAGTCGCGGCCGGATTCATTGGAATGAATCAGGATTCCGCCAAATCCCTTCGCACGCGCGCTCTGAATAGCTTGGGAAAGCCGACAATTGTTTATCGCGAGATTCGCGTCTCCGCGGTTCAAATCAAAGGCAAGCGCGGAACTGCGCTCGTTTCGATCGAATCGTTGGGCACTCTTCCGGATTCGTACGCGCACGCTCAACCGCGCTGGAAAGAAGAGTCTCTGGAATTCGAGAAGACGAAAAGAGGCTGGGTGATCAGTTCCGTCCAGGAGGTTGCTTATGTTTCGCGTGAAGGCGCAATGCAAGTTCTGTCGGCGCGGCTCGCGGAGCTCGCTCAAAACACAAGCACCACTCCCGCACAGGAACAGGAGCAGAAACAAATTATTCACTTCCTAAGCACGCTGATACCAGACAATTCCAGAGCGGAGTCAGCGCAGAGTAATTAAGACGCGAAAGGCAGCCCAGCCAAACTGAAAATTCGGTCGGTCGTAATTGTTCGAAGCAAAAGAAAGACTTGGCTCCCCCGAGTGCACGATTTTGGAACTTTTCGACTTTAGTCTTTGAAACTTGCGCTTAGTCTTCCAGCAAACCCTGGAAGGTGCCAAGAAGTCTCGCACCAATGCAAAAACGATTGGCTGGAGAGACGTGGCCGCTAGTCAGAGGTGGAGAACGGCCAGTGAGCTAGGGCGTATGGTGATCCTCCAATCGAGGGCGCGAGGCGTGGGGCCGGGGCGGGCTTCTGGCAGATTCGACGCGCTAGCTTGATCGGTGAAGACGAGTTTCTCCAAGGGGAGTTCGCCTTCGAGAAGCTCGACCGTGATGGTCTGCCGGTCGAGGGAAATGGTGCCAAAGCCGAGAGCGGTGGAGAAGAAACAGCGGAACGGGCGAATAGGTAGCCGAGGACCAAAGTGAAGCGTGCGGTCAACAGCAGAGTAACGGAAGCCAGACGCGGCTGATAGCAAGGCGTAGCTGGACATGGCACGCGCATAGTAGTTGCCGCACTCGTACTCGTTCCAGGGATTGCGGACACGGCCATCGTAGCGGCTGCGTGTGGCCTTGACGACAGTTAGACCTTCTTCAACGAGGCCTTCGGCAATTAGATGAGAAGCGAACTGATATTCGATGCCGGACCAGACTTCATCGGAATAAACAAATGGCAGGGTGGGTTTGCCACCGCGCGGCCAACTGCAAAGGAGTAGACCGGGTTCGTGGCCCATAGCGTAACCGGGACGCTGCGCATTGGCGTGCTGGCTGAGGTCGGTCTTGAAGTTGTTTTTGAAGATGGACTGCAGTGCCAACCGAATTTTTGTGTCGATGAGCGGAGTCTCGATGCCGTACATGCAGGCCATCCAAAGGCCGATAACGCCATCTGAGATGCAGCCGCTGCCGTACTGATATTTTGGCCCCTCGCGCTTCAGGAGTTGCTGCATTTCACTGCTGTGTTCATCCACTTTGGCCACCAACTCGGCAAAGGACGTGTTGCGCAGTCCTGTGTATTGAACTTGTTGCTGAAAATATTCGCCGTTGAAGAGCTCCTGCTCGAGGAAGCGAGCTGAGCGCAAGGCGAGACCGGAATAGAACGTCGCATCATCGGTGTGGCCGAGCGCTTGCGCCATGTACGAAAAGGCGGAGAGGGCGCCGAGGTAGATGCCGGTGCACATGCCGTCGGGTCCCCAGAATTCGATATCGTATGTGTTGTGATGCGGCTCGAAGAGGGCGCCGCGATGGTCGGGGTCCCAGGTGCGGATGCAATAGTCGAGGCTGCGTTTGGCGAGCGGATACATCTTTTGCAGCCAAGCGGTATCGCCCGAGATCTGCCAGTCGCGGTAGAGCTTCATGATGCCGCCTAGCTGGCCATCGGAGGCGGCGTGAAAGTCGTGTTTCACGTCGCCTTCGGGAAGTGCAGAGCGGAAGGTGACGTGGCCGCGCTCGTCCATGGAGCGAAGGTATTCGAGTTCGCGGAGAGTGCGTTCGAGTTTTGGGTACAGATGAGGAATGGCCTGCGCGTAGTTCCAGACGTGCGTGCAGGAGCCGTAGCAGCAGCCAGCGTCAGGGAAGCACCCCTCCCATCCCCAAAGATCGCCGTTTTCGAGGCGAAGCACCGTTGGCGATTTCAGGATCGCGAGATTGGCGGAGACAGCATCGAGGACGTACGGAGGAAGGGTAGAGGAGAAAAGCGCTTGGTGAAACGCGAAAGTGCGAGCGCGGAGTGTAGAGTAGTTCTGTTCGAGGTAAGTCGCGATTTCGCGAGCGTCGGTCCACACACCGGCGTAGAAAGGCCGCCACGGTGGAGAGGTATTGTTGGGGAAGGTGCGGCATTCGTTGGAACCTTGTGACAGCGCTTCGGGCGTGGCCACTCCTCCAACCTGGAGATAGGCGTTTGGAAAGTGCCAGATGATAGCGATCGGATACGTCCGCGACTGGCCGGGAGCGAGTTCGCCAGAAAATAAGATCGAACCACCGTTACGGCCGTCCTTGTCGACATCGTTGGAGCCAGCGTTTTCCGTAAAGGTGCCGGTGGAAACTTCACGCCATAGTGCGGAGATCGAGTCGAATTCCCAGCCAGGACTGCGCAGCCACATGGCTTTGATTCGCGGAACTTCAGTGAGAGAGACAACGCAGGCGGTGCCAAAGGCTTCGGCGTTGGGACTTTCGACGTTGTAGAGGAACACACCGCGCCCAGGAATCACGGCGTTACGGCTACGAGAAGCGTCTTCGGCACAGCCCGACGCCAGATGAGAAAGGTGATAGGACAGTTCAAAACTGACTTTCTGCACGGACGGATTCTGGATTGTGTATTCAAGGACGACACAGGGCATGCTGGAATTCTTGTCGTCAAGGGGAATGAACGGGTTCCACGCGGCGAGTTTTACACCGAGTGGGAGGGCAGGATCAGTCAGTTCGACGTGCGCGAGCGGAAATTCTCCCGTGAAGACGCACTGGTTGAAACGCGGGAAACCTTCGAAACCGCCGCGGCGGTATCCTTCACCCTGCAAACCCTGATCGAAAATTTTCAGGACGGGGAACGGACCCTCAATCAACTTGGTAAGCGGCGTAGAGCCCTTCACGTGAAGAATAGCGAAGCCAGCTCGCGAAGAGGAGAAGCCCTCGGGAAGCGCAGTGGTGGCCGGGCGATTGGCGATGGAAAAGTCCTGCAAGCCACCGTAGCCGTTTAAGCAGATGCAGCCGGCGCCGATGCCGCCGATAGGCATGGCGATTTGAGTGCTTCTGTCGCCGCAAAACTCGCGCTGCGGACCCTGGTGGAAGAGGTCTTCACGTGAGAACGGAGACGGAACGGGATTGTTTGCGATCGGCCTTCCAGCCGGAGCCGTTACCGCGGAGCCAATCGCTGCCGAGGAAGTCGTGCGGAGAAAATCCCGACGCGATGGTTTGTCGAGCGACATGGCGATGGGAACTGGCGAAGTATATCACCGAGCCGTTATGTCGCGGCTAGCCAGGAAGCCGCCGAAAAGCTTGATAATTTAGGAGAAGAATGGCTCCCCCGAGTGGACGATTTTAGGGACTTTTCTCGGAGACGTAAACCGTTCCGCTACTGATTGTGGCGAACCTGACGGAAGTCCTGCCGACGATTGGGTGAGTCGCTATTCTCCAAATGTCGGTAGCAATTTCATTTGAGGCACCATCAACGGTACTAAAAGCAAAACGAGAGCGAACGAGCTCCACGGTTGCATGGAAGTCTTATAAAAAACTGCCGGAGAAATCCGGAATCGTTTGCTCGATTTCTCGATGTGGGTTTTGTTGAGTTCGCGTTTCTTGTGCAAGACTTCGATGCTTTCCGAACCGAAGATTGGGACCATCGATTCGCATGAGCTGACTGTGAGCTTGTCCCTGATAGCCGTTTAATCGGGTCTTCTGCTCTTCTTTTTTGCTTTCCTTACGGCAAATTGCAGTGGTAGTTCATCACCCTCGGCGGGGGGATTGTGCTTGCCAATCCGAGCGAGAATCCGGTTGACCTCGGCAGAATCGGACCGTCGCGCGCGTTCTTCAAAATACTTGTCAGTGCGCATGGCAGAAACCTTTTCCGCCAGTGCGAGAGTGATCAGTTGGTTGAGAGCCACGCCTTCCGATTCGGCGGCTTTGCGCGCTTCCGCCAACAGAGTCGGCGGTACGCGCAAAGCAAAATTGCTTCGTCTCATGACTTCACTCCTTTTCTTCCTCAGCTAATCGGCGAACCACTTCTCCAGGGCGTACAACCGAGCAACGAAAAGGCGCGATTACGGGTCTAAAATCCCGTTCGTTGAAAGTGACTATGGCATCTGCACTACCATTGATGGCCGTTTCCAGAACCATCTCATCATTCGGATCTGGCAGCATCGGTCGTGTGCGAATCACAAGCTCGACTCGCTTCCCGATCAAGGCCAGTTCGTCCAGCACGGCCGATACATCCTCTCTGCTCGCTCCGCTTGCCGCTAGATTTTCAGAGCGAGTCAGGACTGATTCATACTCCAGCATCAAAGGTACCGACAAAAGTAACTCAAAGCGGCGGACCGATAAGAGTCTGAAATTGTAAGTCGTTGTTCGGCCGTCGCTTAGGGCCAAAAGGGTGCAAATTCTTCTCCCTCAAATGTTCCAGACTTGTTCCAAGGCCATTGAGGTGAACCCCTTCGTTGGCACAAATTTCTTGTTCACAGTTTCCGTGTTCGTAAGAGTCGTTTTGTAAGCTTTGGCAGGAAAAGGGGTCTGGGGAAAGGGACGGCGTTTGAGTCCCTCGTCAGAACGACGGGATCAGCAAGCGTTTCGGTCACACGAACTAGGCAAGCGTCGGCGAGGCTCATCGGAAGGTCTCCATATTTTCGATCAGTTTGACGACAGGCTCCACGTTTTCAGCGAGTTCGAAGGTAACCAGTAGAGCGCGGCGGCGAAGTAGTGCGCCGAGACTGGCTACGCCACGGTCTCCGAGAAGGTGGAAAGCCTCAGACAGAACGGCTTCGCACGTCGACCATGGTGGACGGAATTCAGAGGCTTGCGTCACAGCCCATTCGTGGTGATTGTCGCGGCTGCTTAGCAGTGCAACTACAAATCCAGCATCAGCGAGGACGTGTGTGGCAGGTTTGACACGAAGTCTGCGAGAAAAGTTCTAAAATCGTCGCCTTGGGGGAGCCTAACTGGGGCCACCACGGCCGGGGGGCCAGCCCTCTGTTTTCGTCCATGAAAGATCCGATCAAATAGCTTTCTGTAAGTCGGATAGAGACTTACAAAAGTGTTCGAACTGTTGGCCATGAATCGACGCCTCATGCCCGAAGCCGACAGGGTACGAACGGCCGTGCGCCAGTTTGACGGGCCTAAGATTCCACAACTGGACTAGCCTGGATTATTCACGATTTTGCTGGTGAAAAAAGAAAAGGTGCTCTAAAAGACTGATGAACACC
>Ga0306926_10000485_pt1 | contig 36953 bp, 31 predicted proteins | sample flu12Cox44000178_FD_203759 | JGI IMG/M metagenome (GOLD analysis project Ga0306926, IMG submission 203759) | Lab enrichment of tropical soil microbial communities from Luquillo Experimental Forest, Puerto Rico - flux8day.12C.oxic.44.000.178 (v2)... | ecosystem: Environmental > Terrestrial >...
ACCCTTCAGTTGGATGGAAACAATGTTGCCGTGCGCACCGAGATGGCGTCGTGCCTGTACTTCGACGGCGATGTTGACAGAGCTCTGGCGCAACTAGAGCAGTCGGTCAAGTTGAGCCCGAAAGACGCGAACTCCCTATTCAACCTCGGAATGATCCGCTGGAAAGGCAAAAAGGATGCCGCTGGGGCGATCCGAGCCTGGCAGCAACTGCTGGCATCGAACCCGAAACTCGACAGGAAACCCATCGTCGAACGGATGATCACCGAAGCTCAGCAGCAGGGAAGCGCGCAATAGAGATCAAGAGTAAGGAGCTCGAAGCAATGTCGAAGCCAGAACAGAAAGCCGCGCAGGAACAGTGGACCAGTGACCAGGCCTACATTCTCTCTGTCATTTGCCTGCTGGTAGGGCTGGCGGGCGGTTGGTTGATCCGTGGTTCTCAAGGCGGTGGTCCCTCAGTCGAACGCGCCTCTGCGGCAACTCCACAATCCGAGGGCGCTACCCTGCAGCAGCCTACCCCAGAGCAGAGGCGACGCATGGCCGACAAGCAGGCGGCACCGCTCGTGGAGCAACTCAAGGGCGATCCTGGGAACGCCAAGCTGCTGGCGCAAATCGGAAACACCTACTACGACGCGCAGCAGTATCCGAGCGCCATCGACTATTACCAGCGCACTCTGCAAGTCGCTCCCAAGGACGCTTCCGTTCGCACCGACATGGCGACGGCATTCTGGTACACGGGCAACGCCGATACGGCCATCGCAGAATTCAATCGCGCTCTTGGCGACGAGCCCAATAAGCCGAATGCGCTTTTCAATCTGGGCGTGGTGCAATGGCAGGGGAAGATGGACGTCAAAGGCGCGCTGGCCACCTGGCAGAGGCTTCTCGATACAAACCCGAATTATGACGGACGGGCGAAGGTGCTTGAGCTGATGGAGCAGGTCAACAAGCACGCAGGACTGAGCCCAGGGCAAAACAAAGCAGGCTCCGAGTAAAGTCCCAGCAAATCCACGTCAAAACGGCGCCTCTCCTGAGACGTGCGCTTCGAGGTTGTTTCTCGGCTCACTCGCCAGCGCTGCTTTCAGACGCAACAGCACCCACCCGAAAACTGCGATCCCCATACCCCAGCCAGCGAACGCAATGTGAACGACCCAGTTCGGCGCTTCACCGACTCTGCGCAGCACGAAGGGCAGGAAATTCCAGGTGGTGATGTGCACGTAGTCCCAAGGATCGGTCAGCATGTCGGAATTGGTCAGTCCCCAGGCATCCATTTTTCCGAGCGCGAAAGCCACGATGTTTTTGAACCGCAACCAGACGACGAACGTAGGATGACCCAAGGTGGTCATCTGGTAGATCTCCAGTGACAACCAAAAAGCGACCGAAGCAAGCTGAACGGCCGCGCTGAAAGCAATCAGGGCAAGGCCAAGCCGCCAGACGGCGGGCACCAGGGCGGAACGACAGCGCAATAGCAGCGGCACCGAGAGAAAAGCCACGAGCTGCGCGGCGCTGGAGACGTAACGGTCTCCCCAGGCCGAGTCGCCGCTCCAGACCGTGTAGCGCGCGTAGAAGCAGATGTAGACCAGGAGAAGCAGGCACCCGCTTGCCAGATAAGCTTTCACCGCGGGTGAGAATGCTTTCCATCCAACCGCCAGAACCACCAGGACTGTAAGCAGCAGTAACGGATCGAACAGGAAGATGGATTTCTCAGGCGCGAACAGCGCGCCAAAAAATCCCACGTGAAACGGAGTTTCAAAGGGATAGTTTGCCGGCAGCGACGGGTTCAATTCCCGCTGCTGCTGTGCGAAGACGGTGACGTAGGTATTCAGGAAAGATCCGAAGCGATAGTACTGATAAATGCGGTCGATCAGAAGAAAGACAGCATAGATCGGGAACGCAATCATGACGTACGCACGAGCCTTTTGCAAAATGGCGCGGTAGGATTCCCCCCCAAACACCGTGACCAGGAGTAGAAAGATGCCCGCGGCGGCCAGATCCATCCCCGTGGTCAGCCGAGTCAGCAGATTGAGTCCGAATGCAGTGGCCCCGATCTGCAACGCCCGCCGACTCCCGTTCAACAGCCACTCGTATTGAAAGGCCAGCCCAGTCAACGTGAGCAGCAGAATGTAATTGTTCTCCATCATGTTCTGCGTGTAATGGAGATGCGTGGTACAAAGCAGCAGAGCCAAAACACCAGCGACAGCCTGAGGTCTCGTGAATTCGAACCGTTCCAGCAAACAAAACGCCACCAGGGCGGTCAGAACATTGATCAGGATGTTCGTCGAGTAGGCGACAATCATGTTCCGCACGCTGGGGTCGTTACCGTTGTATTCGCGAAAAATCGGCAGCTTCTCGACATACGTGCCCACGATATCAGCGGGCAGCATCAGCAGCGATTGCCCTATGCCGTACCACGTGTAGATGTGGTCGCCCCTTCCTTTCAGTCCGAATTCCGGGTAGTCCCCGGGAAGCACCGGAGGGGCTGATGTCCAGAAGGAATGTGTGGTCTGCAGGCGACGCGCAGTGTCGGCCGAGTCGACGTCCCCGGATTGCACGACGAAGGCAATCAGCCCGGCGACCAAGCCAAGCAGAAAAAGGGGATTCCGCAGCCATCGCGCAACGGTGCCATGCATTGAATGTGATGGTAAATCGGCGGGCGCCCAGCCTCAACCACGCCTGACACTCATAACCATCGTGGAATGGCTGGTTGCGCCTGCCCGATCAGTGACTATGCCCGTGACACGTGAGCGTGCATGAATTGGTGGCGTGGTTGTACGTGATCGGGGTGGCGCCGTTTTGTGCCACCACGCTAGCGTCGAAGTCCACCATGCGCTCGCCCGAAATCGCCGCCGCCGCCGCGCCCATGCCATGTGCGGTGTGGCACACCGAGCACGAGAATCCGCCATTGATGTGTCGTGCGTGCTCGCTGAAACTGCTGTTGGTGAGAATCGTACTCAGATTGTGGCACTTCGCGCAGAGAGCATAGGGTCCCGCCGGACTCAGATCAGGATTCGGGAACAGATTGCTGATCGTCTGGCCGGGAGCGGCCGCCTGACTGAATTCATACCTGCGCTCGAGAATGTGCATGTATTTCGATCCATGCGGGCCGCTAGCGCCTGCGCCTCCAAACTCGCGATTATCGTCGCTGTTGTGGCAATCGGTGCACAGGATGCGGACACCCATCGAGCGTCCTTGCGTGACGCCGTCGATGTTCAGCATGTTTGGCAGCAGGCTCGGCTGTGCCAGCGCGCTCGTCCGGTCGTGCATGACTGGATGGCTCGAGCTCGAGGTGAGCGCAAATTGCGGGATCATGTTCAGAGGATCTCCTGCCGAGACCACGCGAACCGGCAAATATCCGAACACCGGGTTCACAGCTTTGCCCGTGCTGGTTCCATGACAGCGCAGACAATTCTCAAACTGATTGACTGCCGGGTTCAGGACAGTGACTCCGTCCGTGCCACTGATGCCAACCAGATTGCTCTGCGATGGTCTCAGGCCCGGTGGGGGCGGGAACGTGGTGACCTGGCCGGAGGCGTGCGGATTGTGACAATCCACACAGGTTGCGTGGCGGCTCTGATTCAGCAAGGCGCTTTCGGTTGCCTCGTGAACACTGGTCCCGGTAGAGAAAGGATGGCCTGTCTTGCTGAATTCCGCGAACACATTCGGTGCCGCCGGCGACACATTCGCGCCTCCATTGTGGCAGGCGATGCAGTCTTGTTCGTTCGCTCCACGCAGCAACCGCGCGTATCCGGGTGCATTGTGCGAAGCATGGCAAGCACTGCATGCATTCAGGCCGACCGTGGAGTACCCTCCGACGGGTGGCTGATTCGCGACCTGGTTGGGGCTGATCGCATGCGCGCTCGTTCCCCAGTTCGCCAAAGGATTGGTTTGCCCGGTCATCACCCGGGTCGGATCGTGGCAAGCCAGACATAGTCCGCCATTCGACGCATCCCGCACCAGAAAATTGAGATTGATCGTATCCGTGGCCTGCACGTGTGGGTTGTGACAGGTTGTGCACTCGATATTGCCCTTGATGAGCTTCACCGCTCCCGTCGGATCCGCGGTCGTCCCATGCGCCACAATCGATTGCGCCAGATTCGCCGCGTCCTTCATCGGCAGCACAAGGCTGAACGGGTGCGAGCCCGCAAGGTTGGTTCCAAACACGTCGACCGCCTTCATGCTTCCCGTCATGGGGATCTGCTTGTAAGCTACCGTCTGTCCCGGAGCGACGGTTCCATCATGACAGCTCAGGCACAAGCTACTCGAGGCGCCGAGCGGCGGCTGCGGGTTTCCCTTTTGCGCGTACGTCGTACTCGTGTATGGAGTGTAGGTTTGCGTGGAAAGCGTCTGGTTCCACAGCGGAGTCGCGCCACCCACCCCAGAGTGCGGGGCGTGGCAGTAGAGGCAAGCGGCCGACAGTCCTCCTGAGACCGGCGACTTGCCCGAGGGAGTCAGGTCATGGGCGCCCAGAACATCGCTGCCAATCGTCTGCGATGCCGCCAGGGCACTGGCGAGGACCACCCACGCCACCGTCGCTCCGACCCGCAATTTCACTGTCCGCCTCCTGCGCCCTGCTTGGGCAGCGCGAAGTAGCGGAAAACCTGCACGCGGCGGTTGAAAGAATCGACCACCAGCACCCGATCGTTATGGTCGATAAACAAACCCGCGGGAAGCTGAAAATCTCCAAATCCTGTGCCCGTCTTGCCGAAGTAGTAGAGGAGTTGTCCCTCGCGATCGAATACCTGGACGAAGTCATAGAGGCCGTCGACCACGTACAGATGGCCCTCAGAATCCATGCCCACGCCCTTAGGCCGGAACATCGATCCTTCGCCGTCGCCAATGCGGCCAATGGCATAACGGAACGAGCCTTCCTTATCGAGAACCTGCACGCGGAAGTTCATCGCGTCGACCACGACCAGGTCGTTCCCCTCCAGGCGCAACTCGGTCGGGAAGTTGAATTCACCGTTGCCGCCGCCGTTTTTACCGAACTTGGCCAGGACGCCGCCCTGCATGTCCATCATGAAGATCTGATTGCGATAGGTGTCGCTGACGTAAATCCGCTGCGCTGCCGAGTCAATCGCGATCCCGGTGGGCCGCTTGAACATGCCCTCGCCGCCCTTGAGGCTGCCGATCACGTGCCGCAGTTTGCCGCCCGCTTCGAAAACGAAGATCTTGCCGGCATCGGAGTCGGTGACGTAGATGTTGTCCTGCCCATCGACCGCCACGCACTGCGGCCAGCGCATCGAATCCTTGCCCTCGGGATGCTGAAGGAATTTGTATTTCTGCTGCTCGAAATCGAAGATGTGGACGCCAGGCGCGCCCGGATCGGTCACGATGATGCGCCCCTTCGAATCGCTGATCACGCTGTACGGGCGCACCATGCTGTGGAACTCAGGTTCACCTGCAATTACATCGACTAGCTTGTTCCAGAAGCCGCGCTTGGGTTTGGCTTCGCGTTCGTAGCTGAAGCTGCGCTCAAACACCAGTTTGCGTCCGCCTTCGAGTTGCAGCACCGGGACGTTTACGGGCTGCGGCGTCTTCTGCTTCGTGGCATTCAGCGCTGCAGGCAGAAGCAGGCATACAACTGCCGCGGCCGCCCGAAGGAGGCTGCTGACCCTGAACATGGTCTTCGACCTGCGCCTTAAAAGAAGTTGAACCACCGTTGGACCCCGAAGTAGAACGAGTTGACGTCCGCGGGAACGGCGGTCGACGCGCTGAACCCCTGTACAAACTTGCTGTACCCCGCGTTGAAGTACATCTGCCGGAACTGGTACTGCAATCGAACTACGGCATTCTCGCCGTTATTGTTCGAGCCGACGGCTGTGTTCATTGTGTTGCTGAAGGCGCGGGAATAACTCGCGGTAGCGGTGAAATGTTTGTTAGGGTTCAAGCCGAGCCCGACCCCGTAGGAGTGTCCACCGTAGAGGATGATCTCCGACGGCAAGGGGATTGGATTCGGGATCGGCGCGGGCACCAGGCCATTGCCACCGAGCAAGGCCGTGCCATCAGATTTCGCATACGTGCCGGTGATGCCGATACGCTTAGCGGTTATTCCGGTCGTGTAGTTCTGGGAGCGACTCGAGTACCCAGCAGCAGTGTTCAGCAAGCTCCGGGACCCCGCGGCACCTGCGTTCCAGCGCAAGAATCCGAATTTTCGTCCCACTGCTGTCGTGTAACCGAAGCCCGACGTTGTATAGCCGACGAGCAACGTTTGCGTGTTTTGGTAGTAGTTGCTCGATCCGCTGACCTCCCAGCGACCAAGCTTGCGCGAATAATTAAGTGTACCGAGCAGGCCAAGCGAAGTCTGGCCGGTATTGTCGATCATGGTCCGCGTGACGCTCAGCACGCTGCTGAGTGTTCCTCCGAACAAGTGGTTCCAGTAGCTGCCGGCACCTGTGAAGCTGTTCGATGCATAGGATTTGCCGAAGTAAGTCTGCTGCCGGCGCTCCGCGCTGCCAACCACCAGGATGTGCTGGGTAATGTTGTAGGTCCCGACTTCCATCACATCAAAGGAATTCGACTTCTGCCCCGGCGTCTCTTGTTGAAGCACTCCCCCCGCCGTAACGACATTCTGCACCAGTGATCCGACCAGGTTGTCGCTGAAATCCGCCGAGGTGGAGAGCGTCAACTTCGACAAGGGACGGATCGTGGCATTCGAAGTGATCGTGTTCACGGTCCCACTGTAGTTGGTATGGGAAAAATCTGAGTTGTACGATGAGCGGGTGAAGTTCGTAGAGAAACTTCCGTGCAGAGGCAAGTCGTGCGAGGCAGCGAATGAGAAGGTATTCGAGTGATTGTCGGACGCCTGTTCTTGATCGATGATCAGGAGGGGGTACTTCGAGTGGGTCGCGGAGGTCGTATAGCCTGCGCTCAGATTGAATCCATGAACGCGGTAGTTGGCTGTCGTGTTGAAGTTTCGAAAGAGCGAGCTGCCGTTCGCATCCGTCCCATAAATCGAATAATTGTCGTGTCCTTGCTTGAAATTAAAAGAAAGGCTGGGAAGGTTTTCCAGGTTCAGTCCCCATCCGATGCTCAATGCATCTGAATTTCCATGCGACGTGAAGTTTGGAATTCCCGGCGCCCCGAAGGTTCCAAGGCTGTTGTATGCCTTCGAGTAGCTCACCGACCCGGGGAAGCGGCTGCCGCTGAAAAGAAATACGCTGGCATTCACGCCGCTGCTGTCCGATATCGACTGCGAAGTAGAGTTGGCACGTGACTGGTTGTAGTAAGGATTAACGAGAAAGTTCAGAAACGTGGGTGTGTAATAGGAGCCGGTAAGATCGGCGGTACCCCCGAAATTCAACCCGTGATCGGATGGGATGCTGTTCCCATCGCTGGCCGTGTAGCCGAACGCGGCGTTTGCGTTCAGGTTCATACTGATGTTGTCGCCCACTGTTACTTGGGCGGATGCGGCCACCGTGAGTGCCATTACCGCCGCCGCTAGAATCCATGCTGGTCTCGTTTGCATGGGCGCTCCACACTTTTCTCCCCATTTCACAGCACTTCGACTTTGGCGTGCGCGCGCAATCTCTGGTTCAGCGCTGAACGAAGTTGCTCGGTCTTCTGCTTGTTCAGTTGCTTACGGATTGCGTCTTTCACGGCTTCAAACTTTTCTAAGCCGGCCGGTATGTGTGCGTTGAGCCGGATGATGGTGTAGCCCTGCTCGAGTGGGATCAACCCGCTAACCTGGCCGGGTTGTAGTGCTTCAGCAGCCTTAAGGACTTCGGGCGGCAGTTTGGCTCTGTCTACGGCACGGCGGTCGCCCATCATCACCCGATAGTCGTCCTCGGAGATCTTCTCGGCGAGCACGCCGAATTCTTCATAGTCCTTGGTGGTTTTCGCCTGTTGCAAGGCTTCTTCCGCCTTCGCGCGAAGTTCCTTCTGCTGGGCGGAGGTCGCGTTCGGCTTTGGCAGCACCGAGATGGTCTGGATCGCATAAGACTCTGGGATCCGGAACTGGGACGGGTTCTTTTCGTAATACGCGCGAGCCTGCACCAGCGAAATCACGGCACGGTTGCTCACCTCGGAAGTCAGCAGCTGATCGATCAGGAGTGAGCGTGTAATTCTCGCACGCATTACCTTTTGGGACCCTCGGCACTCTGCTTTCAAGAACTCGTTAAACTCTTCGGGGCTCGAGAATTGTTTTTTAAAGTCGCGCACTGCGCGCTCCAGTTTCGCTGGGGGAACCACCAGCTGGCGCCGCAAAGCTTCCTGATATACGAGTTCCTCAAACACGATCATCTTCAGGGCGCCGGCTCGGATGTCGGCTTCCATGGCCTTGGGGAAGCCGTTGTTATGTTGGCGCGCGTACGGGAAGATTGCGTACATTTCGCGCAGCAGGTCGCGATCGGTCAACACCGTGACGTTCACTCGCGCCACCGGCTTTCCGCCGGCTTCCGGAGTGACCATTTCGGTGTTCGGCTTGGTTGGTGTGGCTGGAGGGTGGGAGACCGCCATCTGCGCCCTAGCTGAAATGATGGTCGCCAGAAGTAGAAGCCCGATTGTGAGAAGTCGTGTCATAACGCCCTCGTTGAAAATCGGGGGGAGGCCATCCTCCCCCCTCTAACTGACCAATTAGACAGTTGGCAGATTGATGCCATGCATCTCGTTGGACTCCGCGCCATGGCACTGACGGCAGAACTGTGCTGCCGAGTTGCTGGCGGCGTTGCCAGGGTTGTAGTAGCCCTTTACGAAGAAGCTGGTCGGGTAGTTGCCCTGCACGTTGTTGATCTTCCCCGCGTACACGGTCATGCTGTGCTGGTCGTGGCAGGTCGTGCAGGTGACCATGGGGGTTGCGTTGTAAGCAACCGTTCTGATGGTGAACCCATAGTCGAGTTGGAACTGGGCGAACTTGCTGCCCGCCGGCGCGGTGATCTTGCCGGTCGAGTCAATGGCGCAATCCCAGTCATAAGTTCCGCCGCAACCAACGATGGCTTGCTGGCCCACGGGGTGGTCGTTCTTGTAGTCGCCCGCGGTACCGCCATCACTGCCGAGCAGGGTGGGGGCATTGCCGCCGATGGCATTCGGAATGGTCTCAACTGTCGAGCCCTTCATCATGCCGTTTTTCGCAAGATTGCCGTCGTGGCAGCTCAGGCACTCCATGATGCCGCTGAGACCGTCATGCGCAACCTGGCTGGCGGGAGCGGTGTAGACGTAGGAACCGCCGTCGCCAAACGCAAACGTCTGGTTGTAGTAAGGGGTGAGATCGGCGCCCCACAGAGCGGCGTCGCCGCTGCTGGCATCTTTGGTCGCGATGCCGTTGCCGCGTGCGCCGCTGTGTGGAGAGTGGCAGGCCACGCAACCCCGGCCATAGACCAGGTGCGCACCCAGCACGTCGCCGTTTGTCTGTGCCATCGCGATTGACATCACGGCCACGACAAACAGGACCACTAGCAGTACTTTCTTCATATAATGAAGACCTCCTGATGATGTGTTGCCACATTTGTTTAACTACCCGGAGGCGGGGTTCTTTCCGGCTCCGTTCTTTAGCCACCCCACGGGGCAGCTAAATCTGTTGCGGCTACTGCTGTGCCGCAGAATTTCTCTTTTCGCTCGTGACATTGGCGGTTTCTCCGGCAGACGACTTCTTTCCTTCCTGGCCCTGCTCGGTACGTAACTGGTCCGCCTCGGCGTCGGTGACGTAGCGAAACACCTGCACGCGTCCCGGCATCTGCTCCGAGGTGATGACCCGGTTAGAGTTCTGGTCGATGGCGATGTCGTAGAGGGCCGAGAACTGTCCCGGCCAATTGCCGGCCTGGCCGAAGTAAATCAACAGTTCGCCCTCGCGGTTGAACACCTTCACCCGTTGCTGCACGGCGTCGGCGATCCAGATGTGTTTGTCGCTGTCGACGGCGATACCTTTCGGCCGCGAGAATGCGCCAGGCCCGTCGCCGTTTTTGCCGAACATGGTGATGAAATTGCCGTCGGCATCGAAGATCTCCACGCGGTCGTTCAGCGTGTCGGTCACGTAGACGTCGCCGTCTTTGTCCACAGCTACGTTGGTCGGCAGCGAGAACGTGCCAGGATCGGTCAGCAAGTGTTTCTTTCCGGGGACGCCCAGCTTGCGGAGCAACCTGAAGTTGTCAGCGTCGAACACGTCGACCACGTCGTTCTGGGTGTCAACCACATAGAGGAAGCGGTTCTCGACGTCGATGGCGATGCCGCCGGGGCGCGCCAGAATGTCGGCTCCGAATGCGCCTTCCTCCTTATGACTGGAAGCTCCGATGACCGAGACGTGATGCATTTTGACGTCGCTGACGAAGATGCGGTCGTTGTCGTCAATGGCCAGCCCGTTGATGAGTCCGAAGTGGGCGTCATCTCCGCTCTTGATCATCTGCACTTCCCCCTTTTTCTCAGGGTCGAAGATGAAAATCGCAGATACGCCCTGGTCGGCGGCGTAGACCTTGCCCTCGGAATCGAACGCCAGCCCGCAGGTTCGGATCAACTGGAAGGGCAGTTTGATGTTCTGGTCAGCCTGCGGTTTGGTGCCGGCCAGGCGATCCATCCAACCCTGCTTCGGTTTTTTCTTGCTCGACTTGTCGAATTGGCTGAAATCGATCTTCTCGCCCGTGAACTGCTGCAGGAAGCGGACGCGGGCGATCGCCGGGGGATTCGGCCACACGATCTTGCTGATGTCGAAATTCACCCGCTTCGGCATCTGCTGCCCGGGAGCGTCGGCCTTTTTCTTCTTGTCACCAGCGGAGGCGGGCAAGGGCAGAGCGATCAGGCTGAGCAGGGCCAATGCCGTCCAGATCCGCTTGCGGTTCGAATTGAAGCTCTGCAAAAACATGGCTCTCACTCTCCGTTACTTCGCTACGATCCGTCCCTGGTGACAGGTCTTGCAGAAATCCATTCCCGGTTTCTGGTCTTTCGCCAGCAGCGCCGGCTGCTCAGAAGCGTGTGGCTGGTGGCAGGTCAGGCAGCTGATCTGTCCGGCTGCCGGGTTCTTCGCATCCACCGGCCCGGCCACCGGATGTGATTCCACCGGGTGTCCGAGGCCGTATTCCAACGGAATCACCGGCGCTTTACGCAGATAGCTTTCGGGCAACTTCACCTTTCCGTCGTAAATCGCGATCAGGTGCTCAGATCCGAGTTTTGCCGGACTGCGCTCTGGCCCGTGGCATTCGAGGCAGGCGCTGTTTACGTCCTTTGCGCGGAGTAGATGCAGGTTCTCGCTGCCGTGCGGCTCGTGGCAGGTGGCGCAGCCTTGCTCGAAGGCGGGCTGATGGATGTTCTTCTTTTTGTGCTGCTCCGCCTGATCAGCGTGGCATCCGAGGCACGCGTTCACCGGATCGGGCTTCACGAATCCGGGGGTCTTACCGGCATGCGGGTCGTGGCAGTCGGTGCAATCGCCTGCTGCGCCTGGGTGCTGCACTTTTGCATCGGAGATCAGCTTTACCTTGTCGTCGTGGCAGGTGACACAGAGCTCTTTGGCGCTCGCTGCGGCCAGGACGACTTTGCCGTCCTTGGCCGGCTTGTGGCAGGTGTCGCACATCTTGTTCTCGAACGGATTGTGCGTGAAGGCCTGCAACAGCTTGGGCGACCGCGATTGATGCGGATCATGGCACTGAATGCAGTTTGCGCTCGCGAACGGCTGGTCCTGATGTGCCTTCTGCAGGTTGGCGTCTTTCGGATCGTGGCAATCGAGGCACAATGCCGGGGCGGCCTTGGTCAGGTGGAAGTCGAATTCCTCTTTGCCGCGCTCGCCGGTCTTGTGGGTGACGTGGCAGGTCTCGCAGCCCATGTCGAGGGCGGCGTGCCGGTTGCCTTTCTCGGGAGTGTTCAGCCCGATCTTGTGGCAGCTCAGGCAGAGGTTCTCTTTGGCGTCACCGGAACTGGCTTTCAACAGCTGGTTCCTGTTGTCGGAGACGTGCGGGTCGTGGCACTTGACGCAGTCGCGAACCGCCGGGCTGTGGACGACGCCCTTGATGTCGGCGGCGTTCTTGTCAGCGTGGCAGGTGAGGCAGAGGGCGTACGGCGTGGTCGTGATCAGCTTCACCCGGGTGACATCTTTGTTGACCCGGATCTCGTGACAGCTCAGGCATCCCATCTGTATGGCGGAGTGAACTGCCTTGCCCTTGGATTTGTCCTCGTGGCATTCGAGGCACTTTTTCGCGTCGGCGTTTTTGTCGAGCGGAACGGGGTGAGTACCGGCCCAGGCCGGAAGCGAAGCGATGAAAAGGACCACAAAGAACCACAACACCTTCGTGCTGAAGCTCCTGTGGGTCCCTGAAGCCAGCGTGCGAATTTGGGCCGTGACGGGCACCTTTCGGATCCTCCATAAGGTGCTCGTGCACGACCCCGACCTTTGGTGCGACTGCGGTTGCGGTTTCTTGGAGAGGAAAGAAACCCTTATTCTTGAGGCCCTTGCTACGATGGATTCGGAGATTCGACAGGCCAGCTTCGCACTGGAACGGGCGGCCAATGGGCCTTCTGGCCCACCGCTCTTGGTGAAATCACGCAAACCTTGGCCGAGTAGAAATGCAACAGTCATGTGGCGAGTTCCAATACGGAACGCTGGTAATCCCATTCCCATTTCGCAACAGCCGTCGCAATATTCAATGCGATCGTGCCCCCAGCTGATAGTGCTTCGCGCACGTCCGCAGGTGATCGGGCGCACATTGAGTCCGGACATTGCGCGAAATGACGGACAAGCACAGGGCTTCTGTGGGATTTGGCCCATTCCGGCGCTACCAAAGTCAAATCATCTTCCGCTAAGTGTTTAATTGTGAACTGCATAGCGGTGCGTCGAGGGTTGGCGCCGGACGTGCACGTTCCGGACGGGAAGAAGGGGCCGATATGCCTGCCGACGCGAACCGCCTCACCCGAAAAATCTGGCAAACTCTGAGTTCGATCAAGACCGGCGTGGTGTTGTTGATCGTGGTGGTCGTGCTCTCGGCCGCTGGCACGATCGTACTGCAGCGGAACGTGACAGATCCCGACGAAATGCAGCGTGCCTATTCACCCCAGGTCCTGGGCATTCTCGACGCCGCCGGCCTGACTGACGTGTTTCACGCCTGGTGGTTTGTGACGCTGATGCTGCTGGTGAGCGCGAGCATCATCGCGGCGTCGATCGACCGTTTCCCCAATGCCTGGAAGTATTTCGCGCGGCCGTACAAATATCCCGATAAGAGTTTCCGCAAAGCCCTCCCCGTGCAAAAACAGATACCGATTCCAGATGAAGAGACCGGCCTGGTGGCGGCCGAGCGAGCGCTGCACGATCTGGGATTCCGGCCGGAGCGGGTGGTACAGAGCGATCACTTTTCGCTCTTCGCTGAACGGAATCGGATGTCGGAAATGGCGGTGTACATCGTGCACGCCAGCCTGCTGCTCATTTTCTTTGGCGGAATCGTGGACGCGATCTGGGGTTGGCGCGGATTTGTGAGCCTGACCCGGGGACAGCAAGTGAGCATCGTGGAGCTGCGCGACGGCGCCAAGAAATTCCTGCCTTTTGCGGTGCGATGCGATGGAGCAGGGCAGGAGAATTACGCGGACGGTACTCCCAAGAAGTGGTGGTCGAAGTTGACGGTGCTGCGGGACGGGCGCGAGCTCGAGCGCAAAGAGATTGTGGTGAATGACCCACTGGTATACGGCGGAGTGCGCTTCTACCAGTCCAGCTATGGGCCCACGGGGAAGATAGAGAAATTGATTCTTTCGGCGAAGCCCTCCGGGGGAGGGGAAAAGAAAGAAATCTCGATCGGGGTTGACGAGACCGCCGTACTCGATACGGACACGACGGTTCGCCTGGCGGAGTTCATTCCGGACTCTGTGATTCAGGATGGGCACGTCTACACCCGGTCCAATTCGATTGCGAACCCCGCCGCGCGTCTGGTGGTGACATCGATAGCCCGCGGGAAGCAGGTGAATTTCTGGCTGCCTCCGCTGGAAGGATTTGCAGAAAACGATAAGTCTCCCTACCAGTTTGAGGCGCTCGACCTGAAGCAGGGCTACTTTACCGGGCTGGAAGTCTCGCATGAGCCCGGTCAATGGGCAGTGTGGTTCGGCGTGGTTCTGATGGGAATTGGGCTCGGGTTGGTGTTTTACGTAGCGCACACCCGCTTCTGGGTGGTTCCGGTGAGCGACGCAAATGGCCGGCTCACGCTATGGGTCGGCGGGACAGCCAACCGCAATCGGGACGCCTTCGAGCAGCGTTTCCAGGACCTCACGCAAACGATCGATGAGCAACTGCAGGCACTGAGCGAAGCGCCCGCGCAGCCGCGGGTCGTTTCGATCGCGTAGGCATTTTTCTGGGAGGATGATGATGGCTCGCGCACGCGTAGAACAGCAGCAACCGGCCGCGACTGGCACCACTTTGATTGTGGCAGTCGGGCTGGGGATCGCGTTCCTGCTCTTCATGGCGTTCCTGAACGTGGTGAAGGGCGGCAATCTGCTGAACGAGAGCAACCTGATCTATGCTGCCCTGATTTTTTATGCTGGCGCGGGAGCACTCTACCTTGGTTTCGGCGTGACCGGGACCGATTCCTATGTTCGGTTCGCTTCGCTGGCAACCTGGATTGGACTGGCGGCCAACACGGGAGCGGTGGCACACCGGTGGTACGAAGCGGGGCATCCTCCCTTCGCGAGCATCTACGAGATGCTGCTCAGTTTCGTCTGGACGCTCGCCGTGTTGACCCTGATTGCAGAAAAGAAGTTCGGCGTGAAAGTCATCGGGACGGTCACCATGCCGGTGGCGATTGTCGGTGTGGTACTGATGCAGTTGCTGCGTACCGAAGTACGTCCACTGGTGCCGGCGCTGCAGTCGACCTGGCTGCACGTCCATGTGACCCTCGCCATGCTGGCTTATGCAGCCTGCGCGCTCAGCTTTGCGCTGGCCTTGATGTTCCTGATCAAGGATGGAATGAAGAACGAGACCTTTCTGGCTGCCACCAGCTTGTTCACAGTTGGAATCTATGTGGGCATTCTCACCCGGTTTGAGAACTGGGGTGGCTTGAGCGTGGTGGCGTGGAACGCGCAGGAGAACTCTGAAGTGTTGCTGCAGCGCGGCGTTCGACTCTTCGTGACGATCCCCGATCTGGGCTGGCTGATGCTGCTGGTGTTGCTGGTGGTGGCCGCGCCGTTCGTGCTGTACCTCGTGGGGCGTCTGCGCAACCAGGAATCGATGTTCTTGCTGGCCAATCCGGCGGCGTTTGTCAGCATTCTTCTGCAGATTCTTGCCCTGAGTGTTTTTCTGCTGCGCGCGCGCGGCGGCCAGTATCCCTCCCTCGATGCGCAGGGGCTTTATGCCACAAGTCTGGCAGCGAGCCCGTTCATTCTCTCGGGGCTGGTGGGGGGGATTTTCAGCTCGCTGCTTTATCTGCTGCTGTTATGGCGGAGGCCGGACCTGGAGCGGCTTCTGCCAGCGGCCGATGCTCTCGACCGCATTACTTACAAAACGATCTGCATCGCATTCCCTCTGCTCACCCTAATGATTGCAGCCGGCGCTTACTGGGCCAATCGCACCTGGGGGTCCTACTGGAGTTGGGATCCAAAGGAGACTTGGGCAGCCATTACTTGGCTGGTATACGCCGGCTACCTTCATATGCGGATCACACGCGGTTGGCGGGGAAGACGCGCCGCTTACTTCGCTATTCTCGGGTTCGCAGTGGTAATGTTTACTTTCTTTGGGGTTACCTACCTGCTGCAGGGGCTGCATGCGTATGCCTGATCGCGCACTGGTTGCGATTTCGGTAAGCGCATCCCGGAGGCGGAACTGATGCTACCGGTTTCCATGAATCGCGATGATTCGGGACTGCCGAGCGTACGAGTGAATTGGCAGCTGAAGACCATCCTGCCCGTGGCCTTTGTCCTGCTCAACGGTCTGCTGCTGTTCCTGATGTTGACAGTGTCGCTGCGCGACCCGGAACGTCACCAGGTTTTGATCGTGGCCGGAACTGGCGCTGTCGCCATTTGCGCGGCGGTGATGATCGGGCTGGCCTATTTCATTCAGCGTCCGATGGTGGAACTGCAGGAAAAGATTGCGCGCGTGGGCGAAGGCGACCTCGAGGTTTCTGTCAACTTCGCAAAGCGCAACGACGAGATCGGGGACCTGGGCCGGAACTTCAACCACATGGTCCAGCAACTGCGCGAGAGCCGCGAAGAGATCGAACGGCTCCATCGCACGCAGATGTCGCGTGCGGAGCACCTGGCGACCCTTGGGGAATTGGCAACAGGTTTAGCGCATGAAATCCGCAATCCGCTGGCTGGTATTGCGGGCGTGATCGAGATCGTGGGACGAGATCTCCCGAGTACAAGCCCGGCAAGGGCCGTCGTAAAAGACATTCGCATAGAGATTGCGCAGATTAACCGGATCCTCACGGATCTGTTGCAGACCGCGCGCCCACATCCCCCCGAAGTCCGATTGAGTGACCTGAACACAACGGTCGAGCATGCGGTCATGCTGGCGCGGCAGCAGGTGCTTTCAAAACCGATTCGGATTGAACTGCAGAAGGACCCGGAACTGGCTAGCGTGGAACATGACAGCGATCAGATCCATCAAGTCATCCTGAACCTGCTGCTGAACTCGGTACAGGCAATTGAGGGCGAGGGGGTTGTCCGCGTGCTTCTCGCGGCCAAGAAGGGCAGAGCTCTGATATCGGTGACCGACAGCGGGCGCGGCATCTCGCCCGAACACCTGCCTTTTATCTTCCGTCCTTTCTATACGACCAAGGGGAACGGCACCGGCCTCGGACTCTCGCTAGCAAGGCGGATCGTCGAGGACCACCGCGGGCGCATTGAGGTGCAGAGTGAAGTCGGCCACGGGTCCGAATTCCTGATTACCCTCCCTGTTCGGCAGGCACAGGAACCTGCTGAAAACGTTAAGGTAGTAGCCTCCTGAAGGAACTTCTTCGAACCCGCCTTACTGCATGCGAAGGTCCTTCGTTTGGGTGCCAAGCGCCCATTCCCGTAAAATCTTGCAGAGCGACTCCCCCCAAAACCAAACGGTGTAAGCTAGGTGCGGATGCCCTCCGAGAAGATCCTGATTGTGGATGATGAACGCCTGGTGCGCTGGTCGCTCCGCCAGAAGTGCGAGGAGTGGGGCTATCACGTGAGCGAGGCCGAGGCCGGAGAGCCGGGCCTGAAGATGGCCCAGCATGAATCACCCGATTTGGTGCTGCTCGACGTGCGCATGCCAGACATGAGCGGCCTGGAAGTCCTCGATCAGCTCAAGAAAAACGGTGACGCTCGCGCCGTCATAATGATCACCGCCGACCCGCAACTGGACGACGTCAAAGCCGCACTGAAGCTGGGGGCCTACGACTTTGTGGGCAAACCGCTCGATTTCGACGAACTGCACGTCACCGTCAAGAACGCGCTCGAAACCACCCGCCTGCGGACGGAAGTTCAATCGTTGCGCGGCGAGGTGCATCGGCGCACCGGCTATCACAATGTGGTCGGTACCTCGGCGAAGATGACGGAGCTGATGCACTTCGTGCGCAAGGTGGCTGCCAGTGAAGCGACCACGATCTTGATTCAGGGCGAAAGCGGCACGGGCAAGGACCTGATTGCGAAGGCAATTCACTATGAGAGCACTCGTGCCGAAAGGCCTTTTGTGGCGATCAACTGCTCGGCCATTCCCGAGACCCTGATGGAAGCCGAGTTGTTCGGCCACGAAAAGGGTGCTTTCACCGACGCCAAGGCGATGAAGAAGGGCCTGTTTGAAATGGCCGACGGTGGATCGCTGTTCCTCGATGAGATCGGCGAACTGTCACCCCTCCTGCAGGCGAAGCTGCTGCGGGTTCTGGAAGATCAGGTCATCCGGCGCGTTGGCGGCGTGCGCGACATGCAGGTCGACGTGCGCGTGATTGCCGCATCGAACCGCGATCTGGAAAAAGCGGTACGCGACGGGGAGTTCCGGCAGGACCTCTACTACCGGCTGGCGATTATCGCGATCTTCATTCCGCCGCTCCGGGAACGAAAGGAAGATGTTCTTCCCTTGGTCGATTCCTTCATTGAGCGGTACAACCGCAGGTTCAAGAAGTCGATTCGGGGAATTTCAGACGAAACCCGGAAGCTTCTGGTGGCACACACCTGGCCGGGCAACGTGCGCGAACTGAAAAACGCAATCGAGCGTGCCATGATCCTCGAGGACGGCCAGACATTGAGTCCAAAGTATCTTCCTTTTTCTGTAGCCGACACAGGAGGGCGCACGGTCTTCGAGCGGACGGCGGCTCCGGGCAATGGTCCGGCGCTGGCCAACGGCCGGATGCTGCCGCGCTTGTACATTCCCGAGGGCGGCACCTCGCTGGAAGAGGTGGAGCGCGCGATGGTCGAGCTGGCGCTTCGGCAGGCTTCTGGCAATCAGACCCAGGCCGCGCGCTTGCTCGATATCAGCCGCGATGCTCTGCGCTACAAGCTCAAGAAGTTTGGCCTGATGCCCGGCGAGGACGAAGAGACGCCGGCCTCGTCGGCGCCTTCCCGCGCCCGCTGAGGACTGTCCCCGTTCGCCCCGCGCTGCTCAGGAAGCTCTGGTCGGAGCACCATGCCCGAACCGCTGCGTCGCATAGCCGATCAGGACGCCTACGATTCCTCCCGGCAGCATGATCTCGAAGTAGTAGTGGTTTGGTCCAGGCTGCGTGGCGGCCACCGCGTAAGCAAGCAGCAGTCCCACGGCAAGGCCGAAGATAATTCCCAGCGCAAGCGAGTGCACCTTGCGCGCGAAAAAGCCGATTAGGACTCCGGCGATCAAGCCTTTGATGGTGGAACCGAAGACAATGTTCGCCATCTGACTTCGGGCCGCCGGTGTAAACCATGCGCTGAGCCCATCAAAGACACCGAGAACTCCGCCAACCAGCATGCCGAGCAACGCTTTGTTCACTGAAATCCTCCAGCGGTAGCTCCGCTTGAGCTTCTATTCCGCGGACCGGACAAAGTCTTTAGCGCGGACGGAAATAAATCAGAAGAGCTCGCACTACGACGTAAATGAGCAAGAGCAGAAGCCATGCCCGGTTTCTCAGGATCCAGCGCCATGCGCGTCGTAGAGGTCCTTCCGGGTAGGCACGGACGGGCAGGCCGTCCAGGAAATGTTCGACATCCTTTGCCAGTTCCTTCACGGTCTGATAACGCTGATCAGGGTTCGTGGCCATGCTCTGTTTTTGAATTGCCGCGAGTGCGCGAGGGACGGAGCCAGGATTCATACGCGTCAGTAAGAACTCGAGAACTGCGCCCAATGAATAAATATCGGCGCGCGCATCGACAGGTTGGCCGGTCTGCTGCTCGGGAGCCATGTAACCGGGGGTTCCCAGGAGAGTGCCGTGCTGGGTCGGCGCAGAAGAATCGGTGGACTGTAGCGCATTCTGGTCTGGTTGTGGCTCCGGCTTATTTGCAGGGAACAGCATCCGCGACAGTCCCCAATCCATGACCAGGACTTCGCCGAAGGGGCCAACCATAATGTTGGCGGGCTTGAGGTCCCGGTGCAGCACACCGCGCGCGTGAGCGAAGGCTACCGGGTCGCAGATGCGCAGAAACAAACGCAGCCGATCGGAAACAGTGGTCACACCGGAGACGTACTCGTCAAGGCGCTGGCCCTCGACGAGCTTCATGGCGTAGTAGGGGCGGCCATCGCTCAACGTTCCCGTGTCATGGATGGGGACGATCCCGGGATGTTCCAGCCGCGCGATGATACGGGCTTCCTGCAGAAGCCGCCGGGAGAGCTCGCCCTCCGCGTCAGGAACGCTGATCACTTTCATTGCGACGTGGCGCTCGAGTTGCCGGTCTTCGACGCGGTATACCCCACCCATCCCACCCTGCCCGAGTTTGCCGATCAGGGTGTAGCGTGTCCCTTCCAGGCTGGGCGAGTCGGCAGCCCGCCTGAGTCGCTCGAGGGTCGCATCATCGATCCAGGTCATGAGATTTTCACGCCCAGCAAGGACTGGGCTTCCTGGCGGAATTCCTCTTCGGTGGCGGTCATCTTGCGCAGCTCGTCGAGCACCCTCTGCCGGAACTCGCGGCGGGCGAAGGCCAGATAATTGGTGACGTCCGTCGCCTTGATTCCGAATCGACGGGCGACGTCATCATACGTGAGCTCCTTCGCGCCGCCATCGATGTCGTAGAGCTCGAAAATCTGAAAGTGGAGCGTCTTGAATTCCTGCTCGCAGCGGGTGCGCAGCTCTGCGACGGCATGGGCAAACAGGCTCCGCGCGAACTCGCGGGCGAACAGCTCTTCCGGTCCGCCGGCCGCGGCAATCGGGAGATGCTGCAGTTCGCCTTCCGCGGTTTCGAAATCCAGTGAGACCAGGGTAACGTCGCCACCCCGTTTCAGGCGTTGCGCAGATTTGTCGGTGTTCATCACCACACCATCCACACAAAGGCGCAAGTAGGTACGCAGACGCGCCCGTGCCGGGTCGAAACGATCGAGCAAACGTTTCTCCAGAACACGGGCAAAGAAATCCTGAGTGAGATCTTTGGCCTGCTCGCCGTCTTTATTCCAATGCAACCGTATGTACTTGTAGACCGGCTTCCAATATGCCGAGATCAACGTCTCCAGGGCGCGCTGGCGTTGCTCGGGATTTGGGCTTCGTGCCGCCTCGACGACGGACCAGCGGGTCAGAGGGAATTGCTGGGATGCTCCGTAGAAGGGGGTGCGGTCCGACATGGCTGAGTGTGACCCTGGCGGAGTGTACGTGGAATCGTCGAGGCACGACAAGGGTGCCAGGCCCTACGCCCGTGGCTGTTCAGGATTGGGGCTGTTCTGGCCCTCCCGCATTAGGCCCTGTTGGGCCGTGTCATCTTCGACCATCAGAATGCGCATGGCACCAGCACCCCAAGGCAGTCCGCCTCCCACAGTGTAGAAAGTCGATCCCGCAGACGAATGCGACCACTGAACCAGCCGCAAGTGACCGTTGCACAGCGAAAGGCGATTCTGGATCCTCAGAACCTGAACCGACAATCACGGCAGTCCTCCTTGCATAGATAATTCAAGTAGCCACTCGGGAGGACATCAGGTTCTTGCGATTCGGTTTTCAAGCCGGCGGTATCAAGTCGCTGCTCTTGCCAGGAGGTGTCTTGCTCGGTCTGGCGACCTTGCTGGCAGAGGCGGGAGTGTCAAAGGCGCACAGCTCTGTCATCGAAGTGTGTTATTACGCAGCATTTCTTGTCGGACTATCGTTGGCGTGGCGCTTTCACTCGAGCCGCGTTTTTTCGGCCTTGATCGTGGTGTTGCTCGGTCAACAGGCCGTAGCGTTTTTCATTTCCCAATCGCACGGGCTCCTGGGACCGGGACTGACTGCGCTGGAGGTCGTGGCCTTCCTTGTCCCGGTGAACTTTGTAGGGATTGCTCTAGCCAAAGAGCAGGGCGTCGACGTTCCCACCGCAATTCCGAAACTGGTACTCCTGCTTGTGCAATCTGTCTTTGCGGCAGTGATCTGCAGGCCCGCACCTGCTCCCGGCTCCGCGCTGTTCCATGGCGCAATTCTCGACAAGACCTGGTTCTCCTGGAGCAGAGTTCCGCAGGTTGCCCTCCTTGCATTTCTGATTGCGGTGGGAATTCTTTTAGCTCGCGGCTGGCAACGTTCGCGTCCCGTCGAGAGTGGGCTCCTATGGGCCATGACGGCTTTCCTGGTCGGACTCAACGCTGGCGCCATCGACGCGGCCGCAAAGACCTATATCGGCATGTCAGCGGTCATCCTGCTTGCGTCGGTTGTCGAGATTTCATATGCGATGGCGTATCGCGACGAACTGACCGGCCTTCCGTCGCGGCGCGCATTTAATGGTGCCAAGTCCCGGCTGGAATTGCCTTATGTGATTGTCGCCGTCGACATCGATCACTTTAAAAGCGTAAACGATACGTTCGGGCACGAGACAGGAGACGACGTCTTATGCCTGGTCGCGGCCCGCCTGGCGCAGGTCACCGGCGGAGGGCGCGCTTTCCGCGTGGGCGGAGAAGAATTTACTGTCTTGTTCGCTGGAAAAACTGCGCAGGAAGTGATGCCGGATCTTGAGGACTTGCGGGCCAACATCGAAGACTCCGTGTTTCGCCTCCGTGGGGCCGACCGCAGGGCACGGCCTCGCGGGCCGGACCGTCGCACTAGCGGCAAAAGATCGGGGCGTCCGCGAACGTACTCTTCCGCTGCAGGAGAGCTGCGCGTGACGGTGAGTATCGGTGTCGCTGAACCAGGCACAAGTGAAGCGAAGGTCGATGACGTAATCCGCTTGGCTGACCAGGCGCTTTATCGTGCAAAGAAAGCCGGGCGAAATCGGGTTGAACTGGGAGAAGAGGAACGCTCTCGAACCCGCCGCCGTAGAAAGCTGTGAACTGCGAGGACTATCGGGCGACCGAAGGGGAGATCGGGTCAGCTTCGATGGCGCGCCCGTCGCTGGGCAAGTTCTTCCAGCGGGGGATAAGACCGCACTTCGATGAACGTGCGCTCCGGGGGAATCGCTCCACTGTGCATACTCTTGGCCAGCATTTCAACCGCAGTGCCGGCATTCGCTGGAACGATGACCGTCCCGGCCAGAATCCCGTTGCGGACCCAGGCCTGTCCCGTTTTCGGCATACCGTCGCAGCCCGTGAAAGGCACCTCCAGCCAGCGTTCCCGCAGTTTGAGATCAGGGATCTCCTCGAAAGCTTTCCGGGCTCCCATCGCCATCGAGTCGTCCTGCGCAACAATCGCGTCGAGGTGCGAGGTTCTTGAAGTGGAGAGTCTCAGCCAGGCGCTCACCGCCTGATAAGAGCTGCCTTCGGTCCATTGCGCGCGTACCATGCGGACCTGCACATTCGCCGGCTTCGCGTGTTGCATCCCCTCGGTACGTTGCTGTGCAGCGTCACTGCCGGCGGGGCCCTGTATGTAAAGGATAGAGCCTTGGTGCGGAACCAGCGCGGCGATCTGACGCCCTTGAATCCGCCCGATCTCTCGATGGTCAGAAGTCAGGCAGAACACCGGCACGGCGGAAAAGGAAGACCGCAGGCCCGCAACGTAATCAGCCTCTCGATTGAGGATAACCCAGCCTATCCCGGCCGCAACCGCCGCGCGCGCGACTTGGGGCAAACCGGTCGAGCCCGCGGGTTCAAAAACGATCGCCTCAGGGCGTGACTGGGGATTTGCCTGGATTGCCTTCAGCAGTTGCTGACTCTGATTGATTGCGTCGTTGTCGGCGTAAATGATCTCCAACTCGACACCCGCCCGGCGCGCGGCTTCAGAGGCGGAAGCCGCTTGCTCAATCTGGTAATCATTGTCGTCGGTGGTCAGAGACAGCAGGAAGCGCCGTGTCTTCATGGGCCTTTTGGGGCGAGCCCCTGTGACAAGCATCATAACGCTGTTTTTCGATCCCAGAACCCCTTCACTGCTCCAATGACACCAGTTTCCCCGCACGCCGGAGAGGTGGCCGAGAGGCTGAAGGCGCGCCGACGATTGATTTCATCGAGGCCGCTCACCCCCGACCAAGAGCACGCCTCACCGGAGTTTCTTAACATTCTGAACTTTGTCTTGAAATTCTGTCCCACCAATCCATCGGAAAAGGACCTCATGGCGCGGTTCGCTAAGCTCAACATCGGCGCCGGAAACAACTTCGACGTGGCCAAGCTCTCACCCGAAATGAAGAAGGCCGTCGGGGACGGCATGACCGATGCGTGGCAGGCCCTCGCCCAGGCAAAAAAGCAAGTGGATGCAGGGAGAGTGACTGCTGGCGATTTCTTCGGGACGCGGGAGCATTTGAAGAGCAACTACATGTATCGATAGCTCGCCGCCGTGCTCATCCCCTACGGCAACTCCAAACAAGAAGCCATGTATCCGATTTACGCCGTGGATGCGAACGGGCAGAAACTGGACGCCGCCCAGAATCGCTATACGCTGCGCTTCGCACCGGGCCAATTGCCGCCTGTCAACGCGTTCTGGTCGCTGACAATGTATGAACTGCCGTCGACGCTGCTGGTTGCGAATCCCCTCAACCGTTACCTCATCAATTCGCCGATGCTGCCGGATTTGAAGCGCGACGCTGAAGGGGGCGTGACGCTGTACATCCAACACGTTCGCCGGGCAAGAACAAAGAATCCAATTGGCTGCCTGCGCCGAGTGGGCCATTCCTGATGTTCTTGCGTCTTTTTTGGCCCAAACCTGAGGCGCTCAACGGCAAATCGAAGCAGCCGCCCTTGCAGCGCCTAGAGTGAATTTACGCGGCTGAATACCCGGCCGACTCAGTCGAGACTGGATACCCGCTGGCTCTTAGCGCAGAACCTCGTATCGATACTCGGTGGGGCTGGCGCCGTAAATCCGGCGGAACACGCGCGCAAAGTGCTGCTGCGTTTTGAATCCGCATGCGACGGCGACGTCAAGAACCCGCATTTCGGCCTGGCGCAACATCTGCTTTGCACGCTCTACCCTTTGCCGCAGGACAAATTCGTGCGGTGTCTCGCCTGTAGACTTCCGGAACATCCGCGAAAAATGAGCTGGGCTCAGCTCCGCCGTTTGCGCCATCTCGCCAAGAGTCAACTCGTCTTCCATCTTTGCGTGCACCAACTCCTTGACCAGACGCAAGCGTGCCGGACCCAGTCCTCCTTGCAGCTGCCGTACAGAGCGGTTCTGGCCTGCAAAGGTATCTACCAGTGCGGCGGCAATCGCCTGCTCAATGGAATCCAGAAACAGTCGCCCACTCGGAAACCCTGCAATTCGCGCTGCATTGACTGCCTTGACCAGCGCTGCCAGTCGCACGTCAACCATTTTGCACTTGTGGCCGAGTTCAACTGTGCCGCGTATTCCTTCACGGGCGGCACCTAGGGCGGCATCGGAAATGCCGAGGAGCAAACGCTCCTGGTTGCCGCTTCCAACCCATCGCTCCGAATGGCGAGGAAAAAATCCTATGTCACCTGCCTGGAACGTTACGTGCTGCATCGTAGAACGTCTCGCCCCAACCTGGATGGCGCCGTTCCGCAGCATCATAGCGAGAACATGCTCATTTTGCACTCGCATGTAGGGCTCTCTGACGGACCCGTGTAAATCCACAACGACTTTCACCCTTTACCCCACTCCTTGCTTGCTAATTGGATGTTTTGATCGCCATGAAGAATTCAGCAAGATTAGACCCAAACGGGCGGATTCAGGCACAGGGCAGTCTCAAGCATCTGGTTTCCTAAATGGGTTGTCAGCCAATCCTTTCACTGGAGGAGTTCTGATGAATACCACAACCCAAAAACAACCATCGCTAGTGCCCAACGCCCAACCGTCAATTCGCAAAGCTCCGTCAATCAGAAATCAACCGAGAGCCAAACGATATTATTTTGATGTGGGCCTTGGTTCCGTATGTTTGTCTGGCACCGATACGGGAGGCGCCTATTGCCTGCTGGAGGTAAGTCTCGCTTCTGGGATGGCGGTGCCCCGCCATACCCATACGCGCGAGGACGAAGTGTACATTGTTCTTGCGGGAGAACTTGAGGCTACAGTCGGAGGGGAGACCTTTGTTCTTCAGTCCGGCGATACTCTGTTGGCCCCGCGCGGCACCCCTCACGAGCTACGTAATTCAGGCAGCACCCCGAATCACTATCTCCTCGTATTTTCACCTTCAGGATTCGAGGAATTCATCATGGCCACGGCAGTTCCCGCGCCCGACAATGCGGTTGCTCCAACGGAGCCACCTGCAGTTGCCGTTGAGAATGTTCATAAACTCGCTGCCAGCTTTGGGATCCTTTTCGGTTGAGTCATGCCAAAGCTAGTTCTAGCAGGCGTCTTGTTGCTTCACGGCATCACCGATAACCGCTTCTGGGATCTGATTGTGGATGTGATAGCGCCGTTATCGACGAGGAGCGTGGAAACACTCCTCCTCGTAACATTTGCAATTACGCTGGTCCAGAAGGCCAGTGCCCGGGAGAATCATCAACCACCGATACAGAAACAGATCCTTCTGAGCGCGGGTTCTTCTTGGGATGGCGAAGCATACAAATGTTACCCGCCGGGCCAGCCGGAGTTGTCGGTCCTGAGAATCATCCTTGCACCACACACTCGACTGGACTGGCATAGTCATCCGATGCCAAGTGCTGCCTACATTGTCGCGGGAGAACTGACACTTGAAAGAAAGAGGGATGGTAAGAAGCAACGCTTTACCGCCGGACAAGCGGTTTCCGAGACAACCGATACATTCCACAGGGGAGTCGCAGGAAGTGAACCCGTTGTACTGATGGTTTTCTACGCTGGAAGTGCAGGGACGCCTCTCACGCGGCAACCGCGTCGTTAGATTTGCTTCCACAGGACCGTAGATCGACGTAACGAATCTATAAAAGGAGAGTGTACATGTGGCCTAATGAGCGCTTGATCAATCTGTTCGGTATTGAGTTACCAGTTATTCAGGCACCGATGGCTGGATCCGCGTTCTCGGATATGGTCGTTGCTGTTTCTGAGGCTGGAGGGCTCGGTTCGCTGGCATGTGCGCTGTTGAGTGTGGAACAGGCGCACAGAGAACTGGAAACCATACGCCGAAAGACATCGCGCCCAATCAATGTGAACTTCTTCTGTCACCAGCTGCCTCGCAGCGAGCCGGCTCGCGAAACGAACTGGCGACGACGTTTGGAGAGCTATTACGTCCAAATGGGGCTCGATCACAAAGCCGCTGTTCTGAGCTCCAACCGCGCTCCCTTCGACGACGAAATGTGCGATCTCGTTCTGGAGTTCCACCCGGAGGTTGTCAGCTTCCATTTCGGTCTTCCGGACAGGAATCTGCTGGCACGCGTTCGAAGGACAGGCGCGAAGATTATTTCCTCGGCGACTTCTGTGGATGAGGCGCGCTGGCTTGAGGATCAGGGATGCGACGCAATTATCGCCCAAGGTTCCGAGGCCGGTGGACATAGGGGAATGTTTCTCTCGCATGACATTTCTACGCAGGTCGGCACAATGGCTCTCGTGCCACAGGTGGTCGACAGGGTAAAAGTGCCGGTCATCGCCGCCGGGGGCATCGCCGATGCGCGCGGAATAGTGGCGGCTTTTGCTCTTGGTGCAGTAGCAGTGCAGATCGGCACAGCCTACTTGCATTGTCCTGAGGCTCAGATCAGCCCAATCTATCGTCAAGCACTGAAAAACGTGAAGGACAACCAGACCGCAATCACCAATGTATTCACGGGCCGTCCGGCACGAGGAATCGTGAATCGCCTCATGCTCGAGGTTGGACCAATGTGCGATGTCGCCCCGGAGTTCCCGCTCGCTGCCGCGGCAGTAGCGCCACTCCGCGCGAAATCAGAAATGGTAGGATCCGCTGACTTCAGTCCATTGTGGGCAGGCCAAGCCGCTCGTCTAAATCGGAGGCTTCCCGCAGCAGAGTTGACTAGACAGTTAGCTGCAGAGACGCTAGAGAAGCTCAGATTCATCGAGGCGATGGCGTCACCAGACGTGCTCGCGCAAGCGGCGCTGCTGGCAACGGTCGGTAGACCAGTCTCTCCTTAGCCGCTGGTAGCTTGTACCAGCCGCGTTGGAGCCGGCCTAAAAGGTTTCTATTGTGCCGAACGGAGTAGGCAAAAACGATGCCAACGAACAAACAGAAAATGGTCTTCTTTGTGTTGCTGTCTACTTACACCGCAACATCGGCCTATGCCCAGGTTGAGTCAGAGCACCTTCAAGAATTGGTGGAGCTTTCTGCTCGGAGACTTGTCATTGCTGAGCAGGCCGCACTTGCAAAATGGGACAACGGGATGCCAGTCGAGGACGCGTCCCGTGAGGACCAAGTCATTGGCAGTGCTATGAAGGCAGGACAGTCGAGAGGCGGATCAAACGTCGGTGTCAAACTTCTTCACAGCGCAGATCGAGGCCAACAAACTCGCGCAGTATTCACTGTTGTCAGAGTGGCGCCGGGAAGGCAGAGTGCCGGATCACACGCCGGTCGATCTAGCCAGTACGATTCGTGCAAAGCTAGATGAAGTGGACAAGGCATTGATCGCGGAATTGAAGGAAAGCAAAGTCATCCGCGCCAGCGCGTCCTGTCGCACCGAAATCGCCAGGGCGGCGGGTCCGCGGCGATGTACTTAGCTCTTATGCGCACAGCGCCAGGCTGTTGCTGTTTTGCATGTCTCCGCTTCTTGAAAGCATTCCGGTGCTAAGTTCAAGTCGGAAGTTTTGGAAATAGTTTCGGACCCATCTGCGTTGCGAATTGTTTGAACAACCGAACTGGTCGGGTCATGTAGTGGTTTCCCAAATGCACGATCCACAGATGGAAGATGCTGAAATGCCACTTGGGCATCACCTCTATCAGCTTTCCTTCACGCAGTAACTCCGGTTGCACGAGTGGCGGAAGATCGCCAATGCCGGTGCCCGCCAGCAGCGCCATAGCGAGCCCGGTGTAATCGTTTATCGACAAGTGAGGATGGAAATTCAGCGTTTCCTTGGTCCTTCCGTTCACATGAACGAAATTCCAAACGTTTACAGGTTTCCAGAAGGAGAATGCCAGAAGGCGGTGGTCGAGCAGGTCCTGGGGCTTTTGCGGCTGTTTTTTGCAAGCTGCCAAGTATGCTGGGCTTGCTACAAGCTGATGCCGGTAGGTCAAAATCTTGCGAGCGACGAGTGATGAATCCTTGAGTCGTGGATCAACACGGAACGCCAAATCAACGCCCTCAGCAATGTGATCGACAATTCGATCGGTGATGAACACTTGTACGCGGACCTTTGGGTAGGATGCCTGGAAGGCCCCGATAAGCGGCGCAAGGAATGAGTCCGAGATGCTGGGTGGTGCGGCGAGTCGCAATTCCCCTGAGATGGTTTCCAGATGGTCAGAAGCGATGTTGTCGACCGCTTCACTAATTTCGGAGCTATGCCGTGCTTGTTCGAAGATCTCGGCCCCAACATCGGTGAGCCGTAGGTTCCGCGTAGAACGTTCGATTAAACGAACCCCAAGTTGCTTCTCCAGATCAGCAACGCGGCGACTCACGGTCGAAATCGGGATCTTTAGGAGACGCGCCGCTGAGGAGAAGCTCCTGGCCTCAACAACTTTTGCGAAAATCATCAATGAATTCAGGTCCGTCATTGCCCGACCTATCCAGTCCCACAGATCGCGGACTGGAAGAATAATCCGTGTAATACGACTCAAGTGCTATGGTGCAGCCGCGACTTGCCCAAATTCGAGAACTACAGCTTCACCTGCAAGAGAACTTCGTCACCTCACCCAGATCATCAACGAGTTGAGATCTCTCGAGCTTATCCCGTTTCTGAAAATCTGATTCCCAACTTTGAATCTAGTGAACCGCATCCACGGTGCCGTAGTGTTTTCCCAGTACTAGACAAGAATCACGCGGAGAAACTGATGATGCCTGCATGTGACTGCATCCGCAGAACAAAAACAATCATATCTATTTTGATATTTGCCGCCGTGTCCTGCATCCCACTTTTGGCTCAGTCACCTCCTGAAAACGTGAAAGCCTACGTCCCGGTTTTGCCCTCAGTGAAGGCGAAATTCTGGAAGATCGACTCCGCTGTTGGTTACGCGGTCAAGAATGTCGGCGGGGGCGTTTACGTCATCTCCGACAATGGCTGGCAATCCGCCTTCCTTGTCACTGACGATGGAGTCATCGTATTCGATGCGCCAGCAAGTTTCGGGAAGAACATTCCGTCAGCGATCGCCAAGGTCACTGATCAGCCGATCAAAATTCTGATCTATTCGCATATTCACAAGGATCACATCGGCGGCTCTGCAGCATTCAAGAACATTAAGGACCTTCAGATCATCGCGCTTGAAAGTGTCACCGACTTCTTGAAGGAAATGGACGACCCCAACCGATTGTTGCCGAACGTAACCTTCAAATCAGAAAAGACGATCACCCTCGGAGGCAAAACGGTGGAGCTGACGCGCCATTTCTACCACTCCCATGAGGGCGACCTTTTCATCTATGTTCCGCAAGCTAAGTTTCTCATGGCGGTTGACTGCGTAACTCCCGGCTATGCTCCTTTTCGGGGTTTCGACATCACGACGAATTTCCACGAGTACTTGAAGGTATTTGAAGAGCTCTCGGCCTACGATTTTGATACATTTGTCGGCGGTCATCTCACCGACATCGGCGGGAAGAAAGACGTCGAGACTACGAAAGAGTTTACTTACGATGTCTACCACACGGTAAAGCGAATTCATAACAACATGGATCAAGCCGCGGTAGTGGCTGAGGCCGCGAAAACCGTCGGAACCGACAACGAATTCGCGTTGTTCAAAGCCGTCCTCGACAAGGTCACCAATGACTCTGTTCGGGAACTGCAGCCTCGCTGGATAGACCGCCTTGCTGGCGTGGATGTCTGGCTGCCGAGTCACGTACGGACTGCTTTGATTTATGTGAGGTGGGACGACAAAGAGTGAAAAGGTGCGGAAAGTCAGGAGAGATTCATAAGAATGAAAGCGGCTTGGTATGAAAAGCAAGGGGCTGCGAATGATGTCTTGATCGTCGGTGACATGGACGACCCGCATCCCCGCGCTAGCGAGGTGCGGATTCGCATCGCTTTTTCCGGCGTAAATCCGGGTGATGTGAAGAAACGCGAGGATGCTTTCGGCGTCGGTATGGCGTATCCGCGCGTCATACCACACAGCGATGGGGCGGGTACGATTGATGCGGTCGGAGAAGATGTGTCGCGGGACTGGATCGGACGGCGAGTATGGTGTTATGCCGCTCAATCGTATCGTCCGTTTGGAACCGCCGCCCAATACACGGTAGTTCCTGTGAAGAAAGTTGTTGTGCTGCCCGAAGGTGTTTCGCTGGAGCAAGGTGCCTGCCTTGGAATTCCCAGCATTACTGCTCATCGCGCGGTTCACGTCGGCGGCTCGGTGAAAGGAAAGACAGTTCTGGTGCAGGGCGGTGCTGGTGCGGTCGGGGCTTGTGCCGTCCAACTTGCACACCAAGCAGGAGCACGAGTGATCGCCACATGCCGGGCCGAAGGTGATAAGGAAATTGCAGCGAGAGCTGGAGCTGACGAAGTTCTGCTCGCTGGGGATGTCATGTCTAAGAGAGTTCGAGCCTTGGCTCCCGATGGAGTCGATCACATCGTGGAAGTCGCCTTCGCTGCAAACGTCAAGACCGATACAGAGGTCTTGGCACAGGGTGGTTCGGTCGCGACCTATGCCACGAATTTGCCACTAGCAGAGATCCCCGTTTGGCAGCTTGTGTTTGTTAACGCTAGACTTTTCTTCGTCGGTAGCGACGATGTGCCATCCGAAGCAAAGATCGAAGCGACCCGCGACATCAATAAGTCACTCAAGGCTGGGTGGAAGGGACTCGATATTGCCGAAATTGTCCCTTTGGACCAGATCGCACGCGCCCATGCGCTAGTTGAGCATCCTGCGAAATCCGGGCGCGTAATTGTCGCAATTCCCGTTTGATCCTGTCGAAGGCTTTATTGTTGGGGAAATGATTCCCACCCTCCTCCGAGCGCCTTGTACAGGGCGATCAGATTCGTCGTCACCGCGGTCTGGCTCTGCGCCAAGAGGTCTTCATCCCCGTAGAGTTGCCGCTCGGCATCGAGCACGGCCAGGAAGTCCCCGAGGCCGGATGTGTAGAGCTCCTGGGAGAGCTCAAGCGCCGGAGGCGATGCAGCGCTTGCAGGCGACGGTGGATGTGCTGGAGAGGAGTCCAGCAATAGTCCAGCAGATGAATTGAAGGGCACGTGTTAAACTGTTGAAAACTTGCCGCGGAGAGGTGGCCGAGAGGCTGAAGGCGGCGGTTTGCTAAACCGTTATACGGGCTAACACCTGTATCGAGGGTTCGAATCCCTCCCTCTCCGCCAGTTTGATTCCGCAGGACTTAGAGCAGAAAATCAATCGGCTACCGCCCCCGGCTACCGATTAATTGGGGAAACCCGCTCAAGTTGGGTATTAGCTCACAGGAGCCAATGCCCATGTACATCAAGGTCGCGGTTTACATCCGTAAGTGCGGTACTCGCGAGTACGAGAAAGCCTCACCCAAAGCCAATTATCCCGGCGGAACAATCTTCTGTCTCCGCTATACCCAGGGCGGCACGCGCAAGTACGAGACGCTGAGTGTTCCCGACTACAAGCGGGCAAGCATCGCGGCCCAGCAGAAGTCGATCGCTCTACAGCTGGAGGCCGTTAATCCTCTGAAGAAGCTTGCATCAACGCCTGCACCCACCCCTGCGCCTCAACCGAAGACGGAGACCCGGTCCAATGATCTGACGTTGGATGCGGCCATCGACCGATACCTGGAGAACGTAGCCAAGAAATCCTCCAAGACCACGAAGGGGTATCGCTACACCCTACGGCAGTTCTATGCCTCTACGGGCAATCTCGTGCTCTCGGCGGTCACTACACAGCATCTCTATGACTTCGTCGCCTACCTGCGGCGCGAGGGTCTGGGCGACCGCACCATCCACAATCGCGTGGGCGAGGTCGTAACGTTCCTGCGCCACTTTGGCATCAAGGACGTGACGCTTCGCGTGAAGTACGTGGAGCAGAAGGTTCGGGCGTACCGACCCGACGAGTTGAAGACTCTCTTCGCCGCGGCGGACCCGGAGGAATGGATTCTGTTCCAGTTCTTCCTCTGCACTGGAGCGAGGGAACAGGAAGTGATGTATGCGGAATGGAACGATCTCGACTTCGTCGACGGGCTGTTCACCGTCCGCGCTAAGGCGGGCTGGACTCCGAAGGACTACGAGGAGCGCGAAATCCCTCTGCCCGATTTTCTCGTTGCGGCTTTGAAGAAGCGGATGCTGGCAACGAAAGGCGATCTAATCTTTCCAACTCCGCACGGCAATGCGAACGGCCACATGTTGCGCGCGCTGAAGTCTCTGGCAAAGAAAGCAGGACTACACGGTGAGTTCAAGCTCCACAAATTCCGCAAGACCTACGCCACCCTGCAACATCGCGACGGCGTTGACGCGAGGACGATCCAGAAGCGGCTCGGCCACTCCGATCTGTCTACAACCCTCGCATATTTGGAAGGTGAGGAGCCGCGTTCCGATCGCAGCCGCAAACAGGCGAACGGAACATTTGGTGTGTTCGCGCAACCGTTAGTGAGCTAGTAATATCCCGTAAATAGTGTCCAGCCCGGGTTCCTCGCCCCGTTGGATAACTTCCGGATTGACCGTCAGAACGAAGCCGCTGGCGCGGCGGACGCTACCGCGTGCCCGATGCAGGCGGCATCGGAGATTCGACGGTTGCTAGCTTGAACAATGATCGGTTTCCGGTTACGATGAGGCGAATCGTCGACTGGGATGTCATGGCTAAATTGATGAGCATCAATAACTGCCCTTTTACTGAATTCCGCTTCTGGCAAGGCTTTCCGGGCGAAAATCGATTGAAATTCCATAGATAACCGCGCGTCCGCCGCAAACGCCAGCGGCTTCCTTCTGACGGCTTTTTCGAACGCGACGCCACAACCCTTCCTTCAGCCTCAAGCACTCATCCCGGCGTCGCGTCCGAAAAAGTACTAACGTGATCCAACCCTTGTCCCGTGACAGCGCGAACTACTGTCCTGTCTCGTCGACTGCCCGTCGAGCCGCATTCGGGAACACGCGCGGAAGCGCGAAAACGAGCAACTTAGAAAGGATTCAAATCCAAATCTGTTTTGGGGCTCTCTGCGTACTTCAAGTGCAGGTGTTTTGCCCCAGCCCTACAGACCAGTTTTGCCAAGTAACAGCAGGTCAGAGCCGTATGGCAGTTGGGTGGACCTTTCCCGGAGTGTGGTCCGGCACCGATTAGCTAAATCTGTCTACAATGTGAGGCCAGGAACATGCCACGCAACTTCATGATCCGATTTCTTGTTACGCTGCGCATTGGCTCAGTCGGGTTGCTGGTTTGGCTTTGCGTGTTCGGTGTCCAGGCAGCAGGGGCGACAGAACTTGCAGGCGATCTGACCGATCCTCAGGGCCGTCTCATCCCGGATGTAACAATTAGGTTGCAGCGACGCGCAGACTCAACACGCCGCGAGACCAAGAGTGATGCACAGGGACGATTTTCTTTCACCAATCTGGACGGCGGAGAATATCACCTTACGGCCGAGGCGCCTGGTTTTCCGGTTCTCACACGAACGATTGGGGTGCAGGCCGATGGTCAGCAGACCGAAAATCTGCAGTTCTCCGGTCTGGCAGCGCAGAATGAATCGGTTACGGTCACCGCTGCGGTATCGGATGTCGGCGTTTTTGAGCCAGATCCAGCGCAGCGAGTCATGATCCGCGATGAAACTCTAGACGCAAACCCTGGGCGTCCAGGTATGCCTGTTTCGATTCCCGGCATGCCGGTCGAGTCTCCTGCGGGCGGGGTGAAACCCCCACAGTATTTCGCTCCTGGAGTCGCGGGAGATCACGGTGAGCCGATCGCCATGTTTTTTCAGATCGGCGGATATCTTTTCCCCAATAATTTGCCTGCGAACGCACATGGCAACGGCTATGCCGACCCGAATGTCATTATTCCGGTCGCGATTGAGAGCATACAAACCGATGGGGCTGCTTTTAACGTGCGCGAAGGAAACAATTCAGTCAACTCCTCCATCACTTTTGGCCTCCGGGATCGCATCGAGCCGATGATCCGGCTCACCGGCGACTATCGTGATCTCAATCTGGTTACGGGCTGGAGCCCGGCCAATCCATCGAACCGGACTTGGGTAGGAGCCGAGGTCTCCTTCGGAAACGGTTACCTCGATCGACTGGAGCATCGCAAGCAATATAAGGGCAACATCTCGAAGGTGTTTAACTTCGGCAACCATGAACTCACGGTTTACGGCATCGGATACTACGGAACCGCTTTCCAGCCAGGGCTGATACCGATTGATACACCAACCCCGAATGACACCATTGATGCGCGCCAGCACGAAGAAACGTCGAACGGAACCGTAATCTTCAATGACGTGTGGCATCTCACGGAGCACCGTCAGTTCCAGTTTTCTGGGTTCTACCGCTACTACACTCTCGACGTGCGGCCAAACTTCGGAGATGGATTGATCCGCCAGAGTGAACACCGCAACGTGAATTCGGAAGACGTGCTCTACACGGACCAGTTCAGCAAGGCAGCTTCGCTGTTGGCTGGCGTTGACTTTCGGCGGGAAGCACCAAGAGCGCTGAACCTGGACAAGGCCAATGACGCGGGCGTGTTTATACCGGACACATCAAATAATCTGACGATCAACTTCTACAGCCCGTTCGTCGCGCTGGACGGAACCGTGTTCCGTGTTTTGCACTACAACGCAGGCTACCGGCTGGACAAAGTCACCATGGATAATGAGGATTTACTTCGTCCGACCTTTTCCTTCAACCGGGACGCCACTATCAGTTCGCCAAAGGGGACACTAACGTTCCTGCCACCAGAGTCCGCGAAATTCTTGCCCACCATCTCGTTAAGCTACGGGCAGACCTTCCACGTTGACGACCCTCGTATTGGTACGACTGCAATTCAAGGTGGCACGATTGTTGCCAAGGCGCGCTCTTATCAGTTGGTGGCCAGCAAGACCGTGGCGAAAACGGAGTTTCGTCTCACCCTGGCTCATGTCACCACCGCACAGCAGCTAGCACGAATCTCAAACGACACGGGGCTGCAGGAGGACGAAGGGCCCGGCATCGTGAAATCGCTGACCTTCACCGCACGCCGCAATTTTAGCTTTGGCTTTGTACAAGGCTTGTTCGCAAAGGCGGACGCGCGGGATCGCCTCACGGGACTGCCTACGCCAGAAGCTCCGCGACAGATTTGGGACGTTCTCGCGACCGTCGACAAGCTCCCTTTTCACCTGGTTGCCCGTGGCCAATATGAAGAAGTGGGACGTAAGCCCTTGGGTGATGGATTCACTGCTGTAGCAGTCCGCGAATTTCGCGGTGCCGTGATCCGACCCTTTCCGTCAAAGGGCTTCGACATCGGTGTCAACACGTTCATCGTAAGCGGATACGGAGGACAGACACTGGAGACGCTGGCGCTTCCCGGAGAAGGCTCACCGTTCGAGCGCATCACCGGGTTTCCGCTGAAGTCCTATGTCAGCGCCTCCTTCACCTATTATTTCCGGCGCCGCTGATTGGGGTAGCCGATCGGCATCGGCATGGGCGACGTGGACGAGCACGATCGTCGCGAGAACGAACTGTCCGTCCAGCGCGGCCGGCGGATTCTGTCCTCCTATATGCTCACGAACGGCACCCGGGTCTGGCTCATCACGGAGGCCGACCGCAGCTGCACGACTTTCCTCCTGCCCGAAGAGTATTGATCTTTCCCTCCCCGCGTCCCTCACCGCTGGCTGCCTATTATCGGCAACGAAAGGCGCACTTCAAGACAGTATGTCCAGAGGTTGAAATTGTTCCAAGCACCCGCCCTGCAGCGGTTACCTCCGTAACCTGCCTAGAACATTAATCGTCGGCTAGAAATTAGACGAGATCACCTATGGCGTCCGCTCCGTCCCGCAAACACGGATTGGGACTTCTAAACGAAGACCTGGAAGAGTGGCTAATGTTAGAGGACATGAACCTTGACGCTCTCACATTCGATGTTGAACGCGAGAAGAAAGGGCTGGGATTCCTTGTAGCCGAGGTCAGAGACAGGAAGACATTCCAGGAGTCATTCGACAGACTAGTGCGCAAAGGGTGCCGACCCGACATTCTATTTCTTGGTCTTCATTACCTCTTGAGGTCGGAATTGCACGAAGTATCATGTCCATTGCCCGGGAAACGTGAAATTCTATCGCTAGCGACCCGCCTACGTAAGACAGTGGAAGACATCCGAGCCTTTGAGAAAAAGTATGCGGAGGCGCACCGACTAAGGGTCTCAACCCTGTGCATCCACGATCCACGTCCGTATGATTATGAGCTGTTTTTCAACGCGAGGAACTCGTTCTCGCCGTGGATTCCCGCCTTGCCGGGTAGTCCAATCCCGGAAGAAATTCGTGGTTTCACAGTTGACATCTTGGCATACGCAGAAATGCTACAGTCCTGGTGGACTCCGCGCTCTGATGCCGTCAAGAGCTACGCAGCGATCTATAATTGTGCCTACGCAAAGGTTGCTACTGGAAAGCCGCAATTCTCGATAGTCTCCGACTTGAATACTAGTTTCATCGGAAAATCTATCCAACCTGACACACTCCGCAAGAATCTGTCGCGCTT
>Ga0306926_10000486_pt1 | contig 36930 bp, 33 predicted proteins | sample flu12Cox44000178_FD_203759 | JGI IMG/M metagenome (GOLD analysis project Ga0306926, IMG submission 203759) | Lab enrichment of tropical soil microbial communities from Luquillo Experimental Forest, Puerto Rico - flux8day.12C.oxic.44.000.178 (v2)... | ecosystem: Environmental > Terrestrial >...
CGCGATTGCGTGGATCTACTTTATGCACGAGCCGCGCGAGCACCCGAAGGTCTCGCAGGACGAGCTCGACTATATCATTGCGGGCGGCGCGCTTGTCGACGTCGACTCGATCAAGGAGCGCAGGGCGAAGTCCCGCCTGTCGGGCGCCGTCGTCAAGAGCCTGCTCGCGAACCGGATGCTGTGGTGCGCTTACATCGGCCAGTATTGCACCATCGCGCTGAGCTACTTCTTCATCACCTGGTTTCCGATCTACCTCGTACAGGCGCGCGGCATGGACATCCTGCACGCCGGATTCGCGACGATCGCGCCTTCGTTGTTCGGCTTCCTCGGCGGCATCTCCGGCGGCATTATCTCCGATTGGTTGATCCAGCAGGGCTGGTCGATATCGTGGGCGCGCAAAACTCCGTACGTCGTCGGCATGTCCGTGGCGTCGATGCTCGTCCTCTCCGCCTTTACGGACAGCAACATTGCCGTCGTCGTGCTGATGTCGCTCGCCTTCTACGGCAAAGGCGTGGCCGCCGGCGCCGGCACATGGGCGATCATCTGCGACACTGCGCCCAAGGAGGCGGTCGGTCTCGCAGGCTCGATCTTCAATTGCATCGGCAATATCGCCGGAATCGTGACGCCGATCGTGTTCGGCTACATCGCCGCCGGTAGCGGTTATGGCGCGGGACTTTATTTCGTCAGCGCCCATTGCGTCGTCGCCGCGCTGATCTTCCTGTTCGTGATGGGCAAGATCGAACGCGTCGGGGAGACGACGCGGACCAACGCCTGAGACACAATCGGAGCCAAAGAGGACATGCAATGAACGCCAGTCGAAGAGCCGTTCTTACGGCAGCGGTCGCCATGATGCTCGCGAGCACGACCACCTCGACCATGCTTGCTCAGTCTCCCGAGAACGCGGCGGTGGATCAGGCCGGCGAGACGCTGCGCAAACTCATGATCAACCCCGATCGCCTGGCGCTGGGACGGATCTTCGCCGACCAGCTGAGCTACGGGCATTCCGATGGGCGCGTTCAGACCAAAGCTGAATTCATCGATGCGCTTGTCAATGGAAAATCCGTGTTCAAGTCGATCTCGCTGTCCAGCCAGACCATCTCGCTGGTGGGAGATATCGCGATCGTACGCCATCGCTTCGAGGCCGACGCGATCAGCAACGGCGTTCCGGCACAGCCGCGCATCAGGGTGTTGCAGGTATGGCAGAAGCAGAGTGACGGCTGGCGGCTGCTCGTCCGCCAGGCCCATTGAGGACGCCGATGTTCAACAGTGATGGCGCGCCGCTTCTCCACACTCCGCGCAAGCTCGCGCCGTCACTCTCGCGGCCGGCGATCGAGCGCGCCGCGGGTGAGGCGCTTCAGGAATTCGAACAGGTTGGCGACGGCCTCGACCGCGGCCTCTGTATGCGCGCACGGCGGGCCGGTCGAAAATTCGATCTTCGGATATCATCAGGAGATCCAGACATGGGCAAGCTGAGCTCGCAGACGCGTGACATGCTCAAGAAGATCAGTACGGCGACGCTCACGACCGCGCTGTTCAAGCGCGGCCTGCATCATCAGATGATTCAGGACGTCCATCCGCTCAATCCGGGCGCGTTGCCGATGGTCGGAGAGGCGTTCACGCTGCGCTACATTCCGGCGCGCGAAGACCTTAACAAGATCGAGGTCTTTCAGGATCGCAAGCATCCGCAACGCGCCGCGATCGAGGAATGCCCGCCCGGCGCCGTTTTCGTGATCGACAGCCGCAAGGACGCGCGCGCGGCTTCGGCCGGGGGGATCCTGGTCTCACGGCTGATGAAACGCGGCGTCGCCGGCGTCGTGACCGACGGTGGCTTCCGGGATTCCCACGACATCGCTCAGCTCAGCATGCCGGCCTTTCATCACCGGCCGTCGGCCCCGACCAATCTGACCCTGCATCAGGCGCTCGAATTCAATGTGCCGATTGGTTGCGGCGATGCGCCGGTCTGGCCCGGCGATGTGATCGTGGGCGATCACGACGGCGTGGTGGTCATACCAGCGCACCTCGCGGAGGAGCTCGCCAAGGAATGCACTGAGATGACGGCATTCGAGGACTTCGTGCTCGAAGAGGTGAACAAGGGACGGTCAATTCTCGGCCTCTATCCGCCGACCGACGAAAAGACCAAGACGGACTTTGCGGCCTGGCGCAAGCCGAAGGGGCGTTAGCGTCGCGGCCTTAGGAAAACGCGCGCACTGAAATGTGAGGTGTTGTCATGCAAACCCCGGCGCTATCAACCGCGGTCAACAAGAATCTCATCGGCGGCGCCTGGCTGGAGGGCGTCGCCGTCAGCGAGGACATCAACCCGTCGAACACGAAAGAAGTCGTCGGGCGGTTCGTGCAGGGCGACGCTCGGCAGGTGAGCGCGGCGGTCGCGGCCGCGAAGGATGCTTTCCCGGCCTGGTCGCGATCCAATCCGCAAACGCGGCACGACATCCTCAAACGCGTCGGCGACGAAATCTTGGCTCGCAAGGACGAGCTCGGCCGTCTCCTTTCCCAGGAAGAAGGCAAGACGGTCGCCGAGGGGGTCGGCGAGGTCATGCGGGCGGCGCAGATCTTCCTGTTCTTTTCCGGTGAATGCCTGCGTCTTGCGGGCGAGAAGACCCCGTCCGTGCGTCCCGGCATCGACATCGAGATCACACGCGAGCCGATCGGCGTCGTCGGGATGATCACGCCGTGGAATTTCCCGATCGCGATTCCGGCGTGGAAGACCGCGCCCGCGCTGGCCTACGGCAATTGCGTCGTGCTCAAGCCCGCAGAACTCGTGCCCGCGATGGCGCATGCGATGGCCGATATCATCAATCGGGCCGGTGCACCGCCCGGCGTGTTCAATCTCGTGATGGGTCGCGGCTCGGTGGTCGGGCAGGCGATGCTCGAACACAAGGACATCGCGGCGATCTCGTTCACCGGATCGGTTGCCACCGGGCGTCACATCGCGGCGGCCTGCGTCGCGTCCAACCCGATGAAGAAAGTGCAGCTCGAAATGGGCGGCAAGAACCCGATGATCGTGCTCGACGACGCCGACCTCAACGTGGCGGCTGATTGCGCGGTCAACTCGGCCTTTTTCTCGACCGGCCAGCGTTGCACCGCGTCGAGCCGACTGATCGTGACTCAAGGCATCCATGACAGGTTCGTCGACGCGGTGACGCACCGCATGCGCGCGCTTGTCGTCGACGACGCGTTGAAGCCGGGCACGCAGATCGGTCCGGTCGTCGACGAGAGCCAGCTCAAGCAGGACATGTCCTACATCCAGATTGGAAAGGACGAGGGCGCGAGGCTCGTGGCTGGCGGCGGGCGGCTCAACCGTGACAATCCGGGCTTCTATCTAGCACCGGCATTATTCACCGAGGCCAACAACAAGATGCGCATCGCATCCGAGGAAATCTTCGGACCGGTCGCCGCAGTCATCCCCGCCAGGAACTATGACGAGGCGCTCGAGCTCGCAAACGACACGGAGTTCGGATTGACTGCCGGCATCTGCACTTCGAGTCTCAAATACGCAAGCCACTTCAAGCGCAATGCGGAGGCGGGCATGGTGATGGTCAACCTGGCGACAGCAGGCGTCGACTATCATGTTCCGTTCGGCGGCCGCAAAGGGTCGAGCTACGGCCCGCGCGAGCAGGGCCGCTACGCGCAGGAATTCTATACCATCGTGAAGACCGCATACGCGTTCGATTTGAACGACCCGTATGTGCCGAAGCCGACATGAGCCGATTTGCAACGCACCGCCGCGTAACGTCGCAAGAAGAAGCCCTCAGGGGCTGGCAATTCGGGGGGCCAGGGAGGCGCGCATGACTGCTGCAGACGTCGCCGGAACAAAGATCGGCCATTTGCGATACTCGATTGTGGCGATGTTGTTCGCGTTGACGATCGTCAACTACGCGGACCGCGCGACGATCGCGATTGCCGGACCGGTGCTCTCGAAGGATCTGGGGCTCAGCCCGGTCCAGATGGGCTTCGTCTTCTCGGCATTCGGATGGTCGTACGTGATCGGCCAGATCCCGGGCGGATGGCTTTTGGATCGGTTCGGCTCGAAAGCCGTCTACTTCGCCAGCATCTTCACCTGGTCGCTGTTCACGCTCCTGCAGGGAGCGGTCGGCCTGATCGCCGCGACGCTCGCGTTCTATGTGCTGTTCGCCCTGCGATTTCTCGTCGGCCTTGCCGAGTCTCCGTCGTTTCCCGCCAATGCACGCGTCGTTGCGGCCTGGTTTCCCGCCAATGAGCGCGGAACGGCGTCGGCGATCTTCAACTCGGCGCAGTATTTCGCGACCGTCCTGTTCGCCCCCATCATGGGATGGATCACGACCGCGCTCGGCTGGCCATTCGTTTTCTATTTCATGGGCCTCGTCGGGATCATCGTCTCCCTGATCTGGCTCATGGTGGTCTATGCGCCGAACCAGCATCCGCGCATCACGCGGGCGGAGCTTGACTACATCGAGCGCGGCGGCGCGCTCGTCAACATGGACCCACCGAAAGGCACGGCTCAGGTCGATCGGAACAAAAAGAAGTTCGAGTGGGGGTACATTCAGCAGCTCATCGGCGACCGCATGATGATCGGCATCTATCTCGCGCAATATTGCATCAACGCCTTGACGTACTTCTTCATCACCTGGTTCCCGGTCTACCTCGTGCAGCAGCGCGGCATGTCGATCCTAAATGCCGGATTTGTCGCCTCCGTCCCCGCCGTTTGCGGCTTCACCGGCGGCGTGCTCGGCGGCATCTGGTCGGACTACATGCTGCGAAAGGGCTTTTCGCTCACCGCGTCCCGCAAGACGCCGATCGTCATCGGTATGCTGCTTTCGACCAGCATGATCATCTGCAACTATGCCGGCGCGCAATGGCTGGTCGTCGCCATCATGGCTCTGGCCTTCTTCGGCAAGGGGGTCGGCGCGCTCGGCTGGGCGGTGATCTCGGATACCTGTCCGAAGCAGATCGCGGGCTTGAGCGGCGGGCTGTTCAACATGTTCGGCAATCTGTCGTCGATCTCGACGCCGATCATTATCGGATACATCGTACAGAACACGGGCTCGTTCAATGGCGCGCTGGTGTTCGTCGGCGCCAACGCGATAGTCGCGGCGTTCAGTTATCTGGTGATCGTCGGCGAGATCAAACGGATCGTGCTGAAGGAGGCCAGCTGATCTCACTTGCGCGACTCTCCCGCATATAGGACCCAACCGCCACGTCTGAGGTAGTACAATGCCGAAGAAAAAGCTCCAGGATTTGAGAAGCCAGCGCTGGTTCGGCGCAACCGACCTGCGCTCATTCGGTCATCGCTCGCGCGCCCTGCAGATGGGCTATGCGCGCGAAGATTTCCTCGACAAGCCGGTGATCGGCATCATCAATACATGGAGCGACCTCGCGCAGTGTCACAGCCACTTTCCTGAGCGCGTCGAGGAGATCAAGCGCGGCATCTGGCAGGCCGGGGGTTTCCCGGTCGAGCTTCCGGCCATGTCGTTGTCGGAGCAGTTCGTCAAGCCGACGAGCATGCTCTATCGCAATTTCCTCGCGATGGAGACCGAGGAACTCTTGCGCCAGCACCCGGTCGACGGCGCTGTTCTGATGGGCGGATGCGACAAGACCACGCCCGCGACGATCATGGGGGCTATCTCCATGAACGTTCCCGCGATCTTCATGCCGGCCGGGCCGATGATGCGCGGCCACTTCGGTGGTAACATTCTCGGCTCCGGCTCGGACGTCTGGAAATACTGGGCCGAAAAGGAGGCCGGCAACATCAGCGAGCAGCAGTGGAACGAGATGGAGGCTGGCATCGCACGATCCGCCGGGACCTGCATGACGATGGGCACCGCGTCGACCATGACAACGATCGCAGAAGCGCTTGGCCTCACGCTGCCCGGCGCCGCCTCCATCCCGGCCGGCGACTCGGCCCATCCGCGCATGGCCTCGCAATGCGGCCGTCGCATCGTCGAAATGGTGTGGCACGATCTCAAACCGCGCGACATCATCACGCGCAAGTCGGTCGAGAATGCGTTGGTCGTGCACAGCGCGATGGCGGGCTCGACCAATGCGATGGTGCATCTCGTCGCGATGGCGCGCCGCGCCGGCGTGAACATCGATCTTAAGGACTTCGACGAATTCGCCTCGCGCGTGCCGGTGATCCTCAATCTGCGGCCGTCGGGCAAGTGGCTGATGGAGGATCTCCACATCGCAGGCGGCAACCGCGCGTTCTTCTCGCGCCTCAAGTCGATGCTGCATCTCGATGCGATGACGGTATCGGGGCAGACGCTCGGAGACGGGATTGGCGATGCGCAGGTCTACAACGACGACGTCATTCGCCCGCTGAACGATCCGATCGCAGCATCCGGCGGCACAGCAATTCTCTACGGCAATCTTGCCCCCGACGGATGCGTGATCAAACCGCCCGCCGCCGATCCGCGGCTGCTGCAGCACACCGGGCCCGCGATCGTGTTCGACAGTTATGACGCGATGAGCAAGGCGGTGAACGATCCGAACCTCGACGTCACGCCGGACCACGTCATGGTACTGCGCAATGCCGGGCCGAAGGGCGGGCCGGGCATGCCCGAATGGGGAATGCTGCCGATCCCCAGAAAACTGCTGAAGCAGGGTGTGCGCGACATGCTGCGCATCTCCGACGCGCGCATGAGCGGCACAAGCTACGGCGCCTGTATCCTGCATGTTGCGCCCGAGTCGGTGATCGGCGGCCCGCTCGCCGCGGTGCGCACCGGCGACATGATCGCCGTGGACGTCGCGAAGCGCTCGATCAACGTCGCGCTCACCGACGCCGAGATCGCGGAGCGCATCAACGGTTACAAGCCGCCGCCGCGCAACTATCCGCGTGGCTATTACAAAATGTTCGCCGAGCACACGCGGCAGGCCAACGAGGGCTGCGATTTCGACTTCCTGGAGGGAGCCGAATGCATCCCCGAGCCGGAAATCCACTAACGGAGGCAACCGATGACCGCCATCGATCCGAAACTTCGGAAGGCACTGACCGGCATATCGGGAATTTTCGTCACGCCGTTCGACGCACAGGACAAGATTGCGCCCGCGCGCCTCAAGCCGATCGTCGACCGCGCGATCGCGGCCGGCGTCCATATCCTCGTGGCCAACGGCAACACCGGCGAGTTCTACGGCCTGACCACCGCGGAAGCGGAAACGATGGTCCATGCCGCCGCCGAGCTGCTCGCCGGACGCGCGCCGCTGCTCGCGGGCGTCGGCCGCAGCATTAACGACGCCTGCGCGCTCGCGCGCGCGTCGCGCGCCGCCGGCGCGAGTGCGCTCATGGTGCATCAGCCGCCGGATCCGTTCGTATCGCCGCGCGGCGTCGTGGCCTACGTCCAGCGCATTGCCGAAGCCGGCGACGGCCTTCCGCTCATGCTCTACCTGCGCAACGACGGTATCGGTCTCGACACGATCGAGAAGCTGTGCGCCCTCGAGGGTGTTGCCGGCGTGAAGTGGGCGTGCCCGACACCGTTGCGGCTCGCTGAAGCGATCCGGCGTGGCAGCCCCGGCATCGTCTGGGTCGGCGGGCTCGCGGAGGTTTGGGCGCCGCCGCTGTGGGCGGTCGGTGCGCGGGGGTTCACCTCGGGACTGATCAATGTGTGGCCCGCGCATTCGATCGCCATTCACGCGGCGCTGGAGGCGGGCGACTACGAGCGCGCCAACCAGCTGATCGGCGTCATGGCGCCGTTCGAGGAGATTCGCGCCGAGGAGCAGAACGGCACCAACGTGACGGGCGTGAAGGCGGCGCTCCAGATGATGGGTGAGGATTGCGGCCCGACCCGTCCGCCGTCGGCGTGGCCGCTCACGGACAAGCAGGCTGCCCGGCTGCGTCAGACGATGACGTCGTGGGGGTTGGTCGGCACATCGCGACAGGTGGCATAGGGGGGCCGGCGAGCTGGCACGGCGTGCGGCCTCGGCCGTATTCGCCCCGTGCCATTTCGCCGTAATCGGGGCCGATTGTCGCCGGGAAACAAACTGACACCAAACGAGACGAACCCAAGGATGGAAGCCAATGCCGAAAGGTTCTGACCTCCTCGTGGCTGCTTTGGAAAACGAAGGTGTCGATCGCATCTTCGGCGTCCCGGGCGAAGAAAATCTCGACGTCGTCGAGTCGCTGCGCAATTCGAAGATCAAGCTGATCCTCACACGGCACGAGCAGGCGGCCGCCTTCATGGCGGCCACCCATGGCCGGCTCACCGGCAATCCGGGAGTCTGCATTTCGACGCTCGGACCGGGCGCTTTGAACCTCTCGACCGGCGCGGCCTACGCGCATCTCGGCGCAATGCCGATGATCATGATCACCGGCCAGAAGGCTATCATGACCGCGAAGCAGGCACGCTTTCAGATCGTCGACGTGATCGCGTCGATGCGCCCGCTCACCAAGATGGCGCGGCAGATCATCAGTCCCAAGTCGATTCCATCGATCGTGCGCGATGCATTCCGCGTGGCGATGGAGGAACGGCCCGGGCCGGTGCATCTGGAATTGCCGGAGGATGTCGCAGGAGAGGAGACCGATGACGTTCCGCTGATCCCACCGCATCCGATCGACCAACCGGTGGCGCCCCCCGCGGCGCTCGATCGCGCTGCCAAGATGATCTGCGAGGCGCAGCGCCCGCTGGTCATGCTCGGCGCCGGCTCGAGCCGGCCGAGACTGGTCGAGCCGCTGTCGAGCTTCGTGCGGCGCACACGAATTCCGTTCTTCAACACACAGATGGGAAAGGGCTCGGTTACCGGAGGGTCCAATCTCTACATGGGGACCGCGGCACTGTCGTCGGGCGACTACGTGCACCGCGCCGTCGATCATGCCGATCTCATTATCTCGATCGGGCACGACACGGTCGAAAAGCCGCCGTTCATCATGGGGCCGGATGGGCCGAAAGTGATCCACGTCGGCTTCACCGCGCCCAGCGTGGAGCAGGTGTACTTCCCGCACGCCGAAATTATCGGGGATGTCGGTCCGAGTCTCGCGCTGCTCGCGGACCGCATCGAGGGAAAGCTGCATATCGACCCCGCGTTCAGCGGGCTGCGCAGCGAAATCCTCAGCCGCATCCGCGACCGCGCCGACGAGGAGCGCTTTCCACCGACGCCGCAGCGCATCGTGCGCGACGTTCGCAAGGTCATGCCCGAGGACGGCATCGTGTGCCTCGACAATGGGATGTACAAGATCTGGTTTGCGCGCAACTACCGCACTCATGTCGCGAACACGCTGTTGCTCGACAACGCGCTTGCCACGATGGGCGCGGGCCTTCCGTCCGCGATGATGGCGGCGATTCTCTATCCGAAGCGTCGCGTGCTCGCCGTGTGCGGCGACGGCGGGTTCATGATGAACTCACAGGAGATGGAGACCGCGGTCCGCCTCGGGCTCAATCTCGTCATTCTGATCCTGGAGGATTCGGCCTACGGCATGATCCGCTGGAAACAGGCGGTCGATTCATTCCCGGATTGGGGTTTGACCTTCGGCAACCCCGACTTCGTGCACTACGCCCAGTCCTACGGCGCGACCGGTCATCGCGTACGGAAGACCGACGACCTGGTCCCGACCATTGAGGCCGCGTTCAAGGACACGGGCGTACACCTGATCACCGTGCCGATCGACTATGTCGAGAACACGCGCGTTCTCGTGGAAGAACTGCGCGGTCGCGTACCCGAGCCCGCTTGAAGTCCCGATCAAGACAAGGAGAGTCGACCATGATGAAGCAGAGTTTCGCGGATCAACTGAAGGCGCAAAGCGAGGTCTGGACGGCGCAGGTCAAGGATTACCAGGATCGCCTCGAGCAGATGAACGAGAAGGCCCGCGAAAACTACAAGAAGGCGGTGGAGCAGATGGAGGCCAAGGCCGAGGAAGCGCGCAAGATGGCCGAGCGCGTGCGCGGTGCCAACGAGGCGGCCTGGGAGGACATGTTTGCGGCGAGCCAGAAGGCGTTCGCCGAGCTTCAGAAAGGCTGGGCCGACGCGGTCAGTCGTTTCCGGTAGTCGAGCGCCCGTTCGGCCGATCGTCGAACCTGCACACGCTTGCTCCTGCACAGAGCCTTGCCCAACCGAGCCTGGACCATGAGAATCAAAGCTGCAGTCCTCAACAAGATGGGCGTCGAACCGCCCTATGCGAAGACGAAGCCGCTGTCGATCGAGGAGTTCGACCTCGACGATCCCGGGCATGGCGAGGTGATGGTGAAAATCGGCGCAGCCGGTCTGTGCCATTCCGACCTTTCGGTCATCGACGGAAACCGGCCGCGACCAACCCCGATGGTGCTCGGCCACGAAGCCGCCGGCGTCGTGGAGAAGCTTGGTCCCGGCGTCGACGACCTCAAGGTCGGCGATCACGTCGTGATGGTCTTCGTGCCGAGCTGCGGGCATTGCGTGCCGTGCGCCGAAGGCCGACCTGCTCTCTGCGAGCCGGGAGCGGTTGCCAACGGCGCCGGCACGCTCCTGTCCGGCGCGCGCCGGCTGCATCGCAACGGCAGCGACGTGCATCACCATCTCGGCTGCTCGGCGTTCGCCGAATATGCGACCGTATCGCGGCGTTCATTGGTCAAGATCGACAAGGAGTTGCCGCTCGACGAAGCCGCCCTGTTCGGATGCGCCGTGCTGACCGGCGTCGGCGCGGTCATCAACACCGCAAAAGTCTCGGCCGGATCAAGCGTCGCGGTGATCGGGCTTGGCGGCGTCGGCTTGAGCTCGTTGCTCGGTGCAGTCGCGGTCGGTGCGCGACGCGTGGTTGCCGTCGATCTGTCCGACGAGAAGCTCGGCCTCGCGCGCCAACTTGGCGCGACCGACACCTTCAATCCCGGCAGTCCAAATGCCGTCGACGAGATCAGGGCCGCAACCGGCGGCGGTGTCGAGTTCGCCTTCGAGATGGCGGGCTCGGTGCGCGCAATGGACCTCGCCTACAAAATCACGCGCCGCGGCGGCACGACCGTCACCGCCGGTCTCCCGCCGCCGACGCACACGTTCGCGCTGACGCAGGTCAATCTCGTCGCCGAGGAACGCACCGTGAAGGGCAGCTATATCGGCACCTGCGTGCCGTCGCGCGATCTTCCGCGCTATATCGAACTTTACCGGCGCGGGAAGCTGCCGGTCGACCGGTTGATGAGCGGGCGGCTGAAGCTCGAGGAGATCAACGCCGGTTTCGACCGCCTGCATGAAGGCAAGGCCGTGCGGCAAGTCGTGGTATTCTGATATGACAACACCATTCGACTACATGAAGACGATGGCGGAGCTGTGGGGCCGTGGCGGAAAGGACTTTGCCGCCGCGCAGCAGAACTTTCTCTCCGCAATGGCGAAGGCAGCCAGCGGCGATGCTGCCCTGGGGACCATTCCACCTGCGATGTTCGACCCGCAGGGCCTTTCGCAGGCGAGCGCAGCCTTCTCGAAGCTGTGGTCGGCCGCGCTAGAGATGTCGCAAACGATCAGTCGCAACCTGCAGGGAGGCGAGAAGCAGAACCCGGTGGTCGAGGAACTGCTGGGCAGGATCTTCGATCCGCGCGCGTGGTTCTCCGGTGCCGACGGGATTGACCAGGCGCTGCAGCGCATGGCGGAGGGACCGCGGCTCGCCGATGTGTGGGACAGCGAGCGCAAGATGCTGACGGTGTTCAACACCTGGGCGACGCTGCGCCGGCGCAGCATCGAGCACAACACGGTGATGCTCGAAGCCTGGATTCAGGCGGCGGGAAAGTTTGCGAAGGATCTGAATGAGAGGGCTGATCGCAAGGAGGCGCTGGGCTCATGGCGCGACGTGCTGGCGCTGTGGGTCGAAACTGCGAACACAACCTTGCTCGAGATGCAGCGGTCGGATCCCTACCTCAAGAGCCAGCGCGAAATCCTCAAGGCGAGCACTGATTTGCGGCTCGCGCAGCAGGAGATGGCGAGATTTTACAGCGAGATGTTCGGCTATCCGACACGCGAGGAGCTTGACGACGTACATCGCACCGTGACGGATCTGCGGCGCGAGCTTCGCGCGCTCCAACGTGCAAACCGTGACAAGCAAGCTGTGCCTGCGAAGCCCGCCGCGCACGCATGGGATCAATATGACCCGACCCGGAACACGCCGTCATGACGAGCAGCGGACCATCGATCCAAATCAAGCCCGAGCAGGCTGTCTCGGAAGCCGCCGCGCTCGGCGAAAAGATCGCGCGTGGCGCGAATCTTTTCTCGAAGTTGCGAGACGACGATGTCGCGATTGCGACCACGCCGAAGGACGAGGTGTGGCGTCAGGACAAGGTGTCGCTGCATCGCTACCGGCCGCTTGCTGACAAGAAGATCGTGACCCCCGTGCTCATCGTTTACGGCCTGATCGGCCGGTACACCATGGCAGACCTTCAAGAGGATCGTTCGCTCGTTCGCAACCTGCTCAAGTTGGGGATCGACCTTTACGTGGTCGATTGGGGCAATCCGTCGCGCGCTGACCGGTGGCTGACCCTCGACGACTATATCGATGGATACTTGGCGGAGTGCATTGCAGCGATTTGCGAACGCCATGGCATCGACAGGGTGAGCCTGCTCGGCATCTGCGAGGGCGGTGTCTTCACCACGTGCTACGCGGCGCTCCACCCCGAAAAGGTGAAATCCATGGTTCTCACGATCACGCCGATCGATTTTCACGGCGACACGGTCGAGAACCGCCTCGGCCACGGTTTCATCAATATCTGGACGCGCAGCCTCACGCCCGAGGACATCGATCGCCTTGTCGACGCTTACGGAAATCTGCCGGGTGAGTTCATGGGCTCCGTGTTCTCGCAGATGACCCCGATGCGCACTCTGATGAAGTACAATCTCGACCTTCTCGAGGTGGTCGATGACGACAAGAAGTTCCTCAACTTCCTGCGCATGGAAAAGTGGATCGCGGATCGCCCGCATCATCCGGGCGAGGCCGCAAAGCAATGGCTCAAGGATCTTTATCAGGACAACAAGCTGATCAAGGGCGCATTCATGATCAATGGGCGAAACGTGAAGCTCGCTGATATCACGATGCCGGTGCTGAACGTCTTCGCCAAGGACGACCACATCATTCCGCCGGCGACCTCGCAGGCGCTGGGTGCGAGGGTCGGAACGAAGGACTACACGGAGTTGGCGCTTCCCGGCGGCCATGTCGGCGTATTCGTGGGTGGCAAGTCGCAGGCGCTGCTCGGCTCCGGAATCGCCTCCTGGCTTGCCGAAAGGTCTTGAGCCGGTGACGCTCAAGAACAAGATCGTTTCGGCGGACGAGGCCGTCGCCATCCTACGCGACGGGGACACGATCTGCGTCTCAGGGTTCGTCGGCATCGGAACACCCGACGAGCTGATCCTCGCCCTCGAGCGGCGCTTTCTCAAGGAACGCCATCCGGCGGGGCTTACGCTGGTTTTTGCGGCTGCGCCCGGCGACGGCAAGGAGCGCGGCCTCAACCGCCTCGCCCACAAGGGGCTGGTAAAGCGTGTCGTCGGCGGACACTGGAGCCTTGTGCCGAAGCTCGGCGACCTCGCGTTGAACAACGAAATCGAGGCCTACAACCTGCCCCTTGGCTGCGTGTCCCACCTCTATCGCGAGATCGCCGCGCGCCGTCCGGGCGCAATCTCCAAAGTCGGCATGCACACCTTCGTCGATCCGCGCGAACAGGGCGGCAAGCTCAACAGCGTCACGACCGAGGACCTCGTCGAGCTGATCGATATCGGTGGCGAGGAGTGGCTGCGCTACAAGGCGTTCCCGATCAACGTTGCCTTCATCCGCGGGACGACCTGCGATCCCAATGGCAACATCACGATGGAGCGTGAGGCGCTGACGCTCGACAATCTCGCCGCCGCGATGGCGGCCAAGAATTCGCGCGGCTTCGTGATCGCGCAGGTCGAACGGATCGCGGCAGCGGACTCGCTCAACCCTCGCGAGGTGCAGATCCCCGGCATCCTGGTCGACTGCGTCGTGCTCGCGGATGCGAAGAACCATGTGCAGACCCTACGGCACACCGTACAACCATGCCTACTCGGGCCGGCAGCGCGTGCCCCTCGATCGCATCGATCCCATGGAGCTTGACGAACGCAAGATCATCGCCCGACGCTGCGCATTCGAACTGCCGCTCGGAGGCGTGGTGAATCTTGGCATCGGGATGCCGGAAGGCGTCGCGGGGGTGGCTGCGGAAGAGCGCATCCTCAAATATGTGACGCTGACGGCGGAACCGGGAATCGTCGGAGGCATTCCGCAAGGCGGCCTGGACTTTGGCGCGGCGCTCAACCCCGAAGCGGTCATCCAGCAGAACCAGCAGTTCGATTTCTACGACGGCGGCGGGCTCGATCTTGCCTGCCTCGGCATGGCGCAGGCCGACTCCGATGGAAATGTGAACGTCAGCCGCTTCGGGCGCCGTCTCGCGGGCGCCGGCGGCTTTATCAACATCTCGCAGAATGCCAAGAAGCTCCTGTTCGCCGGAACGTTCACGGCGGGCGGTCTCAAGATCAGCAACGTCGACGGGACGCTCGAGATCACGAGCGAAGGCAAGTCGCAGAAGTTCATCGAGAAGGTCGAGCAGATCACGTTCAGCGGACGCTATGCCGCGGAGACCGGACAGCCCGTGTACTACGTGACCGAGCGCTGCGTTTTCCAACGCACCGCCGAGGGCCTTGAACTTGTTGAGGTTGCCCCGGGCATTGATCCCGAGCGCGACATCTTCCCGCACATGCGGTTCCGGCCTCTCGTCAACGCGCCCCGCCTCATGAACCCGTTGATCTTCTCGCCGGAGCCGATGGGACTTGAGCAGCTGTTGCTCGGCCTGAGCCTGTCGGAGCGAATCTCGTATGATCAGGAGCGCAACACGATCTTCATCAACTTCGAGGGGTTCCAGGTGCGCACGCCTGGTGACGTCGAGCTCGTGCGCCGTGAAATGGAGACGCGCGGCAAGGCCATCGGGAAGAAAGTGGCCCTTGTCGCGAGCTACGACGGCTTCTATCTCGATCCCACGGTGAGCGACGCTTATTTCTCAATGGTCACGTACCTGCAGAACCGTTACTACTCGAGCGCCTCGCGCTACACGACGAGCGCGTTCATGCGTCTCAAGCTGGGCGCCGCACTTGCGGAACGCAATCTGGCGCCGCACGTGTTCGAGACCTGGCCCGAAGCGCAGGCGTTCAGCGCCTCGCAATCGCGATCGTGACCCGTCGCAACGCTCCGCCTGTCGGCCTCCGCTGAGGGACTTCGAAATGCTCCGTCTATCGCCGGGCCGCGGAAAGCGATCCTCGCTGCAAAGCCCGGAGCCCGAGCGGCGCGGCGTGATTCGCGGCCTCTCCCTCACCGGATTTCACGATCTCGCCTATGTGGATTGGGGCCCGGTGAATGCCGCGATCCCGGTGATTTGCGTCCACGGTCTCAGCCGCCAGGGGCGCGATTTTGACTATCTCGCGGCAAGCCTCGCGGCGTCGGGCCGGCGCGTCGTCTGTCCGGATCTGGTCGGGCGGGGACGTAGCGGCCGTCTTCGCAATCCGAATGAGTATGCGTTGCCGCAATACTGCGCGGACACGAATGCACTCATCGCGCACCTGGGCGCCGAGAGAGTCGACTGGGTGGGGACATCGCTCGGCGGGTTGATTGGGATCGTCATGGCCGGCCTGCCGGATACCCCGATCCGGCGAATGGTCATCAACGACATCGGTCCCTATCTGCCGTGGTCGGGGCTGGCGCGCATCGGCTCTTATGTGAGCTCTGCGCCCGGGGATTTTGCGAGCCTCGAGGAGGCCGAGTCCTATCTGCGCGACGTGCTCGCACCGTTCGGCGACCTGCTCGACGAGCATTGGGCGCATTTGACGTGCCACAGTGTTTCCTGGCATGAGGACCGCCAGCGCTTTGTTATGTTGTGCGATCGGGAAATCGTGCGGGCATTCCGCAACCCTTGGCACTACAGCCTGGATCTCTGGAAGTACTGGACCGCGATCAAGCTCCCGATGCTTGTGATCCGCGGCGCCGAATCCGATCTGCTGCCATCCGACCTCGCGCGGACCATGGAGCGCCGCAGCGTGTTCGCCAAGATCCATGAGATCGAGGGCTGCGGTCACGCGCCACCTCTGATGAGCGCCGAACAAATCAAGGTCGTGGCTGACTTTCTTTCCGCCAAGATGCCGGGTTGAATCCGCCGGTATTCCAGAGCGTTACGGTCGGCAAAACCATACGGAAAGTGTGACCATTCAGCGAACCCCAGCGAGCCAGGCTCTGAACCATCGTGCGAAGGAGCGAATGCTGCCTGTCGTAGCCGGTAGGGCGAAGACGGGCGAGAGGACGGATGAAATATGTATACCTGTTGCAAAGCATCGATTTTCCGGACGAGCCTTTGAGGTTTTCGGACGCCGGCAACGACGATCTGACCACACGTTCCGGCGGCCGGCGAGTGTGCCGTGGCACACGATGTGAGGGCCGGCATGTCTGCTTTCACGCAAAGTATTGGAGGGTAACCGGACGCCAGCCGGCCCGCCCTTGGGATTGACCCATTGGCCGTCATTACGGCGACGCGGCCGAAAGCCTCCCTTCCACCCCTCTCAAACAACAAGACCGCACGACTGCGGCATGCTATCGTTCCTTTCACCAGGCTGTCCTCGCATGGGAGGGACGCATGCCAGTCATTGTCGCACGTCGTGAATTGATGGCTGCGCTCGGCGCGGCGGCGGCGTGGCCGCTCGCCGCGGCGTTTGCACTTGCGCCCGCAGTGAGCCGTCCGGCGCTGGCGCAGGACTGGCCCGCCCGGCCCGTGCGCATTGTTGTCCCGTATGCGCCGGGTGGATCGACCGACACGGTCGCCCGCATCACTGCCGACCGGCTGTCGCGGATCTTGAGTCAGCAGGTGGTGATCGAGAACAAGCCGGGCGCCGGCACCAACATCGCCGCCGCGGCGGTCGCCGGCTCCGACGCTGACGGCTATACCATCTTCATTGGCAGCTCGTCGCTGGTGACGAGCCGCCTGCTCTATCGCTCGCTGCCTTACGCGCCGGACGATCTCGCGCCGGTCACGCTGGTGTGCACGTTTCCTCTCTTGCTGCTGGTGCCCAACTCATCGCCCGCGCGATCGGTCTCGGAATTCATCGGGTTCGCCGGTAACAACAAGGGCAAGATCACGTTCGCGTCGCCCGGGGTAGGGACCGCGCCGCATTTGGCGGGCGAGCTGTTCAAGCAGATGGCAGGCATCGAGATGACGCACGTACCGTATCGGGGCGACGCTCCCGCGCTCACCGATACGATCGCCGGGCGGGTCGACCTGCAGATCGGCGGCAGCGCGATGCTCGAGCAGATCAGGAGTGGCCAGGTTCGCGGACTTGCGGTGACCACTGCCAAGCGCAGCCGATTGGCGCCGGAACTGCCGAGCGTTGCGGAGGCAGGCATGCCTGGTTTCGACGTGACGGCATGGTTCGGATTTTTCGTTCCACGGAGGACTTCGCCGGCAATCGTCGATAAAATCCACATTGCTACGACCATCGCCCTGCGCGATCCGGCTCTCAAAACAAGCTTCGACAACATCAGCATGGTGGCCGTCGGCTCGACGCCGGAAGAGCTGGCTGCTCTGCTCGCGGCCGAAACGGAAAAATGGCGGCCCGTGATCAAGCAGGCTCACATCACTCTCGATTATTGAATCCGGGAGCAGGAGTGGAGCGGACGCGCGGTGGACCCAAAGATCCTGGCCGCGATCCGAGCGCGAATTGTGGTTGACATTCCCTGTCGTGGCTCGATAGCGTACTGCCATCTGGAATAAAACGTTCCGTTCAACGGAACAGTTGGCTTGATTTTCCCGATGTCGCGGAAGAGCGCCGTATTGAGGCAAGTCGAGCCTGCCGAGCAGGCGACCGGCGACCTGTCCTGCGCAAACGAGAAATCCCCGGTAATCAAGGCGCTGCGCCTGCTTGAACACCTTGCTCACAGCGATGAGCAGGTTTCACTGGCGGATCTGAGCCGGAAATTGCTGCTCCCCAAAGCGACCAGCCATCGGCTCGCCAGCATGCTCGAGCGGGACGGTATCGTTGAAAAGGATCCTGTCACGCTTCGCTATTCACTCGGGTCGCATTTTGAGAGCATCGCACTTTGCGCCCTGCGCAACGGCGCGAGCGCAAACCTGCGGCGACAGCTGATGGAACAGCTTGCCGATCGGCTCGGAGTGCGTATCAATTTTGCAGTCCTTAAATCCGGCAAGCTGATGCTTGTGGAATGGGTCGATTCGATCTCGCTCATCCGTATCGATCTCAAGCCGGGAACCCGGGTGCCGGCACACTGCAGCGCAAGCGGCAAGCTGCTTCTGGCCTTCGGTCCTGACGCCGTCCGCGAGCAATTTCTCAAGCTTGCTCCGTTCCAGGTTCTGACCAGCGCAACCATCACCAGCGCCAGAACGCTCGCCCGCGAGCTCGCCCTGATCCGGCGTCAGGGGTTCGCGGAGGACCGCCAGGAATTCCTGCCGGGCGTTTCCTGCCTGGCCGTTCCGGTCCGCAATGCGGACAGCGAAGTCGTGGCCGGGCTCGCCCTGATGGCGCCGGAGATTTCATTCCCGCTGAAGCAGGCCCGGCGTTACCTTCCCGAGCTGCAAGCCTGTGCAGATGCGATTTCGGCTGGCTACGGCTGGTCTTTATCGGAGGGAGGGCGCCGGGCCGCCAGCAGCGCAATGCAGGGGCCTGCGGCCAACATCGCGATGCGGGGCCCCCGTCGCGGCCATGCAGCGAAATCGACCGTCCAGCGGTTGGACGATCGGCGAGCGAAGCTCAAATCAAGGCAGGGCTTTCTGTGACGGTCCGCCAGCACACAGCAAGCCCGCAGCCGGTCGCGCTTGACGAACGGCTCGCCCGCCCGCGTGGCACAATCGCGCGCAACCTCGGCCACCTCGCGCTTCGATTGCTGCCGTGGGGTTTGATCCTGCTGGTTTGGCAGCTCATCACGCTCACGGGCATCGCCGGTGGCGGACTGGTCCCGAGTCCGGTCCAGGTCGGGTCAACCTTTTGGAAGCAGTTGCGCGGCGAGCAGCTTTGGCTTGATGTCTACATGTCCAGCCAGCGCGTGATACTGGGTTTAGCCTGCGGCATCATTGCCGCCGTTCCGGTCGCATTCGCCCTCGGCTGGTACAAAGCGGCGCGCAGGATCGTCGATCCGCTCATCAATTTCTTCCGCTCGCTGCCGCCGATTGCTCTCATTCCGTTGGTCATCGTCTATTTCGGAATTGGGGAGCTTGCGAAGGTCGTAATGCTGTTTTACGCGGCGTTCTTCTCCGGCGTGATCGTCATGTATGAGGGAATCGTACAGACCAATCCGCTGTTCATTCGTGTAGCACGCAGCTTCGGGGCGACGGATCGTGAAATCTTCTGGCGCGTCGTGGTACCGCTCTCGGTCCCGCATGTGCTTACCGCGTTGCGCGTGGCGCTTGGAGTGTGCTGGGCGACGCTGGTTGCTTCGGAGCTGATCGCCGCCCAGCGCGGCCTTGGCGCGGTGATCGAGAATGCTTCCAATTACTTTCAGCTCGACACGATCTACATGGGGATCATCTGCATCGGGCTCATTGCGCTCACCATGGATAGCTGCCTGCGCGCGATTTCTCTACGCCTGGTCAAATGGCAGGACAGGATCGCGTCGTGAACCGTGCCCGGATCATTCTTCAGGGTGTCTGCAAACAGTTCACAGGTCCGAATGGATCGGCGATTCCGGCAGTCGATCGCGTCTCGTTGACCGTCAACGATGGCGAGTTCATTTCCATCATCGGGCCGTCAGGCTGCGGAAAGACGACCCTGCTGAACATGATCGCCGGGTTCGAGCGGCCGAGCTCGGGCGGCATCACGCTGGACGGCAAACCGGTGACCGGGCCGGGCGCTGAACGCGGCGTTATTTTTCAGGAATATGGCGTTTTCCCCTGGCTGAACGTGCGGGACAACATTGCCTTCGGATTGTCGTTGCGGGCAAGTCGGGTCCCCTCGTCCGAGCACGAGCAGATCGTCCACCGCTACGTCGATTTGATGGGACTTCGCGGCTTTGAGAATGCCTATCCAAAGACTTTGTCAGGCGGCATGAAACAGCGGGTCGCGTTGGCGCGCGCCTATGCGGTCCGGCCCCAATTCCTGCTGATGGACGAGCCCTTCGGTGCGCTCGATGCCCAGACCCGAACGGCGATGCAGGATCTTCTGCTGCACGTCCTCGAGAGCGAGGGAAAAACCGTCATCCTGATCACTCATTCGGTCGATGAAGCGCTTTATCTTTCGTCGAAGGTTGTTGTGATCACGGCTCGTCCAGCGCGGGTCCGGGCAGTCATCTCCGTTCCATTTCCTTATCCCCGACGTGAGGAGGTTCGCCGTCAGCCGAGCTTTGCAGACCTGCAATACAGCGTCATGGAAATGGTCATGCGCGAATACGCGGCTCAGCAGCTGCAGCGGCCGGAAGTCGCCCAAAACGAGACCAGGCAAGGAGTGTTGGTATGAAAACGCGCCCGCTCAATCGCCGCAATTTCCTGTCTTCGGCTGGTGGTGGCGCGCTGGCGCTCGCGTGCGGCACGAGGACGATCTTGGCCCAGGCTCCCGATACCGTGCGGGTCGGCTATCTGCATGTGCTCAGCGTCGACGCGCATCTCTGGCTTGCAACTCACCTCGGGGCCTGGGAGCGCGAGAACCTGCGGATCGAGCCGCGTGAGTTCACAACCGGTATCGAGCTGTTTCAAGCCCTGGTCGGGGGCAGCCTCGATGTCCTCACCACCGGAGGCGTGCTGTCCAATTTCCCGGCTCGCGGGCAAGGGAAAGTGTTTTTGATCAACGATCTCGAATGGGCAACCGGCCAGATCTGGGCACATCCCGAGCAGGGGATCAACTCGCTCAAGGACCTTAAAGGCCGCCAGGTCGCCACGACGCGGGGAACCACCGCGCACGACTTGCTGCATCAAGCGCTCAAGAGCGCAGGTCTCGATTCAACCAAGGACATCGAGATCGTCAATCAAAGAATGTCAGATGCGGTTACCGCATTCATCGCTGGTGCGGTGCCGGCAGTTGCCCTTTGGGTGCCGTTCAACGGTCCGATCCGGGCAAAGTCGCCAACCGCAAAGATGCTGGTCGATGGCTCGGCATTTCCCAGCGCAACCATCGTGGACGGCTGGGCGGCTCGCAATGACTTCCATGAGAAAAAGAAGGACATCCTGAAGCGGTTTATCCGTGCCTGGGTTCCAGCCAATGACCTGATCAACAACGATCCAAAACAGGCGCTGCAGATTCTCGGGACCAAGTTTTATTCCAAGCTCTCGGGTTCGGAAGTGGAAGAAATGTACAACGTGACGCGATGGTACCCGACCAGGGAATGGGCGCAATTCTACCGCGATGGCAGCGCTGCCAAGTGGCTCAATCAGGTAACCAATTTCAACGTCGAGGTCGGGGCGATTCAGAACCCGATCATGGCCGAGCAATATTTCGATCCGAGCCTCTTTCTCGACGTGGTCAACGCGGCTGCGAATTGAGACTTGGGTACAGTTTAGGCGGGACGTGCCGTGGAATTGAGCCATGAAGACGTAAAAAAGATTCTGGAGATCATCGATGCGTCGGAGCATCTCCAGGAGCTCGAGCTGGTCCATGGAGGATTTCGGCTGCACGTCCGCCGCGGTGCCGCAGGGGCGGCACCGACCGAGGAGCGGGCGATCTCGCCTGCGGCGCCAGAGCCGATGGCCCCAACCAGCGCGCCGCCCTCCCCCGCAAAGCTCGCCGTCGAGCCTGCGCTTGGAGAACGAGAGATTGCGATCAGGGCGCCCATGCTCGGCACGTTTTATCGCTCGCCTGCCCCGGGTGAACCGCCGTTCGTCGAGATCGGCAAGCGCGTGCAGGCGGACGATACCGTCTGCCTGATCGAAGTGATGAAGTTGTTCAGCTCCATCAAGGCCGGCGTGGACGGGGTCGTGACGCGCATCCTGGTGGAGAATGGAGCGATGGTTGAGTTCAATCAAATGCTGATCGTGATTACGACCTCCCAGTAGAGTTGCAACATCGATGTCCGGAATTGCGCGTCTGCTCGTGGCAAACCGCGGTGAAATAGCCGTGCGCATCGTCCGAGCGTGCAAGCGACTGGGAATCGAGACCGTTGTGGCGGTTTCCGAGGCCGACCAAAATAGTCTTGCAGCGCAGATGGCGTGGCGGGCAGTCTGCATAGGACCGGCAGCCGCGGGCCAGAGTTATTTGAAGGCGGAGACGTTGGTCGCGGCAGCACTGGGCACCGGTTGTCAGGCGATTCATCCCGGATACGGCTTTCTCTCGGAACGACCCGCGTTTGCGCGGATGTGCGAGCAGGCGGGCTTGTCGTTCGTCGGCCCGCTTCCGGAATCGATAGAGGCCATGGGTGAAAAGCTCGCCGCAGTCGGGATCGCGGAGCGGGCAGGCGTTCCACGAGTGCCGGGATCGGACCGAATCGAAACCATCGAGGACGCGCGTCACGCGGCAGATCGCATCGGTTTCCCGCTGCTGATCAAGGCAAATGCCGGCGGCGGAGGGCGGGGCATGCGATTGGTGCATGCAGCACGCGACCTCGCTGGCGCAATCGAATCGGCCGCTTCCGAGGCGAGAGCGGCATTCGGCGATCCGGCGCTGTATATCGAAAAATTCATTTCGCGAGCTCGTCACGTCGAAGTGCAGGTCCTCGGCGATGGAAAGGGCCATATCGTGCATCTGGGGGAGCGCGACTGCTCTACCCAGCGTCGTTACCAGAAGCTCATCGAGGAGGCGCCATCTCCTGCAATCGACGATCAGCTTCGTCATCGGATGACCGAGGCGGCGGTGCGTCTCGCGACTCAGGTGGCGTATCGCAGTGCCGGGACGGTGGAGTTCGTATACGACCCGGAGAGCCGGAATTTTTATTTCCTGGAAATGAATACCCGCATCCAGGTGGAGCATCCGGTCACGGAGATGGTGACCGGCCGGGATTTGGTAGTCGAGCAGATCCGTATCGCCGGCGGCGAACCGATCTCATTCACGCAGGAGGATATTGAGCTGCGCGGACACGCGATCGAGTGCCGCATCAACGCCGAGGATCCGGCGCGCAGTTTTATGCCTTGCCCGGGATGCATCGAGGTCTGGAATCCTCCCCAGGAAAACGATTGCCTCAGAATCGATACGCACTCCTATCCCGGATACGTCGTGCCGCCCTATTACGATTCGCTCCTGGCGAAGCTGATCGTGCACGCGCCGGATCGCAGCCGCGCCATTCGGTCGATGGGCGAAGCGCTTGCTCGCTTCGGCATTTCGGGCGTGGCAACAACAATTCCCTTTCACCGCGCGATCCTGGCACACAAGGATTTCCGCGATGGCGCGATCCATACGCGATGGGTGGATCAGGAATTCATGCCGGCAATACCGCCATCTGCTTCGGTTGCCGCGCCGCTTCCAGCTCAAGCGGCGCCGGGGTGAGGCCGTGTCGAACCCGCAACCCGCTGGAAGAGTGGCAATCGTGACCGGGGGCGCCGGCAGCCTTGGGCGCGCCATTTCGTGCCGTCTCGCCGCCGGTGGTTGCAAGCTCGTCATTGCCGATTGCGACGCCGTTGCGGCTCGCGAAGTCGAGTCGAAAATCAAGCAGCAGGGCGGTCACGCCTTGGCGGTCAGCACTGATGTCACTTCTTCGCAATCGCTGCAGCAGATGGTCGACGCGGCGCTCACGGCCTTCGGACGGATTGATTACCTCGTCAATAACGCCGGATTGCTGGGGCCCATCAAGCCGATCTGGGAGATTCCCGACGCCGAGATCGATCGCGTCTACAGCGTGAATGTCCGGGCTGTGTTTGCCTGCACGCGAATTGCGGTCCAGCACATGATGGCGCGACGAGATGGCGCGATCGTCACAATCGCCTCGGTTGCCGGGAAGGATGGACCAAAGGACATGTCGATCTATGCATCGTCCAAGGCCGCCGTCATTGCGTTTACCAAATCCTGGGCCAAGGAGCTGGCGCCGTTCGGCATACGGGTCAACTGCATCTCGCCGGCCCTGATCGAGGACACCGGCATGCAGAACGAGATGCCCGATTGGTTCAGGAGCGATTCGGTTTCCCGCATCCCGATGGGACGCGCCGCACGAGCCGATGAAGTCGCAAACGTCGTCCGGTTCCTCCTCTCCGACGACGCAAGCTTCGTGACCGCGGCCTGTTATGACGTGAGTGGCGGCCGTGCCAGCTACTGAGTCGAGCACAAATCTCCCGCACGCCGAGGCGGTGCGCGCATTGCATGATCTGACCGGCCGCGTGGCGCTGATCACAGGCGGCGGCTCGGGGCTCGGACGCGCCATGGCCTGGGGGCTCGCGTGCCACGGCGCGGAAATCATTATCGTTGATCGCGACCAATCGAGCGGTGCTGCCGCGGCCAACTGGATTGCGGGCGGGAGCGGCCGGCGCGCGGTCAGCTTGAGCGCGGACGTAAGCCAGGAAATGGAGGTGAACAAGGTCTGCCGCGAAGCGCTCGAGGCGATCGGCTGCGTGGATATCCTCGTCAACAACGCCGGCCATAACATCCGAAAGCCGCTGGTCGAATATTCGACCGCCGAGTTCGATTCGCTGCACGCGGTTCACGTGCGCGGCGCGTTCCTTTTTTGCCGGGCGCTCGCGCCGCACATGCGGGATCGGCGCCGCGGGTCAATCATCAATATTGCATCGATGCTGGGGCAGGTCGGCGCGCCGAATGTCGGTGCCTATGCGGCTGCGAAGGCAGCAGTCGCGCAGCTCAGCCGGGTGCTCGCGCTGGAAATGGCGGTGGACGGCGTTCGCGTGAACGCAATTGCGCCCGGCTACATCGACACGCCACTCACGCGTCAGCATACGCCGGAGATACGGGAAAGGATTTGCAGCACCACGCCGCTGAGGCGTTACGGCGAGCCGCATGAGCTCATCGGACCCGTGCTGTTCCTCGCCTCGGATGCATCGGCCTTTGTCACAGGCAGCGTCCTGACCGTCGACGGCGGCTGGACCGCGCAATGAGGGATGACCGGATGCAGGACCGTGAGGCTGCCACTGGACTGGAAGCGGCCCATGAGTTGCGGCGGCAACCGGAAATGCCGCTGCCGACAGATATTGCCGTTGTGGATCAGACGTTACGCGATGCCCATCAGTGCCTCTGGGCAACCCGTATGACGACCGCGCACATGCTGCCGGTAGCAGAGATGATGGATCGCATCGGATTTCAGCGCATCGAAGTGATCGCCGCGATCCAATTCGACGTCTGCGTTCGCTTCCTCAAGGAGAATCCCTGGGAACGGGTACGCTTGATGCGCCAGCGGATCACCCGCACGCCACTGAGCTCATTCCTGCGGTCGAAGAACATCGTCAGCTTCGATTTCGTACCGGATGACATCGTCGCTCTGTGGGTCGAAAGGCTTGTCGCCAACGGGGTCCGGGAGATCGGCTCGTTCGACGGTCTTAACGACGTCGACAACATGCTCGTTGCCCTCGACGTCGCCCGCAAGCTCGGTGCGCGCACCATTGGTGCGCTGTCATACTGCCTGTCTCCGGTGCACACCGATGCGCTTTATGTGCAGACCGCCAGGGCATTGGTGGAGCGCGGCAAGGTCGACGCCATCTGGATCAAGGACGCCGGCGGGCTGCTTACGGTCGACCGCGTGCGCACGCTGGTTCCGGCCATTCGCAAGGTCGTCGGCCGAACTCCCATCGAGCTGCACAGCCACTGCCTGACCGGGATAGCGCCGCTCGTCTACATCGAAGGGGTGCAGGCCGGGGCCGACAGCATTCATACCTCGATTGCGCCGCTCGCAAACGGCGCAGCGCAGCCCTCGATGCAGTCCATGGCAAGAAATTTGCGCGAGCTTGGATTCCGGGTCAACGTGGACGACGAGCTGGTAGACAAGGTCGGCGAGCACTTTCGTCGCATCGCCGAGCAGGAGAGCAAGCCGACAGGGCAGATCCTGGAATACGACGCCTTTCACTATGAGCACCAGATCCCCGGCGGGATGTTGAGCAATTTTCGGGTCCAGCTCGCCGAGCTTGGGCTCTCGCATAAATTTCAGGAGCTGCTCGAGGAATGCGCCCGTGTGCGCAAGGAGCTCGGCTATCCGATTATGATCACGCCATTTGCGCAGTTCGTCGGCATTCAGGCGGTGCTTAATGTCGTGCACGGTGAGCGCTATCGACATGTTCCTAACGAGGTCAAGAAATACGCTCTGGGATATTACGGCAAGCTGCTGGCGCCGATCGACCCTGACGTGCTCGATCGTATCGTGGCCAACGGCTCGCCGCACATCGCGCTCAAGCCCGCGCCGCTGCCGCCTGCGCTTGCAAGATTACGCAAGCAATATTCGAACGCCAGCGACGACGAGCGTGCGCTGCGGATCATGTTCGCCGGAACGCAGGTCGACGAAATGCTGGCCGCAGGCCCGATGCGGACGGAGTATTTCTTCGAAAAGCCGCTGGTGAGGCTCGTGCGCGAGCTTGCATCCCGCAAGATCGCCCGCGTGCATTTCAGTGCAGCAGCCAAAACCTAAAGCAGCGCGAGCTTTCGGAGATCGTCATGGCGCAAGAGGACGACTTTCGAGGAACAATCGGAAGAACATTCCGCGACTCGCTCCCCTCATGGCCACAGCCGGTGCAACCGCCGTCGGAAGCACCGAATATCGTGTTCATCGTTCTCGACGATGTCGGATTCTCCGACCTTGGCTGCTACGGATCCGAGATCTCGACGCCGCGCATAGATGCGCTCGCCTCGAACGGCGTCCGTTATACGAGCTTTCACGTCACTTCGATGTGCTCGCCGACACGGGCGTGCCTGCTGACCGGGCGCAATGCGCATGCGGTGGGAATGGGAATCATTGCCGAATGGTCAAGCGGATTTCCGGGCTATCGGGGAAGAGTAACAAACAGAGCGGCGATGATCCCCGAAGTGCTTCGGGATCACGGCTATTCCGCCTACGCAGTCGGCAAATGGCATTTGACCAACATTGCGGATTATGGCGCCGCGGGCCCGCATCGGGATTGGCCGCTCAGTCGCGGCTTTGCCCGCTGGTACGGATTCCACGGCGCTCTCACGGATCAATGGAATCCGGAGCTCTACCGCGACAATCGCCCGATCCGCCTTGAGCCGCGCGGCGATTATCATCTCAGCAACGATCTCGTGGACCACGCCATCGCCGATATCCGCGACCACGCAACTTCGGCGCCGCAACGTCCGTTCCTGCTCTACCTCGCCTTCGGCGCATGCCATTGGCCGCATCATGTCCCGCGGCCCTACATCGAGAAATATCGCGGCCGCTATCGGGTCGGCTGGGACGCGATCCGCACCGAACGCCTCGACCGGCAAAAGGCTCTCGGGGTTGTTCCGCGCGGTACACGTCTTGCTCCTCTCAATCCTGGGGTCAGCTCGTGGGAGGCGCTTGATGGCAATGTTCGCCGGTTGTGCGAGCGCCTGCAGGAGACCTACGCGGGGTTTCTCGAGCATACCGATTGCGAGATCGGCCGTCTGATCGATCAGCTCGACTGGCTTGGATGTCTCGACAACACGCTCATTGTCCTTCTCTCTGATAACGGCGCGAGCGCCGAGGGGGGACCGACCGGCGCAATCAACCTGCGCAAGCATATGGTCTACGAGGAAGAGCTTCCCGAAATCGGATTGTCCCGCCTCGATGATATCGGCGGCGAGCGGTCGTTCAATCATTATCCGACCGGTTGGGCCCAGGCGTCCAATACGCCTTTGAAATGGTACAAGAAGGACACCCATGGCGGCGGCATCCGGGCGCCGCTGATCGTGCATTGGCCGCAGCGCATCAAGTCCGCGGGCGCGATCCGACCCCAATTCCATCATGTGATCGATGTTGCTCCTACGCTCTACGAGGTGCTGGGGATCGAGGTGCCCACCCAATATCAGGGCGTTCCGCAGCTGCCGATCCATGGCATAAGCATGGCGTATACCTTCAACTCCGATGCCCCGACCCGAAAGGACATGCAGCATTTCGAGCTGCTCGGCGATCGCGCAATCTGGTATCGCGGCTGGAAGGCCGTCGCGCGTCATCCGAAAGGTACGGATTTCGAAGCCGACCAGTGGGAACTCTATCATCTCGATGACGACTTTGCGGAAATCGACGATCTGGCTGCGCAGCAGCCCGACAAATTGCGGGAGATGGTCGAGCTGTGGTGGTCGGAAGCCGGCAAATACAATGTGCTGCCGCTTGACGATCGCGATTGGGAGCGGGCCGCCGAACGGCTGCGGATGAATCAGCAGACCCGGTATGAATTTGTGGCCGACATGGCGCGCATAGATCGGCTGTCCGCGCCGGATATCAGTGACCGCAGCTATGTGGTCGCGGCCGAGTTCGAGCAGACAACGCCGGGCGCGAGCGGCGTGCTGCTGGCGTGGGGCAGCAGGTTCGCGGGTTTCGTCCTCTACATCAAGGACTGCGAGCTTTGCTACGAATACGTTTATTCCGAATCACTTGCGCACAAGCTGCGCGCTCCGTTCCGCAGACAGGCCGGAAAGGCACGCGTCGAGCTCAGGTTCGACCATGCAGCCGATCGCAGTGCTCGCGCCTCGCTGTGGATCGATGGGCAAGCCGCAGGCGCGGTGGAGATCCCACGAACCTGGCCGACGCACGGAACGACCGCAGGCCTCAACTGCGGGCAGGATGCCGGTGCGCCGGTGAGCGATGCATATGAACGCCCGTTCCGCTTCACCGGCCGATCTCTGCGGGTCACAGTCGAACTGGACGGCCGGCTCAATGACGCCGCCAAAGCGGCATATCAGACCGTGCTGAGGGAGCAATGAGCATTGGGGCATTTGACCGCGTGCTCGACGGAAAGGTTGCGGTGATTACCGGAGCGGGACGCGGAATCGGCAGGGCCATCGCCATCGCCTACGCTCAGGCTGGAGCAAGCGTGGTCTGCTCGGCGCGATCGGAAACGCAGATCAATGCGACCGCCGAGACGATCACGCGTCAAGGCGGCCGCGGCACCCATTGCGTTGCGGACGTCACCGACGCCGCGAGCACCGCCGGCCTGTTCGCCCATGCCGTAAAGGTCTTCGGCGGAGTTGATATCGTCACCGCAAATGCAGGCATTCCCGGCGAGAACTCTCCGCTGGAATCGACCGACCCCGACAGCTGGCGCAATACCATCGAAGTCAATCTCATCGGCGGTTATCACACGGCACGGGCCGCAATCCCGGCACTGAGTCAACGTGGGGAGGGCAAGATCATCTTCATAGGGTCCGGCATGGGACACCGCGGCGCCCCCTCGCGCTCCGCCTATTGCGTCTCCAAGGCCGGTCTGTGGATGCTCGTGCGCGTGCTGGCGCAGGAACTCGCTCCGCTCGGCATCTGCGTCAACGAGCTTGTGCCGGGGCCGGTGAAAACCGGGTTCATCAGCGGGCGCGAGGAAACCCTGCGCGCCGCCACCGGCGGAGGCGAGTGGCTCAAGCATCCGGAGGATGTGGCACCGCTAGCGGTATTCCTCGCATCTCAGCCGCGCGACGGGCCGACCGGTCAAAGCTTCAGCCTCGCGCGGCGCGAGCTGTAAAATTCTCAGGAGCCGTGTCGTGGTGACAAACGAAGCCGATCTGGGTTCAGTACAAGATCTGCGCGCCGAACAGAGAGCACAGGCGACTGCTTTAGCGCTCTCGCCGGGCGCTGGCGCATGGCAGAGGCGATTGAGCGGCGTTCTGGTTGGTCTCGGATGGAATGCGCTCGTCCTCCTCGTCGTCCTTGCCGGATGGCAAATCCTGACGATCCTGATCAATTCACGTTTCTTTCCAGGTCCGCTCGGGATCCTGCGGGCCTTTCTCGATCTCGCCGTGAACGGGGATACCGGCGGCCGCACCTTGTGGGAACACGCGTGGGCCAGCGTTCAGCGAGTGCTCGTCGGGTTCGGCTTGGCCGTCATGGCAGGGGTTCCGCTCGGGCTGCTGATGGGACTTTATCCGCGCGCATACACCAACAGCCGGATCGTCCTGGAGCCGTTTCGATTCATTCCTCCCATCGCCTGGATTCCCCTGGCCATCATCTTTTTCTCCGGTATGACGCGGTTCGCATTTCTGATCTTCCTCGGGGCGTTCTTTCCGGTATTTACGGCCGCGCTCGTGGGGGTGTCGCGAGTCGAGCTGATTCATCGCAAAGTCGGCCTCGTCCACGGCGCGAGCAAGCGGTGGATCCTGATGCACGTCGTCATCCCCACCGTGCTGCCCGATATCCTGGGTGGCATGCGCGTCGGCCTCGGCGCCGCCTGGCTGACCATCGTCGCCGCAGAGCTTGCGGGAGGCATTTCGCTTGGGCTCGGCCGAATGATGAGCAACTATGCCGAGCTTGTTCAAGTACCGCAGGTCATCGTGGGCATGGTTTTGATCGGCGTTCTCGGATTGCTCATGAACGAGGTGCTGCTGCTGGCCGAAAAGCGGCTGTTCCGATGGCGCTGGCAGGTGACACTGTGATCGGCCGCAGCAGGTTGGGTCGAGCTCTAACGAGACCCGACAGCGTACGGCGCGCCAGGTTGGGTCTCGCAAGTGCTCGACCCAACCCACTGATAAGATTAGGATGCAATGCGGGCGCTCGATAAGGTCATCGTGGATGTGACGCATCGGTACGGCCATTTGCTGGTGCACGATGGGCTGCGCTTCTCGGTGCTTAAGAACGAATTCCTGTGCATGTGCGGGCCGTCGGGGTGCGGCAAGACCACCTTGTTGGACATCCTGGCCGGAATTCTTGCTCCCAGCGAAGGGAATGTCCTCATCGACGGGCGTCCAGTCGATCCAAAGCGAGACAACATTTCCTTTGTCTTCCAGGAGCCTTCGACGTTTCCCTGGCTCAATGTCTGGGACAACGTTGCTACCGGGTTGCGAATCAAGGGCATGACCGGGGGGGAGCTGCGACGCCGGGTTGATGAGATTATCGATATCGTCCATCTTCGCGATTTCGTGCACTATTATCCGCACCAGATTTCCGGGGGGATGAAGCAGCGCGTGGCTATTGCCCGGGCCTTCGCCACGGATGCCGATCTGATCCTCATGGACGAGCCGTTCGTAAGTCTCGATCAGCCGACGCGGGAGCGCATGCAGCGTGAAGTCCTGCAGACATGGGAACGCCGCCGGCACACGGTGGTGTTCGTCACCCACAATCTCGAGGAGGCGGTGTTTCTTGGGGATCGCGTGATTGTGCTCTCCGCCAAGCCGGCTCGCATAGCGGCGGACGTGCCGGTGCAACTATCGCGACCGCGCGATCCGCTCTCTCCCGAGTTCACCAGAATCCGTGCGCAGTGCGCCGCGATCTTGCACTCACTCGACCGAGCGATGTCCGCCTCGCAGCCAGATCGCCGAATGGCAGCGGGCGAATAGACCGCAGATAATCCAAGGAGCCAGGGAGGAATCGATGCAAACGCGCAGATCGTTCTCAAAGGCAGTTGCCGCCGGCGTAGTCACCGCCGCGATTGTACCGATGCCATCTACTAGACGTTTGATGGCTGCTGGTTCGGTTACGACCGTGCGCCTCGCCGACCAGCCGGGCGCGGAGGTCGATTATGCCGCGGTCTGGATTGCCGAGGGGCTCGGCTATCTCGAAGAGGAAGGCATCAAGATCGATCGGCGCAGCTATGCCAATGGACCGGCAGCAATGTTGGATTTTCCGAGTGGCTCGATCGATGCCGTCATGGCTGCGATCGTTCCTTTCATGCAGTTTGCCGCGGGCGGTGGTCAGTTCAAGCTGATCATGTCGCTCACGAAAGGAAACGCGCCTCTGGTCGGCTTGCAAAAATTCAAATCGTATAAGGATCTGGATGGTCAAAATATCGGCTCGCCGGGTATCGGCACGGTCCACGACGCCGTTCTCGGTTATGTCGAAGAGACGCAGGGCATCAAGCTGCGGCATATCTACGGCAAGATCACCGATTTTGCCGTGATGACCGAAAAGGGAGAGATCAACGGATTTATTGGTTGGGAGCCAGCCTCGGCGGCGGCAATCGCTCAGAACCCGGCGCTGCACTACATCGCCCAGTTGCCGCCTATCCCGCACATGGAAAGCCTCGGCCTGGTCTTTCAACCCAAAATCGCTGCGGAAAACCCGGACTTGATCGTCCGCTTCGTGCGAGCCACGCTGCGCGGGATCGATTTCATCAAAAAGAGCTCGAAAGAGAAGACTGCAGAGCTGATAGCGAAGAAGATGAACGACACAAAAGCGATTCCGGTTGTCGTCAATGCTCTTGGTTCGGTGGAGTTGACGGACCCACGGCTCGATATGCCGTCCACCCGGATTTTGCTCAAGACCATCGCGAAGCAGGGCAAGATACCTGCGGATCTCGTCACGGATGTGGACGGATGGATGGGCAAGTATCTGGACTACAGCTTCCTCGACAAGGCCGAGGGACGCTGAGTCTTTGGGAGCATCAGGTTCGCGCCGGCTCGCGCCAAAATCCCCCCATGAACCGCCATCGACGCCGCGCTGTCGCCAAACTTGGTGGGGTAAAGGGCAATCCGGCTACCGCGGGAGTTCCGCCCGCCGTTGCGGCGCTGTTCGGCGCAGCCGTCGCGCACCACCAGGCGGGCAGATTGGCCGAAGCGGAGGCGTGTTGTCGGCGCGTGCTGGTAGCTGAGCCCAGCCACGCGGATGCCATGCATCTGCTGGGGGTAATCGCCTTGCAAGTGGGGCGCCATGATGTGGCGGTCGATCTGATCCGCCGCGCCATCCGTCTCAACGCAAGCAATCCGAACTACTTCTCCGACCTCGGCAATGCCTGCTTCGCCCAGGGCAATCTCGAGGCGGCGGTCGCCGCATGTCGCGAGGTGATCCGGTTGGCACCCGATGACGCCGCCACGCATTGCAATCTGGGCACTGCACTCTCCCGCTTGGGCAAGCTCGACGGGGCCGTCGCGGCGTATCACGAGGCACTGCGGATCAAGCCCGACTACGCCAAGGCTCATGGCTGCCTCGGCACCGCACTCTATGAGCAAAGCAAGCATGAAGCCGCGGTCGCAGCCTATCGGGTGGCTCTGCGCATCAATCCCGAAGACGCCACCACGCATTGCAATCTTGGCACTGCACTCTCCCAGTTGGGCAAGCTCGACGAGGCCGTCGCGGCGTATCACGAGGCGCTGCGGATCAAGCCCGACTACGCCAAGGCGCATCGCTTCCTCGGCACTGCACTCTATGACCAAGGCAAGCACGAAGCCGCGGTCGCAGCCTGTCGGGTGGCTCTGCGCATCAATCCCGATGACGCCACCGCGCATTGCAATCTTGGCGCGGCACTCGCTGGCCAGGGCAAGCTCAGGGAAGCTGTCGCCGCCTTTGGTGAGGCCCTGAGGCTGAAGCAGGATTATGCCGAGGCCGGCAGCGCCCTGTTATTCTGCCTCAACTACGATGAACGGTGCTCGAACGCCGAGCTCTTCGAGGCGCATCGAGCATGGGACCAACGACACGGCCGCACGGCACCATGGCCGGCGACCTATGCCAATGACCGCGCGACGCAGAGGCGGCTGAAGGTCGGCTATCTGTCCCCCGATTTTCGCGAGCATTCGGTGGCGTTTTTTCTGGAGCCGCTGCTGAAGCACCATCACCGAAAGGAATTCGAGCTGTTCTGCTATGCAGAGGTGGATCGGCCGGATGCCGTGACGGAGCGCTTCAAGGGATTTGCCGATCATTGGCTGGTCACGGTCGGGATGTCCGACGCCGCGCTGGCCGAGCGAATCCGACACGATAGCATCGACATTCTGGTGGATTCGGCAGGCCATACGGCAAAGAACCGGCTTCCCGTGTTCACCCGCAAACCATCGCCCGTGCAGGTGACGTGGCTGGGCTATCCCAACACGACGGGCCTTGCGGCGATCGACTACCGGCTGGTCGATGCGGTGACCGATCCCGAAGGCGAGGCTGACGCCTTCGCGAGCGAAACCCTGGTACGGCTCGCGAACTGCTTTCTTTGCTACGGCAGGCCGAATGATGCGACCGTACCGGCGCCACCGCCGTGCCGCACGGCCGGCACCGTCACCTTCGGTTCCTTCAACAATGCGACCAAGCTGTCAGCTGCTACCCTTGACGTCTGGGCGACCTTGCTGGCTCAGCTACCCGACGCGCGCTTGCTGCTGAAAGGCCGATCGTTTGCGGATAGCGCGTTCCGCGCTGCATTTCTGCAAGCTTTGACGCAACGGGGGGTGTCCGCGGACCGCGTCGAGCTCTTGCCCTGGCTGCCGAATCGGGCCGCGCATCTCGCGCTCTACGATCGGATCGATATTGCGCTCGACCCGTTTCCCTACAACGGCGCTACCACCACCTGCGAGGCGCTGTGGATGGGCGTGCCCGTGGTGACGCTGCGGGGTGACCGCCATGCCGGCCGGGTCGGCGCCAGTCTTCTCACCCAAGTTCAGCTGCCGGATTTGATTGCAGGGACCCTCGCCGAATATGTGGAGATCGCGGCCGCGTTGGCACACAATCCCGCCCGGCTCAGCGACTTGCGCTCATCGTTGCGATCGCGCGTGGCGGCGTCTCCCTTATGCGATGCTCCGGCATTTGCTCGCAACGTCGAAAGCGCCTACCGGGCCATGTGGCGGCGCTGGGTTGCGAACAATAGCGAGACCCAGGATCGGACTTCGGCACCTTCCCCTGACAGTTCGGTATAGAGCTGCAACGCGGCCAGTGTTGCCCGCAACGGAGGATTAATGGCGTACGGACCAAATCTACTCGACTTGTTTCATCAAACCGGTCTAATGGCCGGAAAAATCCTTAAAGGCGCGCATCCAGGTGATCTGCCGGTCCAGACACCTACGAAGTTTGAATTCGTGCTAAATTTGAGAACTGCCAAAGAATTTGGTATTAACATTCCAACCTCGCTGCTGCTGCGTGCAACTGATACAATTGAATGAAAAGCGTCCGTCCTAGCCTACGAGGGATCGAGTAAACGAATAGGTTTTCTGCACCGCCGTGCGTCCGAAGTTGGCGAAAGCTGACGTGGGTGCACCCAAGGGTGCACACGACAATGAAACAGGGCACGAAAATCAATCTCACCCGTCAGGTCATCCTGCGCGCGCTGCGCCGGAATGACGAGCTGCTGCAAAAGCACGCGGTTCGCAGAATTGCGCTCTTCGGGTCCTATGCCACTGGCAGGCAGAATAGAAAGAGCGACCTTGATTTTCTGGTCGATTTCGAGCGGCCAACCTATGACAATCTCCTCGGTCTCTCAAAAGATCTGGAGCGGCTGTTCGGGAGGAAAGTGGATATCCTCACGCCGCAGGGTTTGGAGAGCATCCGCGTGAAAGGCATCGCGGAGAGCATCCGCAAGACTCTGGCCTATGTCTAAGCGAAGAGACACAGACCTTGTGGAGGACATTAACGAGGCGATCGCACGCATTGAGCGCTACACTGCCGGGCTCACGCTGAACGCGTTTCTCGCCGATACTAAGATCACAAAGGGGCGAACATGCTGACGCGAATTTTCCTTGCCGTTTTCGGACTGTGCCTCGCAATCGTCGCAACCGCACTGGCGCAGAATTATCCGACCAAGCCCATGACCATGGTCATTCCCTTCGCGGCCGGCGGCCCGACCGATGTTCTTGGCAGGATCGTGGCGCAGCGCATGAGCGAGGTTCTCGGGCAGCAGGTGGTGGTCGAGAACGTGGGCGGCGCCGGCGGCATGACCGGATCGAAGCGGGTCGCCGACGCTGCGCCCGACGGCTACACCTTCGTGCTCGGCACCGTCGGAACCCACGCGCAGGGCCAAAGTCTCTACAAGAGACCGCTCTACGATGCCGTGAGCGATTTCAGCCCGGTTGCGCTCATTGCCGAAATCCCGATCGTGCTCATCGTCCGCAAGGATCTGCCGGTCAGCAATCTTGCGGAGTTCGTTGCCTATGCGAAGGCCAATCAGGGCAAAATGCAATACGGCTCGGCGGGCGCGGGTTCCGCCACGCATCTCGGCTGCGTCCTGCTCAACTATCTCATTGGGATTGATATCACGCACGTGCCCTATCGCGGCACCGGTCCCGCAATGCAAGACCTGCAAGGCGGGCGCATCGACTATCTGTGCGAGATCATCAGCACCGCCAAGCCGCAGATCGACGGCGGTACCGTCAAGGCAATCGCCATCATGACCAAGGAGCGGTCGAAAGCGCTTCCGAACGTGCCGACCGCGCTTGAGCAGGGGATCCCGAAGCTCGAAGCCTACACCTGGAACGCCATTTTCCTGCCCAAGGATGCCGCCTCCGACGTCGTCAAAAGGCTGCACGACGCGACCCTCGAAGCAATGAAGACGCCCATGGTGAGAGAGCGCCTGGAAGGACTAGGTGCGGTGATCGTCCCGGAGGATCGCGCAAGCTCCCAATATCTTGCCCAATTCGTCAAAAGCGAGATCGAGAAATGGGCCGCACCCATCAAGGCGAGCGGCGTGAGCGTGGAATGATTATTCCCGGGCTGAGGACGGCGGCATGAAGGTCCCGCCGTTCGCGCGCGCCGTCGGCGCGCTCACGCCCAGGAGGCGAAGGACCAATCGGCGGGATGTGCGAACCGCGATGCGCCGACCTACAACGCCAGCGTCATTTGCGGATCGACGTTGGCCGAACCGGCACACAGCGAGGAGATCGATACGCCGATGAGACGAACTCGTTTGCGCATCGGAAACTGAGCGGCAAGCAGCTCTGCGCTGATCGATGCCAGGGTCGAGTGATCGCAAACCGGGGTGGCACGTGACCGGCTCCGGGTAATGATCTGGAAATCCGCGAACTTCACCTTGAGCGTCACGGTTCGTCCCCGCACGCCCGTGCTGTCGCAATAGCGCCAGACCTTGTCGATGAGGGGAGCAAGCTCGGCCTTCATCTCATCGAGGCTTGTGAGATCGCGCGCAAACGTGTTCTCCGCTCCGACCGATTTGCGCATGCGATTTGCGAGGACCGGCCGGTGATCAATGCCCCGGCATATGCAGTAGAAATGCGCGCCTGCCTTTCCGAAATGCTTGAGCAGGAAGGCTTCGTCCTTCGCTCTGAGATCGAGCCCGCAGAAGATCCCGATTTGCTTCATCTTTGCCGCGGTGGCCGGGCCGACGCCGTGAAACCGCTCGACCGGCAGCG
>Ga0306926_10000489_pt1 | contig 36874 bp, 40 predicted proteins | sample flu12Cox44000178_FD_203759 | JGI IMG/M metagenome (GOLD analysis project Ga0306926, IMG submission 203759) | Lab enrichment of tropical soil microbial communities from Luquillo Experimental Forest, Puerto Rico - flux8day.12C.oxic.44.000.178 (v2)... | ecosystem: Environmental > Terrestrial >...
AATGGTGGGCGCTGTAGGGATTGAACCTACGACCTCTCCCGTGTGAAGGGAACGCTCTCCCGCTGAGCTAAGCGCCCGACATATGGATTTAAGGTGCGGTGCTTTCGGGTGTCAAGAAATCTAGTTGGTCGGGGCGACCCGCGAGGCGCTCGATTGCAGCGCGCGAATGCGATCGGCCAGCGTGTTTCTGTTCTCCGCAGCGGTGTCGCCGTTTTGCGTCCCGGCCTGCTCGTGGGCAGCGAGGGCAGCGCCGGCAGCGCGGCCGTCGCCCGAAGCCTCGACCAGCATGGATTCAATCGGCGAGCCGGGGCCCTCCAGCGCCGCCGTCAGTCGCGCCACTTCGGCGGCGACATCATTGATACGCTCGCGCAATAGTGCGTTCTCGACGCGCTCGGCCGCCCAAGTCGATTCGGCATCACGTTTCATCGTGCCGATCTCGCGTTGCAATTTATTGCGGTCCTCGATAGCGACGGCAAGCTGCGCTTCGAGCTGGGTGATTTCGGAACGGAAGCGGTCGACCGCGCTGTTGGAGCGGTTTCCGGTCGCCGCCAGCTCGCTGCGCAGATCGGCTTCGGTCTTAACCGCGGCTTCGAGTTCGGAGCGCGTCCGGTCGAGCTGGTAATCGCGCTCGGCGAGCAGTCGGCCTTGGTCGGCGAGGCGCGTCTCGAGCTCATGAACGCGGCGGTTGAGCACTTCGGCCTCGGTTTGCTGGACGAACAGCTGGCGCTCGAGCTCGCTGACGCGAGTTCCGAGATCGCCGACTCTGGCACGCGCCTCCGTCAGTTCCTTGCCAGCGACTGCGGCATCGGACCGTTCGCGCTCGAGGCGATGCTCGGTTTCGGCCACCGCCCGCTCATAATCGGCGACGCTTGCTCTGAGGGCTTCGACCTGGGCACGGAGCGCCGAGATTTCACCGCGCTGATTGTCGGCAACCAGCGATCGTTCGCCAAGGTCGCCCAGCAGCTTGCTCAAATCGGTTTCTTTGTCGGCGAGCTGTCGCTCGGCGTCGCGCAGCCCGCCCGATTTGATCTGGAACTCCTCCTCGGTGGCGCGCAGCTGATCGCGCAGCGTCTTATCGCGCGCCTCGAGCGCGAAAATTGTGGCGGTTTTCTCGCCCAGCTCTTTCTTGAGCTGATTGATGGCGTCGGTCTTCTTGCCAAGTTCGGCGAGCTGCGTGGTGGTTTTCGCCTTCATCTTCTCGACGCTCATTTCGAGCCGTCGAGTCGACATGGCGAATTCGGCGCGGAGCTGATCCTTGTCGGCGCGGATTTCGGCGATCGAGAGCGGCGTTGCCGCTTCGAGGCGCTTCATCGTTAGTCGCACGGCGCGATTGTGGACGAGGGGAATAAACAGTAGGCCGAGCAGGGCCGCGACCAAGAACCCGATCCCGAAATACATGACCGATTCGATCATGACGCTACGCCCTAAACGCCTAGCTTATAAGCCGATCCTGACCGGCAAAGCCTGACACAAACAATGCCATGCAGAGGTTAACCACACCACACCGGCGAGCGACTAACCTAAACCGACTTTGCTCGCTGCGCCACCTTTTCGATGGCTGACGCCTTCCGTTCGGAAAGTGACGCTTTAGAACGGGTTCCACGTTGGGCGATTGGTGAACTTGAGATAGCCCACATTGGCGCCGAGGCGCAGGCCCAGACCCGAGCGTATCGGGACGACGGTGATGTTGTTGGCAACGAGCGCGGTCATGCCGAACCCGCCGATGAAATAAGCGGACCCATTGATGCCGCCGAAACGCTCGAAGATCGCGTCGGTGCGGGGCAGGTTATAAACCAGCATCATCGTGCGCGCGCCGTCCGCGCCGGCATCAAAGCCGATGCTCGGTCCCTGCCAGAATACGCGCAGATCCCCGGCGTTCTTGGTGTAGAGCGTGCCGTCGCCATAACGCAGGCCGCCGACAAAGGCTCCGCTGGCTTCCTCGCCGAGAATATAGCCGTTCGGCAGTCCCCACTGGCTGACCGCCTTCTCGACGATCATAGCGAGGCCGCGGGAAACGCCGCCGAAAAATCGATGCCCGGCATCGACCAGTTCGTTCGAGGAGAACTGGTTGGCGGGCGCAAGTTGCGGCGGCGGGGCAGGGGCCGCGACGGTGGGCGGAGGCTGGGGCGGAACCGGCTGCGCAGCCACGAGACTAGAGACCAGCAGTACGGAAAACGCTGCCAAGACCGAGACAGTGGCCAGCGCAGCCGTAGGACGAGCGAATTTCATAAGGAAGCTCCCCCGCTTACCTTACTTATGCTGACCGCGCTTGTGCCTTGCCTGCCCTGACCCTGCTGTCGCCAGCTCGGCCAAAGGCGCATCGCCGCGAATCAGCGCAGCTTTTGCGGCAACTATGACCGCAGCGCGGCGAAAACGGAAGGATTTGCGGGGGCGGTTATTGCGGCGCATGCCACCGGGCGCGGTGCAGGCAGCGGCTCGCCCTAGCGCAGAGGCGTGGCGCGCGTTCGCGCGCGCTGTGCTCACCGCCCCGCTGGCTCGCCGCGAGCGATAAAATCCGGAATGAGGCGCTTGGACGTGCCATAGATCAGCGGCTCACCGTCAGCAGCCCTGACCTGTCCGCCGGCGGCGACGACGAGGACGTGTCCGGCGGCTGTGTCCCAATCGTGGGTCGGTGCAAGCCGCGGATAAAGATCGGCGGCTCCTTCGGCAATTCGGCAGAATTTGATCGAGGAGCCGCAGGCCATCGGCCCGCTATGTGGATGCTTCGCCAAATATGCCTTGGTCCGGGTGTCCAGGTGCGAGCGGCTGACCATCACGAGCGGGCTTGGCGGCGAAGGGCGCGTTCTGATCGCAATTGGCTTGTCTTTAGCGCCGAGGGTGAGGCGGTCAGCTCCGCGTCCAGCAACGCCGCGCCAGATGAGACCGGCTGCGGGGGCCGCCACCACGCCCAGTAAAGGCGTGCCGGCGCTGACCAGCGCGATATTGACCGTATATTCGTCGCGGCCGGCGATAAATTCTTGTGTTCCATCAAGCGGGTCAACGAGAAAATAGATACCGCTCGCGATACTGCCGGCATGGGGTCCCGGATCGGGAGATCGTTCTTCCGAGACGATTGAAATGCCCGGCGCAAGGTCTTCCAGGCCCTCGCATATCACCGCTTCGGATGCTTCATCTGCTGCGGTTACGGGGGATCCGTCAGGCTTTCGCCGCGGTGCGCTCCCCGCCAATCGCAGGATCGCCGTTGCCGCGCGGGCGGCAATTGTCGTCACATCGTCGATTAGCTCCGCGCAGGCGGCAGCATCAAAAACGGCCACGGATATGGGGTCCCTTCAGCTTGCACGTCCGCGCGGGTCTTCTTGGCGCGTAAGGCCGTGCGGTTTAGCACGCTCGAGGCCGGGGCACGATTGCCGAATCACATGCGCTGTGACACGGACGGTTCGTCACCGTTCTCGCGGAGGTTTTATGTCCGCCCGTCCGGCCGCTCCACTGGCAATCGGCGCTCTCGATCTCGCCGCGCTCCTGTGCTCGCGGGTTTGTCATGATTTGGTCAGCCCGGTCGGTGCCATCATCAACGGCCTCGAGGTGATGGAGGAGGACAGGGACGAAGAAACCAAGACCTTTGCCCTCGACCTGATCAAGAGGAGCGCAGCTCAAGCCTCGGCCAAGTTACAATTCTGTCGTTTGGCCTTTGGCGCAGCCGGATCGGCAGGGGCGCAAATCGAGCTCGGCGACGCTGAAAAGGTTGCGCGCGGTCTCCTTGAAGATGGGAAAATTGCGCTCACCTGGAATTTGCCGCGTGTGCCGGTTGCAAAGAACCGGGCCAAGCTTCTGCTCAATATGCTGCTCGTGGCGAGCGCAACAATCCCGCGGGGGGGAACGCTGGTGGCCGAGCAAGCGGGCGAAGGTTACCAAGTCATCGCCCGCGGGCTTAATGTGCGGCTCGCATCCGCCACTGCCGACCTTCTTGCCGGTAGCCCTGCGGAAGGGGTGAATGCGCATGCCATTCAGCCGCTTTATACGGGCATTTTGGCCCGCGATTGCGGGTTTGCCATTTCAGCCAACTTGCAGAGCGATGCGGTTGTCGTAACCGCTTGTTGACGGCAATCGTTAGCTTTCCAGGCCTGGATTGGCCTACCGCGCAACTGAAATTAAAACGCTTTGCCAACAGACTCCCGCGTCCTTTCAGTGCCACAGGGGCGCCTGAAGCGGGTGGCGGCGCCGGCTGCGCGCTTGCCGCCACGACACGCGATGGGTGTAACCGCAGCTCCGTGTTCGGCGGCAGTGAGGCATCGATGGACGAGCTGTTGCGTGATTTCTTGACCGAAACGGCCGAGGGCCTCGATCGGGTCGATTCACAACTCGTGCGTTTGGAGCAGGAGCCTGACAACGGCCAGGTCCTCGGAAGTATTTTTCAAAGTTTCGGCCGCGTGAGTCAGCGCTTCCAGTCGCGGCAAACCGAGAAAGCCGCAGGTGCCTTTGATCGTGCGCACAAGGCGGCGCGGGCATGTACAGCCAATTCGAGGTTCAGCGCGGCCTACCCGTCAAGCTCTTGATCAAATATTTCACACAAGTCGGCGAGCGATGGCAAGTTACTCCAGAAATCCGCGCGATTCAAATTTCACCAGCTTAATCTTCTGGCCGATTTTGCATCGCTCGGAACCTTTGACATGGTCTTTTTGCCGGAATGTTCTGATCTATTTCGCCCAGGAGACGAAAACCGACGTGCTCAATCGGCTGGCGAAGGCCATAGCGAGCGATGGTTATCTCTGCTCGGCGCGGCAGAAACGGCAATCGGCCTGACGGACGCTTTCAAAATGGTCATTGATAAGCCGGGTCTGTACTTGCCGCACACGGCCAGAGCGCGAGTGCCGGCGCAACAAACGCCGAAATATCCTCGACCACGCCTAGTGGCGATCAGCGGCGGCCGCTGAAACGAGTGCCGGCCTCCCTTCGATAAGCAAAAACCCCGGCCGCAGGCCGGGGTTTTGCTAAACGACCAAGCATTAGGCCGGTATCTTTGCCTCGTCTTCGGACGGCTCGCGCAGCACATACCCGCGGCCCCACACCGTTTCGATGTAGTTCTTGCCGTTCGATGCATTGGCGAGCTTTTTGCGGAGCTTGCAGATAAACACATCGATGATCTTCAGCTCCGGCTCGTCCATGCCGCCGTAGAGATGGTTGAGGAACATTTCCTTGGTCAAGGTCGTGCCTTTGCGCAGGCTCAGGAGTTCCAGCATCTGGTACTCCTTGCCTGTGAGATGCACACGCGCGCTGTTGACCTCCACCGTCTTGGTATCGAGGTTGACGACCAGGTCGGCGGTCTGGATCACGGACTGGGCATGCCCCTTCGACCGACGCACAATCGCGTGTATGCGCGCGACCAATTCGTCCTTATGGAACGGTTTGGTCATGTAATCGTCGGCGCCAAAGCCGAGGCCCCTGACCTTGTCCTCGATGCCTGCCAGGCCAGACAAGATCAAAATGGGCGTTTTCACCTTCGAGACCCGAAGACTGCGCAGTACCTCGAAGCCAGACATGTCCGGCAGGTTCAGGTCGAGAAGAATGATGTCGTAGTCGTAGATTTTACCGAGATCGATGCCTTCTTCTCCGAGGTCCGTCGTATAGACGTTGAAGCTCTCGGATTTGAGCATCAATTCGATCGATTGCGCCGTCGCGCTATCGTCTTCAATTAGCAATACGCGCATGCCAGTCCCCTTCTTCGCTGCGCGGGCCAGACCTCGGCGAGCGGCAGCGGCGGCCCCTGGAAAACGCCATAGACAAACTGATTCGGGACAGTAACGGTTGTATGGTTAACAAAACCTGATTCCGTCGCGCAAGCATCCTGTAAGCCAGACTGGCTAATACCGGTCAACATACTGGCAACCAGTGGTTTTTTAGCTACGCTCGCGTTCATATCCCGGATTAAGTCTCGGCGCTAACCGATTCATCCGACTCGCCGTCCGATTTGCTGAGCGAGCGGGCCTCGGTCCTTCGGACGCCGCTAATGATTAACGGCACCGGTAAACAGCCGATTAAGAATGAGGCCGCCTCAGTAACCAATTATTTCACGAAAATCGGCCCGGAAACGGTCTACCGCCGGTGCGGACAGCCAATTGAGGGCCAGCGGAGCTCGAAGACAGCAGTATTCCTGTCGCCTGGGCCGGCTCGGAAACGGAACGCTAACGTTATCGCGCCACAATCGATCATAGCGGAGGGTGTACCGCGCTTTCGCTTGCTTTCCTCTTTCGGGGGCAGGCGAGCGGGCGGGCGCGCCTGATCCCGTGGCTTCGGGGGAGTACTAGTCGATGAAGTCTCGCGAGACCCTTGTCCGGCTCAGGAAGTTTCAGGTCGACGAAAGGCGGCGAAAGGTCGCCCAGATCGAAACGATGATTGCCGAGTTCGACCGCGTCGCGGGTGAACTCGAGCGCGAAATTCGCATCGAGCAGGATCGCGCCGGAATACACGACCCTGCGCATTTCGCTTATCCAACCTATGCCAAGGCGGCGATCGCGCGGCGAGAAAATCTCAAGCGCTCGGTTGATGAGCTGCGGATCCAACTCGAGGACGCCAAATCTGCGCTCGGCGAAGCCTTTGACGATCTAAAAAAGGTGGAGCTGCTCGACGTCCGCGATCAAATGCGTGAACGCGAAACCGAAGCCGTTCCTGAACCCACCGACCTGCACGGGCTCATGCGCGTGCCGGGCGTGGCGTCCGCCTAATCGATTTGGGCCGCCAAGGCCTATAGGGGGAGTAGAAAGCCGCGTCTCGCCTGCACCGCGGGCGCGGATTTTTGCGATCACGACGGCGCGCAGCATCGCGCCGGGTCTCAGATTGCCGAAAACCTTCGGCTTTCGCTCTCGACGGCTCTCCATTCCGTGGCGATAATAATCTGGGCGATTGGCGCGGTTCCCCAATGGCAGCCCTCCGGCGGCCTATACCGGGCGACCAAGGGGCTTTTTTGGGCGTGATGCCCTGGAGTCCCTGGTCTGTTGCTGCATTGGGGCTTTGTGCACCGGTTTTATCCGGCACCGGCCTAATCGTTGGGGAGGCGCAGAACCCGGTTGAGCGGGTTCGTGGGTTGGCATGTTGATGCAGACCGAACTGGTTTGGCTGCTGGGCGCCGTCGCCAGGGGCGACGAGACGGCGTTCGAACAGCTCTATGAAGCGACCCGCACAAAACTTTACGGCGTCTTGCTGCGCATTCTGGGCAAGCCGGCACTGGCCGAGGAGGTCATGCACGAGACCTACCTCAAAATCTGGAACATGGCGGATCGATTTGATCCAGCCACGGCAAGCCCCATTACGTGGATGGTTGCGATTGCGCGCAACCGCGCGATCGACATCGTGCGCAAACGCGGAGATGTTTCTTTCGACGAAGAGCCTGAGGCGATCGAGCCTGCGGCAGAGGCGCCAGCTCCGCTCGCGCGCCATGAGATGACGGCAGAGCTTAAGCGTCTTTTGTCCTGCCTCGGCAGGCTCGATCCGGAAAAGCAGCGCGTTGTGCTGCTCGCCTATTACAGCGGCTGGAGCCGCGATCAACTGGCGGCGAAACTTGACATCCCGGTGAACACGATCAGGACTTGGCTTCGCCGCAGTCTGCTCGAAATTCGCGAGTGTATGGGCGCATGAGCCAGAACTATGCCAGCTCTGGGACGCGGTGCCCACAACAAGGCAGTTGAGGCAACCATGTACGATGATGACCGGGACGCTTTGGCCGCCGAATATGTTTTAGGAACGCTCTCGGCGGACGAGCGCGAACAGGCCGAGGCGCTGCTCGCGATCGATCACGGCTTTGCTCAGACCGTGCGCCTGTGGGAGCATAGGCTCGGCGAGCTCAACGTTATGGTCGAGGTTGTCGAGCCGCCAGGTGACGTCTGGGAGCGGATCAAGAATGACATCGATGGCGCCGTCGATAAGAGCAAAGTCCCCGCCGATGCGGCGCAGTCAGATGAAGAATTAGAGGAGCTTGATTCGGAAAGCTCCCCGCCGACCCCGCCATTGATCGACTGGGAAAAGTCAGGGTCGGCACCCGATCTTCTCTCCGAACGGACAGATGAATCCGGCGATGCCACCACCATCGCGGCCCTGGCCTCGAGCTTGCTGCCGCCTGACGAGGCAGCCGAATTCGACAAGAGGCCGCCAAAGTCTGTGCCGGCGGTCGCGCCGGCCCTGACTGAGGATGGCGAGGTAGCTTTAGACAGCAAGCTGCGGCGCTGGCGTGGACTTGCTATCGGCACCAGCGTCATCGCACTTCTGCTGGCAGGCTATGTCGTGGCCGCTCAGTTCATGCCGGGGCTGAGCCGGCAATCGCAACCCGCGGCGGCAGGGACGAAGCGTCCGGCAGTTCCCCAGCTGGTGGCAATACTACAGCAGGAGCCGACCACGCCGGCCTTTCTGGTCATGCTGGATCCGCAGGAAAGGACGATCACCGTGCGTCGCCTGACTGCCGCCCCCGATAATGGCCGCAGTTACGAATTGTGGTTGAATTCCGCCAAGTTGCCGAAACCTACTTCCCTTGGCCTTGTCGGCGGCGCTGAACTTACCAATCGAGCGGTTCCTGCCAATCTCGACGCCGAAATCTTGCGGACCGCAAACTATTCCGTCTCACTCGAGCCGTCCGGCGGTTCGCCGAGCGGGATACCGAGCGGTCCCATGCTGTTCAGGGGGCAAATGGTCGATGCCGTGCCTGGGCCAGGCTGAACTGGCGGGCTTGCGCGCCGAACACTGCCGCCCAAGGTAGTCGGCCGGCCTGCTTTCACTAGGGCGGCCGTGCCGAGATCGATATTGCTGCTGACATGGGCAAAAATGCCTATGGCCGCAACAACGCGATTGTGGGTGGCGCGATCCGCGCTGTAGATCGAGTGGCTCATGCCATCCTTCCCCCTCGCGGCGGGCGGATAGTCCCGGAATAGTTGCGGGGTCGGGCGTGCCACACCCGTGATCACCTGCGCTTGAATTGCCGTGATAAAGATTGATGAGCCGAACTCGTCCCTGAAGCGAAGTCTCTGGCCGGGTTAAGGAAATTTTCGCAGAGGAGAATCTTAGGTGCTCTACCGGCCTTTCTGGTCAACCATCCTGTGTGGGCTTATCGCCGTCGCATGGCCAAGTGGTTCGACCGCCTTGGCCGACGGGCTCGAACCCGGTCTGTGGCAGGTGACCACCCGAACCCAAACCGGCGGCGTGATCGGCCCCCCGCATGAATCGTCGAAATGCCTGACGCCGCAGGACACGAGCGATCTCGCCACGACATTTTCGCCGGTGTCCCAAACCGTCAATTCGGAATGCGCACCGATCGAGCGCAGCTTTGACGGCTCGCGCCTTAATTGGCGGCTCACTTGCAAGGGGCAGCTCGATATGGAGCTGACGGGCGAGTTCAATTTCGAGAACCCGCGGCACTATATGGGCACGGTGCAGACCAAAGCCGCCATGGCGGACACGGTGATGCTAAATTCGCAGCAAAGTGTCGAAGGACGCTGGGTTTCGGCTTGTCCTCAATAGAAGCGGCGCTCACCACTTCCCGAGGTCGAGCGCGGTTGTCAGCGCGGCGCCGCGCAGCTCATTCGCCAGCTCGCGATCGTCGATCGACCGAGATAGAACCATGCCGCCCACACAGAGCGCAGCGATCGCCAGCGCATTATTCCGCCGAGCCTGACCGCTGCCACCCGCGGCCTGCTCAAACGACCGAATCATCAATTTGAACGCGGACTCGAAGGCCTGCCGGACTGCGCGATCGGTGCGTGAGATGTCGTTCGGCAATCCGATCATCGGAAATGTGTCGCCGGTGTCCTCATGCTCGCCGGCAGACAGGTAATCGCACACGATCTTGTCCGCTCTACTGCGCTCGGATGTGCTGTCTTTCTGATTGTCTTTGTCTTCGTGGACAACACGCGCGACCGACTGCGCGTACAAATCGCTCTTCGATGCGAAATAACAATAAAAGCTTCCGCGGGTTAGTTCCGCTTCCGCCATGACATCGTCAATCGACACAGCGTTGAAACCCTGGCGGTTGAACAATCGGCCTGCGCTCTGGAGGACTAACTCACGAATCCGGTTGTGATGCTTGCGCGAAGGCGGCATTGAACTTTTGGGCCTGATCGGGCCTGAGGCGGTCCATTACATAGTGTCCGCTTGAACACCCAATGACTACTCTTATTCCATTGGATTTTACAAACGCTAGATGGCTCGCTTTCTACAATGAAGAGAAATCACTAATTCGTTGACCTAAAATATCCTCTTGCCAAAGATCATTTGAAACTCTGCAATGGCGACCGTGGGAATGATGGTGCATCGCTCATCATTTCAGCGCCGCCAATTGTGAAAAATTCTTCTTTGTTGAGTTTTAGAAATGTGTAGTGAATTAATTTCATTTAATTGCCGAACGTCGGGAGATTAGGAGCCGATGCTCAAACTGTCGCTAGTAATCGCAGGCGTAGTGTTTGCGCAGGCCGCGCTTGGTCAACCTATAAAAGCCTCGCAGCGGCCGAGTGCATTCGTAGATGCCGCGAGCCTTATCCCCGGCCTGACCGCCGATATCCGCTACGCGGGATCGCACAATTTCGTCGGCCGGCCAGTTGTGGGTTACGAAGCGCCGCGCTGCCTGCTTACTAACGAGGCCGCCACTGCGCTGGCCGGAGTTGCGCGTGACCTTGCGGCGCGCGGGTTGGCCCTCAAAATATTCGATTGCTATCGCCCGACACGCGCGGTCGCTGATTTTGTGCGCTGGGCGCGTGACTTGAAAGATCAGGCTCGCAAGGCCGAGTTCTATCCCGATGTCGATAAACGCACATTGTTTCGGGATGGCTATATCGCATCGAGATCCGGTCATTCGCGCGGATCGACAGTCGACTTGACGGTGGCGCGCTCGGCCGGCGGCCAAGTCGGCGTCGAATTGGACATGGGCACGCCGTTCGATTTTTTTAGTTCGAAATCATGGACGGCGGCGTCGAATATCAGCTCCGAGCAGCATGCCAATCGCACGCTTCTTGCGAGCGCGATGGCGCGGCGAGGTTTTCGCGGCTATGCCAAAGAATGGTGGCATTTCACGTTGCGAAACGAGCCGTTTCCCAACACCTACTTCGATTTTCCGGTGCGGTGACGGTATCGCATGGGCTCGCCGACATGAGCGATCACAAACCAAGATAAAATTTCTTGATCAGATCGTTGTTGTTGAGCTCCTCGGTGGAGCGGCCCTCGAAGGCAATTTTACCGTGGACGATTACATAGCCGCGATCAGCGATGCGGATCGCCTGATTGAAATTCTGTTCCGCCATCAAGACTGTGAGAGCATAGCGCTGTTTCATTTCGGAGATCGCATCGATGGTACGGCTGACGAGTATGGGAGCAAGGCCAACGGACGGCTCGTCCACCAAAAGGATTTTCGGCGCCAGCATCAGCGCGCGGCCCAGCGCCAGCATTTGTTGCTCGCCGCCAGAAAGACTGCCGGCGAGCTGGTGACGGCGCTCGGCGAGGCGCGGAAAGGTTTCGAAGCATACGGCAAGATTGCGCGCCAGCTCGGCGCGCGCCGCGGCGCGATATGCGCCGAGCAAGAGATTTTCTTCAACGGTCAAGATCGGGAACAGCCTGCGTCCCTCGGGCACGAGCGCGATACCGAGATTGACAATCTCCTCGGTGGTGCGGCCGATTAGCTCGTAATGAATGCCGTCGATTTCCGCAACGATCGTACCTTCGGTCGGCCGCACGATGCCCATGATGCATTTCATGAGCGTCGACTTGCCGTTGCCGTTTGTGCCGAGCAAAACAACGGTCTCCCCACCAGGCACCTTAAGCGAGACGTCCTCGATGACGCGGACCGCCCCATAAGCCGCGCGGATCCCTGCGATGGTCAGGCTATTGGCCAAGGTAAGCCCTTTCGACTTCCGGATCGCGCATCACTTCCGTGGGTGGGCCGTCAGCGATCTTGCGTCCCGAGACGAGTACGACGAGCCGCCGGGAAAATCTCATTACTGCGCTCATGATGTGTTCGATCAAGATAATCGTGACGCCTTGCTCGTTCAGGCGAATGAGCAATGACAAGATATCCTCAATTTCCGAATGAGTTAGTCCGGCCATGGCCTCATCGGCGATGAGGAGCTTGGGCTCGGCCGCCATCGCGCGAGCGAGCTCGAGTTTGCGCATTTCCACTTGCGTGAGGTCGCGCGGCAGGCGCCGTGCCTTGTCGCCGAGGCCGACCTCGCGCAGAAGCGCCGCGCAGCGATCCTCGATCTCGTGCGCACTGTGATGACTGCCGCGCCGCTTTGCGACCGTGTACAGCAGCGGAATGCGTATATTGTCGGCAAGGGTAAGACTGACGAATGGCCGCGGCAGCTGGAAACTGCGCGCCAGTCCGAGATGCGTGCGTTGATGGGCCAGCAATCCGTCAAGTTTCTGGCCGGAAAAACTCATCGTGCCTTGCTCGTTGCGCAGCGTGCCACAGATGCAATTCACAAGTGTGCTCTTGCCGGATCCATTGGGGCCGATCAGCCCGAGCCGCTCGCCGGCAAGGACTGCGAGCGAAATATTTTCGAGCGCGACGAAGCCGCCGAAGCGTTTGCCCAGACCGTCGACTCGCAAAAGCGTCTGCGCCGCAGCGCTTTGCGCGGGGGACTCATTTGCGCCGCGGAGATCAGTCGTGCTCATGGCACTTTTCCTGGAATCTCGGCTTCCACTCGCCGCCGCCCAACGAAATCTTCAGGCTTGCGTTGCAGATAGGTATGGACCAGCCCGACGATCCCGTTCGGTGCGATGACAACGAAAATGACCAGCAGACAGCCGACGATCAGGAGATTGACCGCTGATGAGATCGTGACGGTGGCAATCTGTTGCAATGATCCAAGCAGCAATGCGCCGACCAGCGGGCCGACCCAGCTCGTGGTGCCGCCAATGAGCGGCATGGCAATGGAATTGACGGCGTAATCCAGTCCGAACGTGGACGAGGGTTGCAGGTAGCCGATGTAATAAGGAAAGGGTGCGCCGGCCATGCCCATCAGCGCGCCCGAAATCGTGGTGGCGATGAGCTTGAGGCGGAGCGTCGGTACGCCAGAGGCTTCGGCTGCCAACTCGTCGTCACGGATGCTCGCAAAACCATAGCCGAGGCGCGAGTGCTCGATCAGTCGTGCAATCGTTAAAGCGCCGACGGCGAGCGCCATCATCAGAAGAAACAAATACTGGATGTAATTGCCGATCGGCTCGATCCGCTCCGGGCGAATGATATAGGCACCGCGCGAGCCGCCGACATAGTCCCAATTGACGACAAGCGTCTGCAATACGACCGCGAGCGCGAGCGTTGCGATGGCAAAGAACGCGCCGCGCAGCCGCAGTGTAAGGTAGCCCATGCCGAGGCCGACCACACCTGAAACCAATCCTCCAATCAGCATTAGAAGGGGGAGCGGCAACCGGTAAAAATCGTTTTCGGTTACGAATCTATAGATCGCCACAGACGAATAGGCGCCAAGGGCGAAGAAAGCCGCCGAGCCAAAATTCACATAGCCGCAATAGCCGCCGAGGATATTCCAGGCCGTGCCCAGCACCACATATTGCAGCACGACGTAGCCGGCGAAAAATATGTAATCGTTGCCGAGCCAAACCGAGCCGGCAAAAACCACAGCTGAAATCGCAACCCAGATCAGGAGAAAGACGGGCGTGCGCACAGTTATCGCCCCAAGAGGCCGGTGGGCCTCACTGCCAGAGTCAATAACAGAAATCCGAACGACACCGCCGGCGCCCATGAGGGGCCGTAGAACGTTGCGGTGATGCTCTCGACAATCCCGAGCAGCATTGCCGCGATCACGGTGCCAGGCAGGCTCCCCATCCCGCCAAGGACGCAAATCGCGAATATCCGCCCGATATATTCACGACCGACCGAGGGCTCGACCGGTTGAATGATAATAAGGAATGCGCCCGCGAGTGAAGCGGTGGCGATGGAGACTCCGAAAGCAATCCGCTTGATCCTGATTGGATCGACAGCCATCAGCCGCAAGGCAAGTTGGTCTTGAGCGACTGCCATCACCGCACGCCCGACGAAAGTGCGCGTGAGGAAAATTTGCAGTCCGGCAGTCAACAAGAGCGAAACAAGGCACGGCACCAGAATCCGCATTGGAATATCGAGGATACCGAAATGCCATGACGGGCCGATATAGGACGCCTCGACGTAGCGATAGTCGACGCCGAAATAAAGGACGAGCGTGACCTCGGTGATGAAGAGGAGACCAAAAAAGAAAGCAAGTCCGCGCAACGATTCCTGGCCGCGTTTCTCAAACGACACATAGTAGACCTGATAGATGCCCGATCCGAGCACAAAGAAGGCCGGCATCATCGCGATCGAGGTAAGGATCGGATCAATGCCTAAATTCGCATTGACGATATAGGCGATGTAGGAGCCGAGGATGATGAAAGCCGGGTGGGCGATGTTGACAATATCCAGGATACCGAACGACAGAGACACACCCGACGTGACGGCGGCGTAAAAGCCGCCGATCAGGATCCCGGAGACCACCGCGTTGATCAACAGATCGAGCGAAAAAACCATTAGTCAAGCACCCAGCCCGACCGGAGTGTGCAGCAACGCTCTGGCTTTGGCTAGAAAACTTTGCGCCGCGGCCTTCGGGGATAAATGGACCGGGGTACTGAATCGCGGATAATTCGTGCTGCCGCGTATATCCTCAGAAATCCTGGAACGACGCTGCCTCACCGGTCGGAGCCGGCGCCATTTCGCATCTTAGTGCCACAAGTATCGGGCCGGTGAGCTAGGCGGCGGCGCGAATATTGTCGGGGAGAGGCAGTGGCTTGTTCGCGCTTTGCAGGAATTCAATGGTCATGAAGACCATTTCCTTGTCGCCTAAATTCTCCAGATCGTGGACCTTAAACTCACCCAGCCCATAGGTTTCATGGCGGGTCTCGCCCGGCTGATAGGTATATTCGACCGTGCTGCCGTCGTGGACATGCTGGCGGCCACGGCCTCCGGTCACCGAGGTCCAGAAGTAGTCGAGCACGTGACGGTGAAACCCGATCCGCTCTCCTGGCGCCAGGCGGATGATCCACACCCGAACGCGCTCGCTCTCGGACAGAAGCGTCGTTCCGACGCAGGGATTATTGTTCTGCCGTTCACGCTCGAATTCAGCCGCAATGGCGGGCGGCCAGGCCGATTTGTCGGCGCGGTCGGTGGATTTGTCCGTCATTGTCAGGGCCATAGCGTTCCTCCACGGATTGTAGGCACAATATAGAAAACCTTTCCGGCTGGGGAAAGCTCGGCAAATCGTAGGACCCTGATGACGACCAAACGCCGCGCGCTCGTGATCGGCGGCTCAATGAGCGGCCTTTTGGCGGCAATCATGCTTTGCCGTCGGGGCTGGGATGTCGACGTCTTCGAGCGCGTCGAAAAGGAGCTGGCCGACCGCGGCGCCGGCATTGTCGCACAGGCCGAACTGATCGCACGCATGCAGGCGCTTGGGCTCGATACCCACGACCTCGGCGTTGCCATGAGTACACGAAAAATCCTGGATCAGTCAGGGCAAGCGATTGCTACGCTTGAATGCCCGCAAGTGCTCACCGCATGGGAGCGGGTCTACCGCGTTTTGCGCGATGCTTTTCCCGCGGAGCGGTATCATCGCGGGCAGGGTTTGAAAGCTTTCGAGCAAAACGCGGCAGAGGTCGTCGCTCATTTTGCCGATGGGCACGCGATCCGTGGTGACGTGCTTATCGGAGCAGACGGCCTGCGCTCGACCGTGCGGCAGCAGTGCCTGCCAGACACCGCGCCGCTCTATGCGGGCTATGTTGCCTGGCGGGCGCTCCTGCCCGAGCGTGCGATCCCCGCGGCCATTCACGCCGAGCTGTTCATGGCAATGACGTTCTGCCTACCGCCCGGGGAGCAATGCCTCGGTTATCCAGTTGCCGGCTCGAACAATGAGCTGCGCGAGGGCGAACGCCGATTCAATGTAGTGTGGTACCGACCGGCGGATGAGCTAAACGAGCTGCCGCAACTTTTGACGGATGCGAGCGGATTAACCCACTCGATTTCCATCCCGCCGCCGCTGATCCGTTCCGAGCACATCAAGGTGATGCGCGTAGCGGCGGAACGCCTGCTGGCGCCGCAATTCCGCGCCATTGTGCGGCTGATCGATCAGCCGATCCTGCAACCGATTTACGATCTCGAAAGTCCCCACCTTGCATTCGGACGTGTGGCGATGATCGGCGATGCCGCCTATGTGGCGCGGCCGCATGTCGCGGCCGGTGTCTCCAAAGCCGCCGATGATGCGGCTAGTCTTGCAACCGCGCTTGATGGGCAGGATATCGAAGCTGGGCTCCGCCGCTTCGAAATGGCGCGATTGCCCGAGAACAAGAAGATTATCGAGCGCGCGCGCCACCTCGGCGCCTATCTACAGGCAACTCAAACCGCTGAAGAGCGGGCTCGCTCGGCGCGTCACAGTATTCCGCAAGCCGTTCTGGCAGAAACGGCGGTCTTGGATTTTCTGCGTGGCTGAGCGTCGCCGGGTAGCCCAACAATAGCCCCGGCGCGAATCCGCTCGCCGCGCGGCCGCGGCTGCCCTATGTTTGCCGTGGCAGCCTTTCTTTCATGGGGTAGCTTTCAATGAAGGCAGTCTATCTGGAGCGCTTTGGCGCACCCGACGTCTTGCAATTTGGCGAACTGGCCGACCCGGTCGCGGGACCAGGAGAAGTCCTTGTCGACGTGGCCGCTGCGAGCGTTAACGCCGCCGACTGGAAGTTCCGTTCTGGGCAGTATGCCCGCCACGCTGCAACGAAGTTTCCCCTTATCCCAGGGCGGGATTTTTCCGGCACCGTCAGCGCTTTGGGAAGCGGGGTCGAGGATCCCAAAATGGGCGACGCCGTATTCGGGGTTCTCGATGTCGGCCGCGAAGGCACCTATACCGAAAAGCTCGCTATCAAGGCGGCGATTGTCGCCAAGAAGCCGCCAACGCTTTCGCATATCGAGGCCGCCGCCATAGCCCTGACCGGGCTCACCGCGGTTAATTCAGTCGCCGATACGCTCAAGCTGCAACGGGGCGAAACGATCTTGATCCAGGGCGGCGCCGGCGGCGTCGCCGGATTTGCCATTCAGTTTGCCAAGCATCTGGGCGCACGGGTGATCACGACAACGAGCGCGGCAAACCGGGATTATGTCCTCGGTTTGGGCGCCGACGAGGTGATCGATTACAACGCCCAGGATTTCACAAAAATTGTCAGCGGCTGTGATGCCGTGTTTGACACGGTTGGCGGCGAGGTAGCGCAGAAGTCATTCGAAATTCTTAAACCCGGCGGTCGTGCTGCCTTCATCGCGTCCGGAGTAGAAGCGCCCAAGCCGACGCGGACCGACGTAGTTGCGCTGCGCCCACCGGTGGAGCGATCGCGCCAGGCCATGGAACGGATTGCAAACCTCGTGCAAACAGGCGCCGTGCGGCCGCCTGTCGTCAAAATCTATCAGCTTTCGCAGGCCGTCGACGCGCATCGCTTGAGCGAATCGCGTCATTTCAGGGGCAAGCTCGTATTTCAGGTCCGATGAATCGTGGATAGCCGGCGCGCCGTCAAACGTGTTGGCCGCCATTGATGTGGATCTCGGCGCCATTGAGATAAGACGCGGTGTCGGTGCACAGCACGTAAATGATCTTCGCCACCTCGTCCGGTGTTCCGAGCCGATGCATCGGGATATGTTCGACAATCTTTTCGGTCCCTGGGGAGAGCATCGCGGTATCGATTTCACCGGGCGCAATGGCGTTAACGCGGATTCCAAGCCCACCGAAATCGGCGGCCATTTCCCGCGTCAATGCCGCAAGCGCCGCCTTTGAAGTTGCATAGGCGGCCCCGGCAAAGGGATGCACCCGCGACCCGGCGATCGAAGTAACGTTCACGACTGAGCCTTTCGCCGCTTTTAGCTCGTCGAGCAAGCCACGCGCCAACATGATCGGAGCAAAGAAGTTCACCTGAAAAACGTGGTGCCAATCTTCGCGCAAAGTGTCGATCGAGCTCAGCCGTTTGCCGCCGTCGGCTTTGGGTGAGATGGCAGCATTGTTGACGAGTGCATGGAGTTCGCCATTGAGACGCCGCTTGGTCTCGATGATCGCTTGCTCGGTATTTTCCGGATCAGACAGATCGACCTGAATGTGATCCTCAGGTCCTGCTTCCCACGGACAATTCTCCGGGAACGGATGACGCGAACACGTAATCACCCGCCAGCCTGCCGCAGAAAACCGCTTTACGGTGGCATGGCCGATGCCTCGGCTCGCCCCAGTAAGAAGAAGCGTGCGACGTGGCTGATTTGTCGCCATCGGTTAAACGCTCATGGATAAAGCCGCGTCTTAGTCCACGCCGCGTCGGGGTGGGCCCGGTTGAACGCGACGCGATCGTGTAAGCGGAACGCTCGCTCGTGCCAGAACTCGATTTCCTGCGGAGCAACGCGATAGCCAACCCAAAAGGGGGGCCTCGGCACAGCGCCCACGGCAAACTTCGCCGTAAAGCGGGCGATAGCTTTCTCAAAGGCGAGCCGGCTTTCGAGTGCCGACGATTGTTTGCTCGCCCAGGCGCCGATCTGCGCCATACGCGAGCGCGAAGCAAAATAGGCATCGGCCTCCGCGGCCGAAACGGCCTCCACTTGACCGCGCACCCGCACCTGACGCCGCAGTGACTTCCAGTAAAACGTCAGCGCCGCCTTTGGCGCCACAGCGAGCTCGCGGCCTTTGATGCTCTCTGAATTGGTGTAAAACACGAACCCGCGCTCGTCGAAGCCCTTCAACAATACCATCCGCGAATTGGGCAACCCGTGCGCGTCCACCGTTGCTAGCGTCATCGCTTCCGGATTGACCGGTTCGGATCGCTTGGCATCGGCGAACCAAGCGGCAAACAGGCGCAGCGGCTCGTCGGCCTCGGTGAAGTCACCGCCCGTTAACCCTGGCGGGTGTTCTATAGGCGCTGCGTCGGACATCGTCGGGGTACCAAAGTGTTCGTCTGGGACGGCCTGAAGTCGCGCCCCTGTTCTCTATATAATGGAACAGCGGCGCTGCGCCTATCGGGCCGACCGGGACGGCTCCATCTCATCCAAAGCAAAGTGGCGGCCATCCTGCTGTGCGCGCTCGCATGTTCAGGCTGTTCATACAAGCTTGCTTCGCTCGTTTCAGCGGACGCGGGTGAACCGCAGTCGACCGGCACAATCAGCCGCTCGGGCGCCCCCGTGTCGGGCGCTGTGCCGAAATCCTCACCGCAAGCCGAGCTCGATCTTGCCTATGCGCGCGCCGCAGTCGCGGAAGTGCTGTCGCGTGGCAATAAGGTCGCCAGCGTGCCATGGCGAAACCCGCAAACCGGCGCGCGCGGCAATATCACTCCACTCGCCAATTCGTATTCCGAAGCCGGCATGGCCTGCCGCGATTTTCTGGCGAGCTACATGCACGGGGAAGCGCAGGACTGGCTTGAGGGGACTGCCTGCCGCACCGCGAGCGGCAACTGGCAAGTGAAGCGGCTAAAGCCGTTGAACTCGGGCTAGAACGGCTATTATCAGAGCGCGCCGCGCCGATTCATTCACATTGCGGGCTAGGCATCTTATTCCCACATTGAAATAATCAATCCGGCGAACCGGGCGGGGCGGGTGGGGCAGGCCCAAAACACTATGCGGAGACGCTAAAGGGATGCGTGATCCCTATGAAGTCTTAGGTGTCGATCGCAAGGCGAGCGCCGGCGATATCAAGAGCGCTTATCGCCGTCTGGCAAAAAGGCTGCATCCCGACGCCAACAAAAACGATCCGAAAGCGGCAACGCGTTTCGCCGAATTAAATGCCGCGCACGAATTGCTCAGCGACGAGAGCAAGCGCAGGGCATTTGATGCTGGCGAAATCGACGCCGAAGGTAAACCCCGTTTCCAGGGCTTCGAAGGATTTGGCGCGGGCGGCGCCAGACGGGGTGGCGGTTTTGGCGGCTATGGTCCGGACGTGAATTACGAAGCTTTCAATTTCGGTCCAGAGGGATTTACGCGTACGACCCGAGGCGGCCGCAGCAGCGGCGGTGGTTTCGGTGGTTTCGAAGATATTCTCAAGGAAGCTTTCGGCCAGATGGGTCGTGGCGCGCGGGGCGGCGCACGATCCAATTTCGCGGCCGACGATGTTGGCGGGGGCGCGGATGTGCATGCTGCGCTCACGGTAACCTTGCTGGATGCGGCCCGCGGCGTCACGCAGCGACTGCGACTGCCAAACGGCAAGGATGTCGACGTCAAGATCCCGGCTGGAATAACAAGCGGTCAGCAGATCAGATTGAAGGGTCAGGGCATGCCGGGTCAGGCGGGCGCCGGCGACGTTCTGATCACGGTGTCTATCGCGCCGCACGCCCTATTCACTCTGGAAGGCAATGACGTTCGGCTCGATCTGCCGGTCACCTTGTACGAGGCTGTGCTCGGCGCCAAGGTTCGCGTTCCGACGCTAGATCGGCCGGTCGAGATCACGATTCCGCCCTGGACCTCGAGCGGGCGCACGTTTCGGCTCAAAGGCAAAGGCTTTCCTGCCAAAGCCGGCCGGGGCGATCTTTTGGCCACGGTTCAAATCGTGCTGCCCGAACGCAGCGACAGCGAGCTCGAAGCGCTGATGAAGAAATGGCAAAGCACCAGGCCGCACGACCCACGGAAGAACATGTGAGCTCCCGCGTGGCGGCTCAGGCAAGAGCTGGACAGACTAGGTCCGTTATTGGCCGCTATCGAGACGGCGTGATTAACCGCCCTGCGGCATAAGCCGGCGATCAATCTGATCGTAAGCAGCCTGGGCGACTTCATGCAGCTTGCCGGTCTCCATCGGGCCGCTCAGCACGTAAGCCATATTCTGATCGACCCAATAATAGGCCCCGTTCTGGTCCCGGGTTGTGTAACGTAACGCCGTCTCTCGGTCGTTGGTGTGCCCGCAATAGAGCGTGAAGCGCTCGCCGGCCGGATTTTCATACATGAAAAAAGCCGATGGACCAGTCGGGCCGGGAAGCAGCCGGCCGCCGACCAGCTTTAATCCCTGTTTATCAAGTTCGGGTGCTTGCACCGGCGCGCCAACCCGCTTCGACAGCCATTCCACGAGATGCGGCCGCTGGTCCCCCGTAACTTCGACCGGATGGCGGACTTCGACCGCATATAACCGATAGGCAACCATCGCATCGCTCGCGAAACGCGTGAGTTCGGACGGCCGCTCGCTCTGGATACTATGCGCCGTCCAACCGGCTGCACCGCCGATCAGAAATGCTGCCAAGCTTGCGGCCACTGCCGATAGGACCGGCCTGTAGCGGCGACGGACCAGCCGCTCGACGCTAAGACGCGCCGGCGGAGCTTCGCTGGCCAAATGGCCGTAGCGCTCGCGAATGAGATCAGCTTGCCTGCGCCAGGCAGTGACTCGGGCCGCATCATCGGGGTGGGTTGCCAGCCATGCCTCGACGGCGCTACGGCGATCCGCGGGCAGCTCGTCGTCGACATAAGCGTTGAGCTCGTCTTCTGTTACAATCCAATCTCGGTCAGTCATCGTTCGTCTCTTCTTACTTCACGCGGCGGAGCGACGGGCGCTCGCCTTCGAGGTAGGCCTTAAGTTCATTGCGGGCGCGGGCCAGCCGCGACATCACGGTCCCGATCGGCACCCCCTGGACTTCGGAAACCTCGCGATAGGTTAGGCTTTCGAGCACGATCAGAAGCAGGGCGGAGCGCTGCTCTTCAGTGAGCATTTCGAGGGCCCGAACGATATCGCGCCCGCCGGAGTCAGGACCGCTCGTGGTTGCGTCGCTGTCCTTGATTGGCGCCAGCACAGGTCGTCGGGCGAGGGTACGAAGCCGGTTGCGGTTGAGGTTTGTCAGGATCGTATAGAGCCAGGCGCGCATGTCCCCGCCGTGGAACAAATGCTCGGAGCGCAGCGCCCGAACGAGCGTATCCTGCACAATGTCGTCTGCGGTTTCGGCATCGCGCGTGAGTGCGCGCGCATAACGCCGCAGTGCCGGAATTGCCGCCTCGATCCGCTCCCGAAATTCACTCAAAACATTCACCCCCCTTAAGGCGCCCTGCACTTTAACAGAGCTGCCAAATGGTTTACCGCGCCTTACACCTTAGACGAGCGCCCGTATTCAAAACACCACCGGTCGCCGTCTATTCCGCTGCAGCAGCGCGGCTTGATGGCCCAACTACCCTATGCCATAGGGTGACCGGGCCGGAAATTGGCTGTAACTAGGTGCGGGGAATGCCCGAAAACTCAGGCCTCATGCGCGGCAAACGCGGCCTGGTCATGGGGGTGGCGAACAACCGTTCGCTTGCCTGGGGGATCGCCAAGGCCTGCCGGGCGCATGGCGCCGAGCTTGCTTTCACTTACCAGGGCGATGCGCTGAAAAAACGAGTAGAGCCACTGGCGCAGGAGGTGGGCGGCATCGTGGTCGGCGACTGTGATGTCACCGAGCCAAAGACGATCGACGCCGCTTTCGCTGCCGTGCAGTCGGGGTGGGGCACCATCGACTTTCTCGTCCATGCGATCGCATTTTCGGACAAGGATCAGCTCGACGGACGCTACATCGACACCACAGCCGACAATTTCATCAAGACACTGCTGATCAGCTGCTATTCATTTACCGCGATTGCCCAGCGGGCCGAGAAACTGATGCCGAATGGCGGCTCGATGTTGACCCTGACCTATTACGGGTCGGAAAAATGGATGCCGCATTATAATGTGATGGGCGTCGCCAAGGCCGCGCTCGAAGCGTCGGTCTACTATCTCGCTGCCGATCTCGGTGTCAAAAATATTCGAGTCAATGCCATATCGTCCGGACCGATCAAGACGCTTGCTGCTTCCGGCATTGGCGACTTTCGCTACATCCTCAAATGGAATGAGCACAACGCGCCGCTTCGACGGAGCGTCACCATCGAGGAGGTGGGTGACGCGGGCGCCTATCTGCTCTCGGACATGTCGCGCGGCGTGACCGGCGAAATTCACCATGTTGACGCAGGTTATCACATTGTCGGCATGAAGCATCCGGACGCGCCTGATATTGCAGTCCGCAAAGAATAATAGTCCGCTCGTTGCGTCGAATTGAAAAGCGATCCTTGTTGCCCGTGAAAACCAGTATGCCGGTCCTCTATTTCGTCCGACACGGCGAGACCGAATTCAATGTTCAAGGACGCCTGCAAGGCCGTCGTGACACAGTGCTTAATGCGCATGGGCGGCGGCAAGCCACAGAATGTGGCGCTTTGCTCAAAGCGTTGTTTGTGCGCGATCGCAAACTGCCAGAACAATTCGATTATGTGTCGAGTCCGCTCAAGCGGGCGCGCGAAACCATGGAAGTGGTCCGCGCCACGTTGGGGCTTGAGCCACTCGGCTACGCCATCGACGATCGGTTGGTCGAAATCGCCTATGGCGACTGGGAAGGTTTGACGCTGGCGGAGATCGAAAAAGCAAACACCGGCATCCTGGCGCAGCGCGAGCGCGACAAATGGGATTTTGCGCCGCCGGGAGGTGAAAGCTATCGCCAGGTCGCGGCACGCATCAGAGCTTGGTACGCGTCTTTGGTGAACGACACCGTTGTTGCCGCCCATGGCGGTGGTGTGCGCGCCCTTATGGCCCTGTTCAACATTCTTTCGGAAGAGCAGGCGACCCACGCGCAAGTCGAGCAGGGCGTGGTCTACGTGTTCGCGGAGGGCAAGGTCTCGCGTTACGCCTGACCGACGAGGACGGAAGCCTCCTTCGTTCAAAAACAAAAGCGGCCGAACATCGTTCGACCGCTTGGCGGGGTCTAGTGACCCGCGAAATCTCAAGGTCCTGATAGCGCGGCCCCAATAAGAGGCTCGCGCGTTCAATGGACTACTTGCTCTTCTTGCTCTTCTTGCCCTTTTTCTTCGTCGCCATGACTCTCTTCCTCGGTGTTGGTGTTGAACTTCGGCAGGGTTTCAAGTTGCGGGTTGATCACCCTGGGCCCTCGACCCCTTACCGGTTGGAAGAATGGCACAATGCGGGTTCCGGCCGCAACGAAAAAGCACAAATAGTTCTTATTTTTCTGGCGCTTAATGAATATTCAGATTGCGATTAATCGCTGTTCAGGGAGATGAATAGGCAATGAACAGCCCCTGAAGTGTATTGCGGTCTGCCCATTTCCAGAACGGAAAATTTACGCTGCCAACAAGCGCAGCGGAGGTTTCGTATCCGCGCGTCGAGGCGCGTGGACCGGCGCTATTTGACCCCGTGGAACGTGCGGGCTACCAAGCGCCGATCATCGCAGCATAATTTCCATTGCACGCTGCGCAGTGTTACCGCGCCAATAGTTACCGCTTATGTCGTTCAATACGTTCGGCCATTTGTTTCGGGTCACGACCTTCGGCGAGAGCCACGGGCCGGCGATCGGCTGCGTCGTCGATGGCTGTCCGCCGAGGATTGCACTGACCGAGGCCGACATCCAGCCCTATCTCGACCGCCGCCGACCGGGTCAGTCGCGCTATACGACCCAGCGCCAGGAGCCTGACGCAGTCCGGATCTTATCTGGCGTGTTCATTGACGAAGCCAGCGGCCAGCAGGTGACGACCGGCACGCCGATTGCGCTGATTATCGATAATGTGGATCAGCGTTCGAAGGATTATTCCGAAATCAAAGACAAATACCGCCCAGGCCACGCCGATTACACCTATGATGTGAAATACGGGCTACGGGATTATCGCGGCGGCGGCCGCCAATCGGCACGCGAGACCGCGATGCGGGTCGCTGCTGGCGCGATCGCACGCAAGATTGTGCCAGGCCTACTCGTGCGCGGCGCCCTGACACAGATGGGGCCGCATCGCATCGATCGGGCGCGTTGGGATTGGGCCGAAATTGGCCGCAACCCGTTCTTTTGCCCGGACGCCAAGTTGGCGGCGATGCTCGGCGATTACCTGGACGGATTGCGCAAGCGCGGTTCGTCGATCGGGGCCGTGATCGAAATCGTGGCCGAGGGCGTTCCGCCGGGATTGGGCGCGCCGATCTATGCCAAACTCGACGGCGATCTGGCCGGTGCACTGATGAGCATCAACGCCGTCAAGGGCGTTGAAATCGGCGCCGGCTTTGGCGCGGCTGAGCTGACCGGTGAGCAGAATGGCGACGAGATGCGCATGGGGAACGACGGCAAACCACTGTTTCTCTCCAATAATGCCGGCGGCATCCTTGGCGGTATTTCGACCGGGCAACCGGTCGTGGCGCGATTTGCGGTAAAGCCGACATCGTCGATTCTAATCCCGCGCCGCACGATCGATCGGTATGGACGCGAAACCGAGATCTCAACCACCGGGCGGCACGACCCGTGCGTCGGCATCAGGGCCGTGCCGATCGGCGAAGCGATGGTGGCGTGCGTGATAGCCGACCACTATTTGCGCCACCGCGGACAGGTCGAGCCGCCACCAGCTTGGCCTGCGGCCGGGCCGTCGCGCGGGAAAAGCGATTAGCTCATGAGCGATACGCATCAACGCATACAGGCAGCCGTTGCGGCCTTTGCGCGTGGTGAACTTCTCATCGTGGCAGATGACGATGACCGCGAAAACGAAGGTGATTTGTTTGTCGCGGCGAGCTTGTGCACGCCGGAGAAAATGGCGTTCATCATTCGCCATACGTCCGGGATCGTCTGTGCGCCGCTGGCGCCGGAGGCGGCTCGCCGATTGCACCTCGACCCGATGGTGGCGCTTAATGACGCGCCGCTCCGCACCGCGTTCACCGTGTCGGTCGACGTCCGCCACGGGCTGACGACCGGAATTTCTGCCGAAGAACGCACCAACACGGTGCGCGCGTTGGCCAACAGCAACTGCGGAGCATCGGATTTCGTGCGCCCCGGGCATGTCTTTCCATTGGTAGCAAAGGAGGGTGGCGTTCTGATGCGCTCGGGTCATACGGAGGCTTGCGTCGATCTATGCAAGCTCGCCGGCTTGACCCCGGTCGGAGTGCTTGCCGAACTCATGAACGACAACGGGACCGTCATGCGCGGTCCCGAACTCGCCGCCTTTGCGGAGCACCACGAGCTCCTGCGCATCAGCATCGCCGAACTGATCGCCTACCGCCAAGTCCGCGATAAATTGATCGAGCGAGTAGGGGAATTTCCGGTCCAATCGGAGATTGGTGTTCTCACCGGCTATGCCTTTCTTACGCCATTTGACGCGGTCCATCACATGGCTTTCGTCCATGGCCGCATTGGCGATGGCAATAGCGTGCTGACGCGTTTGCACCGCGCCGACATCATTTCCGACGTCTTCGGCGGTGGAAAAACGATCCATCAAACTTTGGCGCGCTTTAAGTCCGAGGGCAGGGGAGTGCTCGTGCTCCTGCGTGACGGCACCGCCGGCGTGCCGGTGATCTCGATTCCGAAATCCTCCGAAAGTCCGTCCGGCGAAGCGCGTACCCGACAGTGGCGGGAGGTCGGCCTAGGCGCGCAGATCCTTAAAGATCTGGGCGTCAATTCGATCCGGCTGATAACGTCCTCGCGGCCGACGACTTACGTCGGATTGTCCGGCTTCGGCATCGAGATCGTCGGCACCGAGCCGATGGAGGCGTAAGCAAGTTGCGGGCCGCGTTCGCCGCCGTCAGACCATTTATGACGTCATGGCGGCTGCGCGTTTCGGGAACAATTGCGGCCGCAGCTTCGGGTGACACCCCATCATCTTGGGCGCGTAGGGCGTCTCGGCGCCCAATTCCTCAGCGGCATGCCAAGCCCAGCGCGGATCCCACATCGCGCCGCGAGCAAGACAGATCATGTCGGCTTTGCCCGAGGCCACGATGTCTTCGGCTTGCTGGTAACCGGCGATCAGCCCGACGGTCATCGTTGTGATGCTGCTTTCTTTTTTTACCTTCTCGGCGAACGGCGCCTGATAACCGGGCGCGAGTGGAATTTTCTGTCGTGGGTCGAGCCCCCCTGTGGACACGTCCATGTAGTCCATGCCGCATCTCTTGAGTTCCTTCGCCAGCACGACGGCCTCTTCAGGCGTCCAGCCGCCATCAACCCAATCCGTTGCCGAGACTCGCATCCCGATGGGCTTTTGTTCAGGAAATACCTTACGAACCGCCTCGAACACTTCGATCGGAAAACGAATGCGGTTCTCGGTCGAGCCGCCATATTCGTCGGTGCGCTGGTTGGAAATCGGCGACATGAATTGATGCAGCAGATAACCATGGCCGCCGTGCAGCTCGATGACATCATAGCCGATACGATCGACACGTTTCGCAGCGGCCGCAAATTCTCCGATGCAGCGCTTGATGTCCTCCTTGGACATTGCCTGCGGCACGGGCCAGCCCGTGTCATAGGGGATGGCCGACGGCGCTTCCGGGATCCAGCCGCCTTCCTCCTTGCTTAGGATCGGCTTGCCGCCGGCAGCGGGCGTCGTCGTTGGTCCCTTACGCCCGGCATGCGCCAGCTGCACGCCGAGTTTGGCGACCCCGTAGGTTCGACAGAAATCATGAACTCGCTTGAGTGCCGTTTCGTTCTCGTCGGACCACATGCCCGCGCATTTGGGCGAAATCCGGCCCCGCGGGTTGACATTGGTCATCTCGCACATAACGAGCCCGGCGCAGCCAAGCGAAAAACTGCCCAGATGCATCAGATGCCAGTCATTGGCAGTGCCGTTGTCCGAATTGTATTGGCACATTGGTGATACGACCACGCGATTAGCAAGGGTGAGGCTTCGCAACGTGATCGGTGAAAACAGAACGCTAGCCATTTTTGATGATCCTTTTGGGAGAAAAGGGCACTAAACGGGCGCCTGCAATATCATGAAATATGGACCGTCGGCATATGCTATTTTGCCAATCGGGCGACGGTCTCGACGTGCGCGGAATAGCGGAATTGATCGACGGGCACGACCGACAAGAGCCGATAGCCGCCATCGATCAGCTGACGGATGTCGCGGGCCAAAGTGCCGGAATTGCATGATACCGCAACGACGAGGGGGACGCCGCTTTGCGCAAGCGCCTGCGCCTGGGCCTGGGCGCCTTGGCGGGGTGGATCAAAGACAACGGCATCGAAGCGGTTCAGTTCGGCCGGCGTCAGCGGCGTTTTAAAAAGGTCCCGCCTTTCGGCTTCGACCGGCTTTAGCCCGGCGCCACCGGCTGCGGCGCGCTTAAGCGCGGCGATCGCGGCCCCATCGTCATCGCAAGCGAACACACGAGCCTGAGCGGCAAGTCGAAGGGCGAATGGACCAACCCCGGCAAACAGGTCGGCAACGCGCCTGGCCATAGCACAGGCATCCACGACCAATCGTGCCAGCACGACTTCGCCTTCTTCCGTTGCCTGAAGGAAAGCACCGGGCGGCAGTGGCACCGTCGCCGCGCCCATGCGCAGTGTGGGTGGTCGCGCCTGCGCGATCAGCTCGCCGTGCCGCGTCAGTCGCGCCAGATTATATTGCTGCGCTACACGTGCCAGCGCGGTCATTGGTGATGCGTTCAGCGGACCGGAGCCGCGAATGTCAACATCGAGCCCCTGATCAGTCGCCGTGACCTGGATGTCCAGCGGTTTTCGTCCGGCATCGAGCACTTCGGCGATCGCCCAAGCAGTCGGTAGAGCGGCATCCAGGCTTTTCGCCAGGACCGGGCAACGATCGATGGCGATCAGATGATGCGCACGCGCCGCCGAGAAACCGACTTCAAGTACATCATGGTTGCCACGCCGAGCGTGAAATACGACGCGCCGCCGACCTGCCCCGTGAGCGTCAATCAGATCGTCGAGCTCGGTCTCGATACCAGCTTGACGAAGCGCGGTCGCAACCAAATTCCGCTTCCAGGCGTGATAAGTCTCCGCGTCCAAATGTTGCAAGGCGCAGCCGCCGCAAATCCCGAAATGCCGGCAGATCGGCACAATCCGCTGCGCGCTCGATTTTTCGACCTTGAGGAGCCGTCGCCGGTCCGGCTGGCCGGGCACGGCTTCTACTTCGACGGTTTCGCCTGGCAACGTACCGGGGACGTAGATCGGCCCTTCGAGGCTCTCTGCAATTCCGTCGCCGCGCTGCCCGAGACGGGCGACCACGAGCCGCTCAACCACGCCGGGCCTCGATAAAGAATTCCCGGTTGCCGTCGCCGCCGGTAATTGGGGACGCAATAATACTACCGACCTGCCAATCCAGGCTGCGCATGAAGCGAGCGATGTCACTACAGATCGTCGTGTGGACGACGTTGTCGCGCACGATGCCCTTTTTTACGGCACGGCGATTGGCCTCGAACTGCGGCTTAATCAGCGCCACAATTATCGTGCCGGGTTTCAGAAGTTGATCGACGCAGGGCATGACCAGCTTGAGTGAAATAAAGCTGACGTCGATCGTCGTAAAATCCGGCTGCTCGGGCAAATGCGAGACGACCTCGAGGTTCCGAATATCGGTTTGCTCGATTGACGTCACGCGTTCATGCTGACGCAAACGCGCGTGCAATTGTGAGCGGCCGACATCCACCGCATAGACATGCCGTGCGCCGCGCTCGAGCAGAACCTCGGTAAAACCGCCGGTGGATGCACCGACGTCGAGGCAGATCCGTCCCGCAACATCGAGGGACAAATTGTCGAGCGCCGCCGCGAGCTTGGTGCCACCGCGCGACACGTAAGGGTACGCGGGCTCGGCCGCAATCGCGGCGGCCGTGGAAATCTCCTCCGAGGACTTGCGGATGGGTCTGCCGTCAGCAATGACCCGACCGGCCTCGATGGCGGCTTGCGCGCGTGCACGGCTTTCAAAGACACCGCGCGCGACCAGGAGCCGATCGGCCCGTTCTCGCTTGCTCATGGCGAATCGACACTATTCGTACGTGCGCGTGAGGCCCACCTGTACCGCTTCGCCTGAATTCCGGCGTGCCGCCGAAAACCAGTTTGCGAGGCGTTCTCGCCTAAGCGAGCTTGACTACCTCGCCCTGGACGTTCTGCCCGAGCGCTTGGAATGCTTTGGCGACGATGCCTTTGGCGTCGAGGCCCGCTTTGGCATACATGGCGTTTGGGCTGTCCTGGTCGATGAAAATGTCCGGCAGCACCATGGAGCGGACCTTGAGGCCGCGATCAAGAACGCCGTGCTCGGCGAGCGCCTGCATCACGAAGCCGCCGAACCCGCCAATCGAGCCCTCCTCCACCGTGAGCAGCACTTCGTGTCCGCGCGCCAAGCGAAGCAGCAGGTCAATATCGAGCGGTTTGGCGAAGCGCGCGTCGGCGACCGTGGTCGATAGGCCAAAGGTCGCAAGCTCGTCGGCTGCCTTGAGGCACTCGCCAAGCCGGGCGCCGAACGAAAGCAACGCGACCTTGCTGCCTTCGCGCACGACGCGGCCTTTGCCGATCTCGAGCGGCTTGCCCTCTGCCGGAAGCGGAACCCCGAGCCCTTCGCCACGAGGATAACGCAATGCCGAAGGGCGGTCGTCGATGGCGACGGCAGTCGAAACCATGTGCACAAGCTCGGCTTCATCGGCCGCAGCCATGAGCACAAAGCCGGGCAGACAACCGAGATAAGCGACGTCGAAGGCGCCCGCATGAGTGGGGCCGTCGGCGCCCACAAGCCCGGCGCGGTCCATGGCGAAACGTACCGGCAGGCGCTGGATCGCGACGTCATGCACGACCTGGTCATAGGCGCGTTGCAGGAACGTCGAATAGATCGTCGCAAACGGCTTGTAGCCTTCGGTGGCAAGGCCGGCGGCGAAGGTTACGCCGTGCTGTTCGGCGATGCCGACGTCAAATGTTCGGTTTGGAAATTCCTTCTGGAACAAGTCAACGCCGGTACCGGACGGCATCGCTGCCGTGATCGCAACGATCTTGTCGTCCTTGCGCGCTTCCTTGATCAGGCTTTCGGCATAGACTTTCGTATATTGCGGCGCCGCGGTTTTTGATTTCTGTTGAGCGCCGGTGGCGACATCGAACTTCACCACACCGTGGTATTTGTCCGCGGATTTCTCAGCCGGCTCGTAACCTTTGCCTTTCTTCGTCACGACATGAACGAGGATCGGGCCGTTCTTCATGTCACGGACGTTTTTGAGAACGGGCAACAGATGATCGATATTGTGGCCATCGATCGGCCCGACATAGAAAAATCCGAGCTCATCAAACAGCGTGCCGCCGGTAACAAGACCGCGCGCATATTCTTCCATCGCCAGAGCGCGCTGCTGAAGCATTTTCGTCGGTAGACGCTTGGCGACGTGGTGAAAGACTTTCCGCAGCTTATGATAGCCGCGGCCCGAAACCCGTCGCGCGAGATAGGCAGAAAGCGCGCCGACCGGGGGCGCAATCGACATATCATTATCGTTGAGCACGACGATCAGGCGCGAATTCATCGCGCCGGCATTGTTCATCGCTTCATAGGCCATTCCCGCCGACATTGCGCCGTCACCGATGACAGCGATGACGTTGTTTTCTTTGTTCTGCAAATCGCGGGCGACCGCCATGCCGAGGCTGGCGGAAATCGAGGTCGAGGAATGCGCCGCACCGAATGGATCGTATTCACTTTCGGCGCGCTTGGTGAAACCCGACAGTCCGCCACCCTGCCGCAGCGTGCGGATACGTTCGCGACGGTCGGTCAGAATCTTATGTGGATAGGCTTGATGTCCGACATCCCAGACCAGCCGGTCGGTCGGCGTGTTGAAGACGTAGTGCAGCGCCACAGTGAGTTCGATAACACCGAGGCCGGCGCCGAGGTGACCGCCAGTGACAGCGACGGCGTCGATGGTTTCACGACGCAATTCGTCGGCCACCTGTCGCAACTGACTGGGTTCCAAGCGCCTGAGGTCTTGAGGGGTCTTGATTTGGTCGAGCAATGGGGTCTTTGACGAAACCGTCACGCTACGCTCCTTCTTCAGACCAATCTAATTTTCGGCCTTAAGCCGTTTATGGGACTTGGTGATGCCTGGTGATGGCAGGCAGAGAGCCTCCTACACCATTGCACGCCGATTACGCAATTAAAACGCTTCGTTAACAACCCTGACGCGGAGGCGGAACCTGTAGGCTTTCCAGGGGCTTATATCAGGGTCGATGCTAATCCGGATCAGGCCCGGCACGATACCTCGCCTCAAGCGGCCACATTTGGAAGCAGCTATGTAGTGCCTAAAATTTTTCCAGAGTACCGCTCGACCTTCCGATGAGGCATTTTGGCAGTCTTAGTTGGCCCCAGGTCCCTGATAGCGCAAATTGAGGCAGCGTGGCTCTCGAAGTCTATCGCAAGAAGCGCAAATTCGGCGTCACGGCAGAGCCGCGCGGCCGCAAGGGTCGCGGTCGAGGCAATCGCTATGTGATTCAAAAGCACGGGGCGCGGCGGCTGCATTACGATCTCCGGCTCGAACTCGATGGCGTGATGAAGAGCTGGGCGGTGACCCGTGGCCCTAGCCTTGACCCGGCGGAAAAGCGCCTGGCCGTTCACGTCGAGGACCACCCGATCGAATACAACACATTCGAAGGCACGATCCCGGAAGGCGAATACGGCGGCGGTACGGTGATGATCTGGGATCGCGGCCACTGGATTGCCGAAGGCGATCCGCATCGGGGCTACGCAAAGGGTCATCTTGATTTCGTGCTTGAGGGCGAAAAGCTCCATGGCCGATGGCATCTGGTGCGGATGCGGGGACGCGATCGCGATCGGCACGAGAATTGGCTTCTGATCAAAGGCAACGACGCAGAATCAAAAAGCACACGCCAGGGCGATATCTTGGAAGAGCAGCCGCTGTCGGTTGCCAGCGGACGCTCCATGGATGAGATCACGGCGGGAAAGAACAAGAAACGGGTTTGGCACAGCAACCGGAAAGCCGATCGAGGAACGGAGACGCCGAGGCCGCAGAGCCAACGCGAATTCCGTGCTGAGCTCCAAGCACAATCCAGGGCGCTGCCAAAATCACGTCGCAAAACTGGTCGGCAAGCAAACGGCTCGCGCCAGCGGGTCTCAAAACCAAAGGCAGCGGCAAAGGCAGCCATGCCGGTCGCCACGCGGCGCAGCTCGGATCCTTCGGTCGCTAAGGGGCGGCGGACTCGACTTCCTGATTTCGTGCCACCGAGCCTCGCCACGCTGCATAGCGTCCCACCAGGGGATCGCAAATGGATTCACGAGATCAAGTTCGACGGCTACCGCATCGAGGCGCGGCTCGATCATGGGAGGGTGCGTCTTTTGACGCGCAAGCAGCTCGATTGGACTCATCGCTTCGAACGGATTGCCAAGGCGGTTGCGGCGCTGCCGGCGCAAACTGCGCTCCTCGACGGGGAATTGGTCGTCGAGAATGAAAAGGGCATTTCCAGCTTTTCATTGCTGCAAACCGATTTGAAGGAAGGCCGCCACGACCGGTTCGTCTATTGGATTTTCGACCTCTTGCATCTGGACGGCCACGACTACACCATAGAGCCTTTGTCCGCGCGTAAAGCGGCGCTGCAACAACTATTGAGGGGCCAGAGCCGCAAAAGTCCGATCCGTTATACCGACCATTTCGAAGAAAGCGGATCGGTGATTTTCCAGCACGCCTGCGAAATGAATCTTGAAGGCATCGTTTCGAAGCTGCGCGAAGCGCCTTACCGCTCTGGGCGCTCGGAAAACTTCATCAAAACGAAATGTCACAATGCGCAGGAATTCGTCGTCGTCGGATTTACGCCCTCCGCCGCCATGCCCAATGCGATCGGCGCTCTGAGCGTGGCATTTCATGAAAACGGCGAGCTTCGCTATGCCGGTCGAGTTGGGACCGGCTACACGCATGAGACGGCGCGCGATCTATGGAAACGGCTCAAAGCGCTTCGGGCCGATCGCGCGCCGGTCACGTTGCCTAAGGACGAGCGACGCAAGAACGTCATCTGGGTCAAGCCGGAATTGGTCGTGGAGACCGAATTCCGCGGAGTCACTCATGACGGCTTGCTGCGGCAGGCCTCCTACAAGGGATTGCGCGAGGACAAACCAGCACGCGAAGTGGTGCGCGAAGCGCCGGCGCCTGCCGATCCTCAGCCTTCTGTGGTACGGCGGGCCGAGGCGAGGTCGACAATGCCGAGGTTGGCAAAGGCCCAAACCAAGGCGGTGAAGTCTTCCGCCGGCGCGCGTGGCAGCGGCCAAGTAGACGTCGCCGACGTCCATCTGACTCATCCCGATCGGGTCTATTGGGCCGACGCCGGGCTCACCAAGCAGGACTTGGCGAACTACTACGTCAATGTCTGGAAGCTCATGGCTCCGCACTTGGTCGATCGGCCGCTCGCCATCGTGCGTTGCCCGGACGGCATCGCCGGGGAGTGCTTTTTCCAGAAGCACATCGCTTCGAACATTAAGGACTCTCCACTCCGCCGCGTCGTTCAGTCGAAAGAGCATGACGTGATCGCGGTAGAGAAGTTGAGCGATTTGATCGAGCTTGCTCAATTTGGAGCCTTGGAGATTCACGTTCGCGGTTCGCGATTAGGGCGACTGGAACTATGCGACCGGATCGTCTTCGATCTCGATCCTGGTGAGGGCGTAAGCTGGAAGGAGATCGTCGCGGCGGCGCAGGAGACGCGCGATCGGCTCAAGGCGCAGAAGCTCAAGAGTTTCGTCAAACTGTCGGGGGGCAAGGGCATTCACGTCGTCGTGCCGATCACGGGCGCTGATTGGGAAACAACAAAGAGATTCGCGGCGCGCGTGGCCGCGGCCATGACGGCGGATTCACCGCAGCGCTATCTTGCGAAAATGACCAAATCGCTGCGCAAGAGAAAAATCTTCATCGACTATTTCCGCAATTCGCGGGAAGCGACTTCAGTCGCGGTTTATTCGACCCGCGCGCGCGCCGGTGCGCCGATCTCCATGCCGCTTTCATGGGAGGCGCTGTCGCGCACCACCGCCGGCGATCAATTCACGGTGGCCAATTCCAAAAAATATTTCAAAACCGACCCATGGGCGGAGATCGGCAAGATCCGGCAAAAACTGCCAGAATAACCTAATGGCCATGCAAAGCTTCGCGCGGTTGGCGGTGCCACCCCTTAATCCTTTTTGTGTTGTTGGCTTTTGCGGAGCCGTACGTCGGGGCCGCCGCCGTTCTCGTCGATGAACTCCGCTGGCAGGTCAGCAAGCCAGCCTTTGGAGACCTAGTTCGGGCTATAACCAAAGCGGATTGAGTTTTAAGGAGATAAGAGGCAGGAGGATCCTAATCCAATTCGTCCGCTTCTTCCGAGAACGACCACGGCAGCATGAACTTGGCTTCGAACACCGCATCGCTGAAACGCGTCGCCGCTCCGAACCCAGCGGCGACGCTTACAATTGCGGAATCAGCCCTTCGCGATCTCGCGCAGACGCAATGGCCGGAGCACGAGGGGTGCCATGATCGCGGCAATGATGTTGAGAACCGCCGCAATGATGAACACCGCCGTCCAGTTCCCTGTCGCACTCATCAGGACATTGCCCAACGGCACGAGTAGCGCGGCCGTGCCTTTGGCCGTGTACAACAGGCCGTAGTTCGTGGTGGCGAATTTCTTGCCATAGATATCGGTGCATGTTGCCGGGAACAGCGAATAGATTTCGCCCCAGGCAAAGAACACAAGTCCTGACAGGATCACGAACAACAGCGGGTTGCTCGCGAACTGTAGCAGAGCATAGATGCCGATGCCTTCTATAAGGAAGGCTATGAACATCGTGTTCTCGCGCCCGATATTGTCCGAGACCCAGCCGAAGAACGGCCGGCAAAAGCCGTTGAGCACGCGATCGATTGAGAGCGCAAAGGTCAGCGCGGGCAGTGTCAGTCCCAGAATGGAGACCGGAATATTGGCGACCTTGAAGTCGGTGGCGATGGGAGCAAGCTGCGCCGTCGCCATTAGGCCGCCGGTCCCGACCATCACGAACATGGCATACATCACCCAGAATACCGGGGTGCGTATCACTTCGTACCACTGGTAATCCCGGCGCGTTTGCTGCACGGCGGCTACCGCTGATGCAGGAGTCTCACCGGGCTCCGGCGCGCGCAGGAACAGGCCGAAGATCACGACGACGATTCCTTGTATGATTCCGAACCAGAAGAAAGCGGCCTGATAGCCGCTCGACTGGATCATATTGGCGATGGGAATGACCGTGAGCGCCGAGCCGGCGCCAAATCCTGCCGCGGTCAGGCCCGCCGCGAGGCCACGACGGTCGGGAAACCATTTCAGTGCATTGCCGACGCAACCGCCGTAGATGACGCCCGCGCCGATGCCGCCAATCGCAGCGGCGAGATAGAGCAGCCCCAACGAATCGGCATAGGCGTTGAGCACCCACGCAATGGCGACCAAAACCCCGCTGCCGCAGATCATGACCTTCGGTCCGAACCGATCGATGAGATAGCCCTCGACCGGCACCAGCCAGGTTTCGGTCAGCACGAAGATCGTGAACGCCACCTGAATCGCGGCGCGGCCCCAGTGATATTTTTGGTCGATCGGGTTGACGAACAGTGTCCAGCCGTATTGCAAATTGGCAATCATCACCATGCAGATGATGCCGAAGATGAGCTGGCCCCAGCGCGTTGCTGGCGAAGCTATGGCGTCCGAACGGACGGCGGTCGATGCTGTTGTCATGTGTTCCTTCCCCACAATTTTCTTGTTCGTCCATCCTGGACTATCGGCTGAATTTACAATTCTCGCATCTTTCGTGAACCGTCTCAACGGCGCAACATCGTCGCACCGGCAGCGGGTCGACTCGCTATGTGTGCGATGCGGCTTTTGAGCAGAATTAAACTCCGATGCCGGTTTGAGCCCGGCCGGAAGCTGTTATCGCAAAAATCCAGTGGGGTAAGCCGCCGGCTCAGCCGGCCAGTCTGAAGCGTTCGGCTTTGGGCTCGAAACGGGCGCGAAAGATCTCGGCATCGAGAGGATCTTCGAAACAGTAGCGCACGAAAGCCGCGTAATCGTCTTCGACATACATGTCGAACTTACCGGCATAGCGGATGAGAAAGTTGAGAATCTGGCTGTCATCGGCGAGTTGCCGGCGCGGCAGGACGACTTGATAGGGACATTCCTTGTCGAGCTGGCGCAACCAGGCTGTTCGTTTGTCGGGATCCATGGTCTTTTACCCTGAACGAACCGT